>ENA-ORBV01000772-ORBV01000772.1-microbial-mat-metagenome-genome-assembly--contig:-NODE-772-length-73029-cov-6.225724_pt1 | contig 73029 bp, 63 predicted proteins | sample MGYA00237777_ERZ505514 | MGnify/ENA primary metagenome ERZ505514 (study PRJEB26160, sample SAMN06269048) | microbial mat metagenome | isolation source: Oligotrophic lake microbial mat | place...
GCGGGCGATTCGGCGTTGCGCGAGGAAGTGGAAGCGCTGATCGGCTTCAGCGACGAAGAGGAAGCCGGATTCATTGAAACCCCCGCCATTGCGGACGGCTTCGCGCTGATGGAGCAGGACGCCACCGACGCCCTGATCGGCCGCATGCTGGGCCAGTATCGCGTGGTCAGCCATGTGGGCGAAGGCGGATCGGGCGTGGTGTACCGGGCGGTCCGGGACGACGCGGGGTTTGAGCGCGAGGTGGCGGTGAAGGTGCTGAAGCGAGGTGTGGAATCCGCCTCCGCGCTGCGCCGTTTCCGGGATGAATCGCGAATCCTGGCCAGGCTGGATCACCCCAACATCGCGCGCTTTTACGATGCGGGCCTCTCGCCCGACAGCCGTCCCTACCTGGTGATGGAGTACCTGGAAGGCACGCCCATCCACCACTACTGCCGCAACAACAAGTTGAGCATCTGCCAGAGGCTGGAGCTGTTTCTGCCCGTGTGTTCGGCGGTGGAATACTCTCACCGGAACCTGATCATCCACCGCGATCTGAAGGCCAGCAACATCCTGATGACAGCGGCGGGCGTTCCCAAGCTGCTGGTTGAAGGCGAGACTCCGGATTGAGCAAGCACGGAGGAAAGCGGAAGCGGCGAATGAACTTGACGCCGGTTACGCCGATGTCGATTCATCCCGAGATTCTTCCTCGTCGTCCTGAACAACAATCTGGTATTTCTCCCCAAGCCATCGTCCCAGATCGATTAACTTGCACCGCTCGGAACAAAACGGGAATGACCCCAGTGGCTGATCGTCAGGCGGCGCTATCACTTCTTTTTTGCAGATGGGGCAAAGCATGATCACGGGATTGTAGCAGCCTGGTGCGCCGGTGATCTGCGTTTAATCCATTGCGAGTGTTTTGTTGATCGAGCGAAGTTTCAAGAACGTTCGTCCTTTGATGCCGTGATTTGAGTCGAAGTGATTGAGTAATCTGACTTCGTCCGTAGCGTGGGGACCCGCGAGCTTGTGCGGGATTTCGCCGCGAGCAAGCTCGCCGGCGAGGCGTTGCTGCGCCTTCGGTAGGTCTTCGACGACGTCCGCGACCTTCCATTCCACCTTCGCGGTGTCGCTATAACGGCGGGTGGTGAGTTGGCGGACGACGTAGTTGGGCAGGTCAGCCGTTAAATTGCCGATAGCTTCGGCGGCTTTGTCGAGGATGGGGTCGGAGTTAGGGGCGGCGGGGGCTTCGCGTTCGCGGATAACGGTCTCGCCTTTGGGCTCAGGCTTAGGGGGAGCGGAGTTCATAGCCGCGAGCACTTCCTCGGCGGACTCGAGTTCCTTGGTGGGCTTGCGGGCTTTGCCGCGGGTGAGCTTGGGTCGATCAGGATCGTCGCCTTCGGGAGCCTTTAAGACGGTGTAGGCTTCGCGAGGCTCGGCGATGGCATCTTCGGCCTGCTGCTTTTCTGCCTGCTTTTCGGCAGACGTTTTAGGCTCTGGCTTTTCCTCGCCATCGGAGGGGGCGGGGCCGCTCATGCTGGGGCGCTTGGACTTGGCGTCCATTTCGACTTGCTTGCCAAAGGCGTCGGGCGGCAGGGGTTGCTTGGCGAGGGCGCGCTCTTCGGCGGTGCCGACGCGGACGCGCTCCACGGTGACGGCGATAAGATAGGATTCATCGTCTTCGCGGGCGTCGATGCGGAGGAAGTCACCGGGTTGGAGCTTGTCGAGGGGGGTTTGGCCGAAGTCAGAAAGTTTGTCGTGCTGGACGAGGATGGTGCGCTTGTCGTCGGTGTTAATAATGAGACGTTTGGCATCGCGGAGGCGGAGCATGCCTTCGACGGTGCGCGTGGCGATGGCTTTCTCCGAGGTCTTGGAAGTGGTGCGTCCTCCGCGACTGCGGCCCGGAAGGCCGATACCGCCAGGCTGCCCAGATCCAGGCTGACCAGTGCCAGGGAAAGGCGGAGAAATCTGCGCCACCAGGGGCCACACCAGCACAACTGTGAAAAGAAGACGCATTTCACAAGTGTGACGCCTCCGGAGGTCCTTCGGTTGCGTCATTCATGGAACTCGGAAAATTTGCCAGCAGTTTACGCGACTTTCGGCCAGCTTATGATTTACTAGACATATCAAGCTTCTTTTGGGAGCTGTGCTTCAAAGTCGGACGTTCGAGACTACTAAGATTGGGGAGATTTATCGACATGATGACATTGCGTAATATTGCCGTTTGGGGGCTGTTTGGGTTGCCCCTGTGCTTACAGGCAAATAGCAGCGGAGCTCCTCCGGGATCATCGGGCGTGCCGGGTGAACTGACTTGTGCGCAGTCCGGTTGCCACGTGGGCGGCCTGAATCCATCGGGCGGGAGCGTCGCGGTGACCTTTCCGGGCGGGCTGACCTATACGCCGGGCATGCGCCAGACGCTGACCGTGACGGTGACCGACCCGGTGGCTCGGGGCTTCGGCTTCCAGTTGACGGTCCGTTCGGCGACGAACAACAAGACCTCGGTGGGCGGGCTGTTTACCGGCCCGGGGACGATCGTGCTTTGCGCCTCGGGCGACTTTACCCGCGAGTCCGATAAGATGGGGACTTGCCCAGCCAATCAGCCGATTGAATCGGTGACGCATGACTCGGTGAGGCGAGCGCCAACCAACACCTGGACGGTGTCATGGGAGCCGCCAGCCACGGCCCAAGGCAACGTGATTGTTTATGTGGCCGGGAATGGCGCCAACTTGAACGGCCAGAACTCGGGCGACCGCGTCTTTACGACGAACTACACGCTGACCCCGGCTGCGGGTGGCGGGGGCGGCGGGCCGCGACCGACGATTTCGGACGGCGGGATTGTGCAAGCCGGTTCCTTCGGCGCGAGCCGGACGGTGGCGGCGGGAAGCTGGATCGAGATTTTCGGCACGAACTTTGCTACCTCGAGCGGCGACTGGGGCCAAGGCTTCACGGGCAACAATGCGCCCACGACGACCAACGGGGTGAGCGTGACGATCGGCGGCAGCCCGGCCTTCATTTCCTTTGTGGCGCCTGGGCAAATTAATGCGCAGGTGCCAGCCGACGTTGGGGCGGGGCCGACGGCGGTGATCGTGAAGAACGCCAACGGCGATAGCAACACTTTGATGCTCACGACGGCGGCCAGGACACCAGGGCTGCTGTCGCCACCGGTGTTTCGGGTGGGCGGCAACCAGTATCTGGCCGCATTCTTCCCGGACAACGTGACCTTTGTGGGTCCAACGGGCTTTATTGCCGGGGTGAATTCGCGGCCGGCGAGGGCGGGTGACGTGATTATCACTTACGGAGTCGGCTTCGGGGCGGTAAGCCCGAACAACCCACCGGGGGTGATTACGACGGCGGCGAATGCGCTGCCCAACTTCACGGCTCGGTTCGGCCAGGTGAACGCTACCGTGGGCTATGCCGGATTGGCCGCGGGTTTTGTGGGTCTGTATCAGTTCAATATTACGGTGCCGGCGGGCGTGACGGGTAACGCCGTGGCGTTTACGGTGACCACGGACGGGGTGCCGCTGGCACAGTCGTTGGTGACGGCAGTTCAGTAGAAGTTGGGTGCGGATGATGGCGCGGATCCGGACGGGTCCGCGCTATTTTCTTGCGGGGGTGGATGCGAAACGAAGCCGGGAGTGGTTCATTCGGTGGGGGTTAGTGGTATTGGCGGTGTGACATCCCCGACCTCACGGTCGGGGCTGGGGGGACTCTGGCTGCCGAAATGGGTCGTCGCATGAGATTAGGGTGGCCTACCGGATTTGAGCTGGGTGCGTTTGTGGGGATCGGTAGGGTCTTGTTTTGTTGGGTTTGAGTGGCTTTTGGGGTTTTGAATTTGTTGTGAATGGCGCAGAGGAGGGTAGGTAGTAGAGACCTGCGGACGGTCCACAGTGGGCGGCAAGGCTGGAATTCGCCTCAGAGATAAGCGATTTATTATCAATAGCTTAGAGGGAAACCCAGGGATGCGCGTGGATGCCCCCGTCCGTGGATAAGTGATTTAGTTTTATATACTTATGGGAAAAAGACGGTGGATCGACGGTCGATCGACCTTTGAGGATAAGACTCGCTGGTCGGGCCGGGCTCCGGGAACGCGGAACTTGGGTTGCGGCACGGGAATGCGAAATGGAATCCGGCGTGGAAAGAAGAAAAGCTGGGCCCTTATGCCAATGCCGAAATCCGCATGACGCAAGCCAAGCTGATGCTCGATTTGTCGCCGGCCAACTCTTTGCGCAATTCAAGCTCGATTCCGCCATTCATTGGCCTCGACTGCAAAGCGAAAACTGTAGCATTCAGCGCTATCGGCCTGGCGACCGCGCACTGTCTGAATCTGCACGGGCTGATCGCACCGACCATAAGGTGGGCGAAAACGTCATCTTCTTTGGGCCGAACAAAACGCCAATCCCGCACTTGGTGGTGGAGAAGTGATTTACCAGGACGCTTAGCGAACCTGGGGGAAGCCGAGGTCCACTTGGCTAGTACCAGGGTCCGGCCAGCGGCTGGTGACGACCTTAGCGCGGGTGTAGAACTGCACGCCTTCGGGGCCGTACATGTGCAGATCGCCAAAGAGCGAGGCCTTCCAGCCGCCAAAGCTGTAGTAAGCCACCGGCACCGGGATCGGCACATTGATGCCCACCATGCCGATCTCGACATCGAACTGGAATTGGCGAGCCGCGCCGCCGTCGCGGGTAAAGATGGCCACGCCGTTGGCGAAGGGGTTCTGATTGATGACGCGCAGACCTTCGTCGTAGGTCTTCACGCGGACCACACCGAGCACCGGCCCGAAGATCTCGTCGCGGTAGCAGTTCATGGCGGGCGTCACATGGTCGAGCAGTGAGGCGCCGGTGAAGAAGCCGGGGCGTTCACTCGCCGGATCCTGCCGTCCGTCGACGGCGATGGTGGCACCTTCGGCCGTGGCATTGGCGACGTAAGACACTACCTTGTCGCGATGCTCGCGAGTGATCAGGGGGCCCATTTCGCTGGCCGTGTCGCTGGCGGGGCCGACCTTAATTTTGGCCATGCGCTCTTCGATGGCGGCAATCAGCGGGTCCGCCGCGTTGCCGACGGCAACGACGACGGAGATGGCCATGCAGCGTTCGCCGGCTGAGCCATAGGCGCCGGAAACCGCGGCGTCGGCAGCCATACCGATGTCGGCATCCGGCAGCACCAGCATGTGATTCTTCGCGCCGCCCAGGGCCTGGACGCGCTTGCCATTACGGGTGCCGGTTTCGTAGATGGCGCGGGCCACCGGCGTAGAACCGACAAAGCTGATCGCCTTGACGCCCGGATGGGCGAGCAAGGCATCGACCGCGGCTTTGTCGCCATGCAGGACATTGAAGACGCCGTCGGGCAGGCCGGCTTGTTTCAGTAGGTCGGCGAGGAAGAGGCTGACGGAGGGGTCCTTTTCAGAAGGCTTCAGGATGAAGCTGTTGCCGCAGGCGATGGCGTTGGCGAACATCCACATGGGCACCATCGCTGGGAAGTTGAAGGGCGTGATGCCGGCCACGACGCCGAGAGGCTGGCGGATCTGATAGACGTCGAGCCCGCGGCTGACTTGCTCGGAGAAGCCGCCTTTGAGCAGATTGGGGACGCCGCAGGCGAATTCGATATTCTCGAGTCCGCGCGCGACTTCGCCCATGGCGTCGGGCACAGTCTTGCCATGTTCAGAGGAGACCAGTTCGGCGATCTTGCGCCGGTTGGCATCGACGAGTTCGCGGAGCTTGAACATCACTTCGGCGCGGCGTGACAGAGCGGTGGCGCGCCAGTCGGGGAAGGCATGTTGCGCCGATTGGACAGCGGCATCGACTTCGGCGGCATTGGCCAAGTCGACCTGGGCTTGGACTTGGCCGGTAGCCGGGTCCCAGACGTTGGCCGCGCGGCCGGAGGTGGAGGGGACCAGTTTACCGCCGATCCAGTGGTGGACAGTTCTCATTGGTTTGATCTTACTATCTACACGCGACTTATTCAGACGCCAAGTCTGATTGCGTGTGTCTACGCGCTACGGTGGCGGCGGCAGATCAACTAGTAAATCAGTCGCCTTCCATATCCGAAACCGATCAGACATGTTCTGACCTCGGTTGAGATTGCTACTCGAGCTTTCGCAGTTGGAGCGTCCATGGAATCATCAAGCTAGCACAACCGAGATTAGGCGAAGATAACCGCAAGAGCCCGGTCGGGATCCGAGAATCTGTGAACCGTTAACGCTAAATCAGCCCCTGGACTTGTCCAAAGGAGGCGCATCGGCGAGAATGAGGCTCAGGCATGGCGACGTTTCTCTATGAATTCGAATGGGATCCGGGTAAGGCCAGGGCAAACCTAAGCAAACACCGGGTGCATTTTGAGAGGGCCACTGAGGTTTTTCGAGATCCGCTGGCTCTCGCCATCCCAGACGAGAAACACATGTTGGTCGCATTCGCCTGATTTCCGCACGGGCACCAAGCAGAGCGGAAGTCCAGGCCTATGAGGAAGTGCTATGAAACCTGAATACGATTTTAAAAAAGGCGAACGCGGAAAGTTTTTCCGTCCAAACGCGGAGTCGCGCCTGCCGATCTATCTAGACGACGAGGTGCAAAGTTATTTGTCCAAACGAGCTGCCGATCTAGGCGTGCCGCTCGGCGAAATGGTGAACGGTCTTCTGAAGCACGAGATTCAGCTCATCGAATCAGTCAAGTAGTTCCAGTGGAGGGAGTAGAGTTGTCGCGAAAATGCGGCGTTGGTTCATGGGCGTCGAAACCGAGTGCGCCTCCTGGCCATGGAAGGTGATGGCGTGGCGCTCGTCCAGATCTAGCCGGCCGATCTCGCCAAGACCGCACTAGCAGCCCGTTGAATTGGCTGGCCGCTATTGAAGCTTTTACATTGTGGCCCACTCGCCTTCTTCGATGACTAGTTGCTTGAGCATGGCGACGATCTGGCCGCCGGCGCCGGGTTCGCCGGCGAGTACGGCTTCGAGGGCCGCCTGGGCGGCTGGGGCCTGGATCGTGTCCTTGGTATCGACAAATCCCATGGACCACTCGGGGAACGAACGTTGCGCGAGCGGGCCGGCGTGCAGGATCATGACGTCTCCGTGGCGGGGGTCGCACTGGATCGATTCGAACGTACTTTCCAGCGCGGTCCGCGGGCCTTCCAACATCTGGGCAAAGCTACCCGCGTTCCACAGCAGGGCGCCGGTGATTCCGTTTTCCTTGTTCTTCCGCCGGGAGACGGCGAGAATCTGCTCCACCTCGCGCGCAATCGCTGCTTCGCCGCCGCCGACGTGGTTACGGCTGCAGTAGGTCAACATGTACAGATCACTCATTATGGTTTCCGTTTCCTTTGTCGATATCCGGCTCACCCGGAGTGGCCCATTGGGCGCGAATCCCTTCAATTTGACTGGCGGGCGACGGCCGGCCGAGGTAGTATCCCTGCAGAGTGGAACAGCCGTCGGTCTTCAGCCGTTCCATCTGCTCCGCCGTTTCCACTCCTTCGCCCAAAACGGTCATGCCTAGACTGTGGCCAAGGGAGGTGACCGCCCGCACAATGGCGCGCTTCTTCAGGTTGTTTCCGTCGAAGCCGGCCAAGGAACGGTCGAGCTTGATTTTGTCGAAGGGGAACTGCGACAGCTGGCTCAAAGAGGCGTAACCGGTTCCGAAATCGTCGATGGCGATCTTGACACCGAGTTCATGGAGCTCCTGAAGAGTCGACATCACTACCGGGCTCTGGTTCAGAATGGCGCCTTCGGTGATTTCGATCTCCAGGCGGCTGCCCGGAAGCCCGCTGATTTTTAAAGCGTTCCGCACGCAATCGGCGAAGCCGCTTTTTTCCAGTTGGGACGGAGCGGCATTTACCGCCAGCAGTAAATCGCCGGGCCACTTGGTAGCTTCCTTACAGGCGGTTTGCAGCACCCATGCACCGATCTGATCCATCAAGCCGATCTCTTCCGCGACGGGTAGAAACTCAGCCGGCGGGATCAGCCCGCGTTCCGGGTGACGCCAACGGATGAGCGCCTCGAACCCGCAGAGTGCGCCATCCACCGTTACTTGCGGTTGATAGTAGAGTTCGAACTGCCGGCGTGGCAGCGCTTGCCGCAGGTCTCTTTCATTCGTACTGCGCGTAAGCGCGTTATTGAGCAACGTGGATTCGAAACAGCAAGCCCGTGACTGGCCTTGCCGTTTCGATTCGTACATGGCAAGGTCGGCGTTCCGCAGCAGCGTGGCTAAATCGGTGCCGTGCTCCGGAGCGAAGGCGAGGCCGACGGAGACACCGACGTTGAGGGCGTGTCCATCGATGAGGTAGGTACGGTGAATCAGATCGATCATCCGCTCGGTGATCGCCGTAGCTTCCTCGCGGCTGCAGGCAGGACTCAGCAGCACGGCGAATTCGTCACCGCCGAAACGTGCCACCAGATCGCCCTGCCGGGTCGCCTTCCGCAGCCGCTCCCCGACGCGATGCAGTAAGTGTCATTCACTTGCTTGAACCGGTCGAGATCCATGAGCATGACGGCTACTCCGGCGGGGTGACATTCCCGCAGCCGGTCCTGCATCTGCCGCTCAAACTGTCGGCGCAGGGCTAAGCCGGTGATATGGTCGGCTTCTTCAAGGGGCGCCGCGGCGGGACCGGCGGACGAGGGTTCAAAGAATGCCGCGTAGATGGAGTTACCGAGGTCCCGCGCGGTGATCTGAAAGGGTGTATTGCTGCCGCTGCGGGAGAGCTGGCAGGAGGCATAGGCGTTAAAATAAGGGAAGTTGAGAAAAGGTATGCACGCCACGACTTAAAGAGTCGCTGGCCAAGGCGCGTCGACGAGGAGAGTTGCGGAGTCGATCAAGGTTTTTCTCGCTGCGGATCATCAGCCATGGGCCGTCACCCAGAATCGCCCCCCGCAGGGCCCAGAGCGTCATGCGGAAGCGGGACCAAGCGCTATGCGTGGGCGGATTGAGTGGGCAATTGGTATCCCCAGGGGGAAAGTGGACCGGATGGCTGCACCAGTCGCTGGGCCAGGGCTGCGGCGATCAGTCGGGCCAGCATCCAGGTTTTTGCGGTGGGACCTTCGCGCGACGGTAAGGTATCGAAATGCAAGAGGGACTTCAGTCGTTTGAAAAATAGCTCGATTTGCCAACGCAGCCGATACAACCCCATGACGGCGAGCGCGGGCAGCTCCGCAGAACTCAGGGTGGTGAGGATCCAAATGACCTCCCCGTGCCGGGTTCTCGCCGCCACGGCGCGGGCGGGAATCCAGTCGATGGCGTGGGCCGAGTCCCACGTTCTGCGGCTTTTTGTCCGGATTGGGGGGACTGGTATAGTAATCTTGAATTCAACTGCCCCCGTAATCGGCACTTCAGCCTCTTTCTCCTGGAGAAATAGGCGACAGCGATGTTCATCGCAGGTGCGCAGCGTAGCCGGATTAAACCTCACCGCGACATGCGCCTCAGCCTGCCGCACCGCATAGACCCCGCGGGCCGTTCCATAAGCTCGGTCGCCCAAAACCAGCTCCCCCGCCGCCACTCGATGCCGCGCCAGCTTCTCGCCACCGGAATCGTCGGTTAACTCCACCGCGCTAAATCCGCCGGTCGATGGATTCACCAATACGTGCGCCCGCCACTGCACTGGCTTCTGGCCCGGGCCGTTGATCACCGTGGCATCCACAATCCGCACCGGCCATCCACCTACCGCCTGCGGGAGTTGCTCGGAAAGCACCTGCGCCAGTACCTGCGCCAGCCACGCTTCGGACTCGCGCAGTCGATAAAATAGGCCCGGTCCCGTGATCTCCGCCAACTCCATCGCGCTGGCCCACGCCGCCACATCCTTTAAGGACAAATCCGATACCGCGTACGCCAAAGCCATGCGCATCAGCGCTGCCGCATCGGGAACATTGCGACACCTCACCAGCGCCCTCGTCTTGCGCGCCGTCTCTTCTAAATCGGCAGGCAGTAGCGTGCGCACGTACTCCCATTGCTCATCATGCAGAGGAAAAGCTGGCATTCCACTAGCCTAGCCAACTTCCCCGCTCTAGGCAATCCTTATTTTAACGCCTATGCTGGCAGGAGGTGGGACCCCTCCCCTGCATCATATTCGCCAGAGCCTGGTGCGCGGCCGCCAGCGAGGCGGAATCGAGCTGCGTTTTCTGCAGCAGCGCCATCACAGAACTTGCAGGAAGATCGGCCTCTAGCCCTGTGCCCAGCAGGTTATAAACCTCGTTTGTGAAGTGGATGATTCGCAGGTCTGCATCGAATAGGATGATGGCTTTGCCCGAACTTTGCAGTGCTGCCAGCAGGGCCAGTTCCGGGATGTTTCCTGTGAGCTGGACAGCCGACCCGCCCGGAGCCAAGCCGGAGTCAGGCGCATTTACGTCAAGGTCGGGTTGCACAATCGACTCTTCGGCGATTTGCCCTCATTTCTAGAACGCAAATTTCACAGCTGGAGCGGTTTTCCATCCAATCCGCGTCACTTGCCTCATCTTTGTTCCTACAAGGCCGGGGGGCGGTGGAGTACCCAAACTGCCGCCCGGGCAGCGAGTTGGGCGTAGGCTTCGATGGCGAGGGCGAGGTGGTCTTCGCGGGTGTCTTCGATCTTGTTATGGCTGATGCCCTTCAGCGACTGGACGAAGAGCATCGCCGTAGGAATGCCGGCGCGAGCGACTTCGGCGGCATCGTGGAGGGGGCCGGAGGGAAGGCGGTGGAGGTCGCCGGCGAGGGCGATGAGTTCGGGATGAAAGGGCACTGGGTCGATGCCCCAGATGCGGGACCATTCGACGGTGCAGCCTTCTTCGGCGGCGAAGCGGTGGCTGGCGGCTTGGGCTTCGGCGAACATCTGGGCCAATACGGCGGGATCGAGGTCGCGTTGGTCGAGCGTGCACTCGCAGCGGCCGACGATGGCGGTAACGATGCCGGGGAACGTCTTGACGCTGCCCATCGTGCAGACGGCGTCGGGATGGCGGCGGGCGATGGTGCGGATCTCGAGCGCGAGCTTGGCGGCGGCGGCCAAGGCGTCGCGACGTTGGTTCATCGGCGTCGAGCCCGAGTGCGCCTCCTGGCCGTGGAAGGTGATGGCGTGGCGCGCAACGCCTTTGGTGCCAAGCACCACGCCGAGCGGCAGGCCGAGGCTTTCGAGTACGGGGCCTTGCTCGATATGCAGTTCGAGGTAGGCGGCGGCATTCGCGCGTTCAGCCTGGGCTTCCGGGAAACGGTCGATCTCAACGCCGCAATGCCTGAGGGCGTCTTCGAGGCGGATGCCGTCTTTGTCGAGGCGGCCACGGTCGGCTTCGATGGAGTGCGTGCCGGCGAAGGCGGAGGAGCCCAGCAGACTGCGGCCAAAGCGGGCGCCTTCTTCATCGGCCCAATCGACGAGTTTGATGGTGAGGGGCGGCTGGCCTTCCTGGGCGAAGGCGCGCAGGGTTTCGAGGGCGGTGAGGACGCCGAGGCAGCCATCGAGCCAGCCGCCGTTAGGGACCGAGTCGAGGTGGCTGCCGAGGATGAGGGCTTGGGGGGAGTCGCCTTTTAGGGTGATCCAGCGATTACCGGCGGCATCGACGTGGTCTTCGACGGGCAGGCCTTCCAGCTTGGTGGTAAACCAGGTGCGGGCTTTCTGCCAGGTGTCCGTCCAGGCGACGCGCTGGGCACCGTGCTCGTCGCCGGTGAGGGCGCGGAGCTCTTTGAGGTCGCCGATGACGCGGGTGGGGTCGACGTGCATGTTAAGCGGTCCCCCGGCTGACGCCGGGGGCTAACCTGCCGCGTAAGCGGCGGGTCACACAGGACGCGTTTTTCGGAAAACGAGGCATCAGTAGGTGGCCTCCCTTCGAAGTAATCGGCCGCGGCCGCGTTCGCCGACGAAGACGCCGTCGCGGACCTGCACCTTGCCGCGCACGGTGACGACCGAGGGCCGGCCCTCTAGCTCGAAGCCCTCGAAGCCGCTGTAGTCGCAGTTAGTATGCTGAGTCTTGGCCGAGACCACGCCGCGGTAATCGGGATCGTAGATCACCAGATCAGCGTCGCTACCCACGGCGATGGTGCCTTTGCGCGGGAAGAGGCCGAAGAGCTTGGCGGCCTTGGTGCTGGCGGCATCGACGAAGCGATGGAGATCGAGCCGGCCGCGCTTGACGCCATAGGTGTAAAGCAGATTCACGCGCTGTTCAATGCCGGGAATGCCGTTGGGAATCTGGGTGAAGGCTTCGACGCCCAGCAACTTCTGGGCGGTATCGAAGGGGCAATGGTCGGTGCCGACGGTGTCGATGAGTCCGGCGGCGAGGGCGTCCCAGAGGAGTCGCTGATGGCGCTTATCGCGCAGGGGCGGCGACATCACGTGCTTCATGCCTTCGACACCGGGGCGCTCGGCGTAGGTCCTGTCGAGCAGGAAGTGGGGGAGAACGCTTTCCACCCACAACCGGGTGCCACGTCGCTTGGCGGCGATGGCGGCCTGGAGCGCACCTTCGCACGACAGGTGCACGACATAGCCCGCGGCACCAGTGTTCTCAAGAAACGTGGCGAAGCGGTGGGTGCCTTCGGTTTCGACAGATTCAGGGCGGCTGGGCTCGTGCCACTCGGGGCCGGTTTTGCCTTCGGCGAGCAAGCTGGCTTGAAGTCGACCGACGAGCTCGGCGTTCTCACAATGGGCAGTAACGATGACGCCGAGTTGCTTGGCTAAGCGCAGCGTCTGGTACATCTCGTCGTCATCGACGCCGAAGAAATTCTTGTAGGCGAGGAAGATCTTGAAGGAGGCGATGCCGTCTTTCACGATCTCGCGCAACTGGCCTTCGGTCTGCTTCTCAAAGCGCGTCACCGCCATGTGGAAGGAGAAGTCGCAGGCGCTGGCGCCTTGGGCTTTGCTCTTCCACAAGTGGTAGCCTTCAAGCGCGTCGTCATGGCGATTCGGGCAGCACATCTCGATGTAGGTGGTGGTGCCTCCGACTAGGGCGGCGATGCTGCCGGTCTCATGCGTGTCCTTGGCGAAGGTGGACATGAAGGGCAGATAGAGGTGGACGTGCGGGTCAATAAAGCCGGGGAAGACGAGCTTGCCGGTGGCGTCGATGATCTCGGTGCCGGGCGGCGCGTCGAGGTGCTGGCCGATGCGGGTAATGGTTTCGTCTTCGACGTAGAGGTCGGCACGGGAGCGGGAGTCCGCGCTGATGAGGTCGGCGTTGCGGATGAGCAGGGGCATCAGTGTATGTCGATCCCGACTTTCTTACGATACTCCTCCATCGCCGCCCAGTCTTCGGTGACGGCGGGTTCGCTTTGGATGATCTGGTTCCAGGTAACCGGATCCCGGCCCGAGGGGACTTCCACCATCGCGATGCACTGGTCCACCGGGCAGACGTTGTAGCAAAGCCGGCAGCCGACGCAGTCCGCTTCGCGCACAACGGGATGGGGCCTCGCTAACGCCTCAAGCTTGCCGTTCGACTCGGCTGGATAGCTGTAGGGCTCGACCCTCTGGCCCGCAACGTTGATCAGGTCGATGCACTGGTGCGCGGTGTCGTGACAGGCGACATAGCAGAGGTTGCACTGGATGCACTTTGACTCGTCGATGCGGGCGACGGCGCGGAAGGAGAGGTCGAAGTGCTGGAAGTCCGAGATGCGATGGAGGCTCTTGCCGGTGACATCGGCAATCGTGGCGAAGCCCTTCGAGTCCATCCAATTTTCGAGGCCATCGCAAAGGTCTTCGATAATTCGGAAGCCGTAGTGCATCACGGCGGTGCAGACTTGCAGGCTGCTGGCACCGAGCAGCAGGAACTCGGCCGCGTCGCGCCAAGTGGAGATGCCGCCCATACCGGAGATGGGTAGCGGGATCCCGTCCGCGCCGAGGGCGGAGAGCATGTTGAGGGCGATGGGCTTCACCGCGGGCCCGGCATAGCCGCCGTGGCCGCCTTTGCCGCCGATGCTGGGCGAAATCTCCAGCGTGTCGAGGTCGACGGCGGTGATGGAGTTGATGGTGTTGATAAGCGACAAAGCGTTCGCCCCGGCGGCCACGGCGGCGCGGGCGGGGCTAACGATATTGGTGATGTTGGGCGTCAGCTTTACGATGACCGGGATGTGCGCCACGTCCATCACCCAGCGTGTGATCTGCTCACAGTATTCGGGCACTTGGCCGACGGCGGCGCCCATGCCGCGCTCGCTCATGCCGTGCGGGCAACCATAGTTGAGCTCGATGCCATCGGCGCCAGTGTCTTCAATGCGGCGGACGATGTCGTGCCAGGCTTGGGCTTTCGATTCGACCATGGCGGAGACGATCATGGCGCGATCGGGCCACGCGCGCTTCACTTCGGCGATCTCGCGGAGGTTGACGGCAAGTGGACGGTCAGAGATGAGTTCCACGTTGTTGATGCCCACCATGCGCTGGCCGCCATAGTGAAAGGCGCCATAGCGATTGGAGACGTTCAGCACCGGGGGGCCAATGGTCTTCCACACGGCGCCGCCCCAGCCGGCTTCGAAGGCGCGGTGGATTTGCGCGCCGGAGTTGGTGGGCGGGGCCGAGGCGAGCCAGAAGGGATTGGGGGATTTGATGCCCGCGAAGTCGATGTTCAGCTTAGCCATTGGTGAAACTTCCGATCCATCGCGATCGCCGCGAGTTTGCCATCCTGCACCGCCATCACTGTGGAGGCCGCGTTTTTTGAGCGAATGCAATCGCCTCCCGCGTAGACGCCGGGTTGGCTGGTTTCGAAGTGCTCGTTAACTTGGACGAAGCCGCGGTCGAGGGCGAGGCCGAAGGGGGCTGGCTTCTCCTGGCCGATGGCTTTTACGATCTGGTCGGCGGGCAGGTTGAACTCCGTGCAAGCGAGGCCAGTGACGGCGCCTTCATCGACGATGACCCGCACTGGCTGCGCGTGGAAACGAAACTCGACGCCTTCTTTACGGATGAATTCGATCTCGTGCGGATAGGCGCGCATGTCGGTTTCGGACCGGCGGTAGGCGATGGTGACGTGCTGGGCACCGAGTCGTTTGGCGATGGTGGCACAGTCGATGGCCGTGTTTCCCGCCCCAATCACCACGACCTGGCGGCCGATTTTCATGGCCCCTGGGTCGAGCTTACTTTGCTCAATGTAGGCGAGTCCGTCGAGAATATGCTCTTCGCCGGGGATGCCGAGCGCCGGTGTTTGGCCGAGTCCGACGCCGAGGAAGACGAAGTTGAAGTTCGGGCCCCTAAGCTCATCCAACGCTTGAATTTCTACCCCAGTTTCGATGCGGACGCCGAGCCGCTCGATCATCCGTACTTCTTCAAGTGACGCTTCCATTGGCTCCCGTAGAGAGATGATTCCATAGGTAGATAGCCCGCCAGCTAATGGGCGCTTTTCGAGCATTGTCACCTGATGGCCGCGCCGCGCCAGTTCGCCCGCGCAGGAGAGTCCGGCAGGGCCAGAACCGATGACCGCTATTCGGCACGCCGTCGCGGGCTTTACCCGGACGAGGTCCTTGCCCTTAGACTCATCCATCGCATGACGCTGCAGCCGGCCAATGGCGATCGGCTTATGTTCGGTGCCCAAAACGCAGGCGCCTTCGCAGAGCTCCTGCACTGGGCAGACGCGGGCGCAAGTGGCGCCGAGCAGATTAGCGTCGAGGATGGTGCGCGCGGAGCCCGACAGGTTGCCGGTGGCGATCTTCTTGATGAAGCGCGGAATATCGATGTGGGTGGGGCAGGCGTGCGTACAGGGCGCGTCGTAACAGAAGAGGCAGCGGTTGGCTTCCACCAGCGCTTCCTGGCCGGTGAGCGGCGGCAGTTCTTCGGCGAGGCCTTTCTTCATACGGGTCCTTTCGTGGGTCGCATCAGCGCGACGTAAGCCGCGGCGGAGACGCCGAAGCCGACGAACCAGGCGTAGTCGTAGAGCCAACGCAGACCCGGAATCGCCAAGCCGAGCAAGGCCACCAGGATGCCCACGGCCAGGCTCACCAAGGCCCGCGGATTGTAGCCGCTAGCGTACTCATACTGGCCGCCACGGCGGTAAAGGTCATCGACGGCCAAGGTTTGCGAGCGCACCAGGAAGTAATCGGCAATCATCACGCCGGCGATAGGGCCCATCAGGCCGGAATAACCCACCAGCCAGCCGAAGATGTAAGCGCCGTAGTCGCCCAGCAGCTTCCAGGGCATCATCATGATGCCGATGACGCCGGTGATGAGTCCCCCGGTGCGGAACGAGATCAGTTGCGGGTTCAGGTTCGAGAAGTCATTGGACGGCGAGACGACGTTGGCCGCGACGTTGGTGTTGAGGGTCGCGATCAGGATGGCAATCAGCGCGACGAAGGCGATGAGCGGCTGTTGGAAGCGGCCGATGAGCACGACCGGGTCCCAGATGGCTTCGCCGAAGATGACCACGGAGGCCGACGTGACGGCGACTCCGATGAAGGAGAACAAAGTCATTGCCGTGGGCAGGCCGAGCAACTGTCCCCAGGCTTGGGCGCTTTGGCTTTTGGCGTAACGGGTGAAGTCCGGGATGTTGAGCGCGACGGTGGCCCAGAAGCCGACCATGGCCGTCAGCGAAGGCACAAAGAAGGCGAGGAAGTCCGCCGTGGTGCGGAACTTGCTAGGCGCGCTCAACACCGGCCCCAATCCGCCGGCCTTGCCCGTCACCCAGAAGAGCAGCAGCAGCCCCATGATGAGCATGAACGGCGCGCCGATACCTTCGAGGAACCGGATGGTCTCAATGCCGCGCCAAATCACGAGCATGTTCAGTAGCCAGAAGGCGCCAAAGCAGAGCCAGACAAACCACGGGCTCTGCGCCGCGGGCCACAGGATCTGCAGCATCGAGTGGATGGCCTGGCCGCCGATCCAGGTCTGGATGCCGAACCAGCCGCAGGCTACGAGTGCCCGCAGCACCGCCGGAATGTTGGCGCCGCGGACGCCGAAGGAAGCTCGCACGAGCACGGGAAACGGGATGCCGTACTTGGCACCGGCGTGGGCGTTCAGCAGCATCGGGATGAGCACAATCAGGTTGCCCAGCAGGATGGTCCCCACCGCCTGCCACCAATTCATACCGCCGGCGATAAGGCCGGAGGCGAGCATGTAGGTAGGAATGCAAACGCTCATGGCGACCCAGAGCGAAGCGTAGTCGTAGATGCCCCAGGTGCGCTTTGCGGCCGGTACGGGGGCGAGGTCCTCGTTGAAGAGACCAGGATCGCGCGCGGTGTCCATTTGGGGAGTGTCGCACATGTTGCCGGTTTTGAGCATTTGCATGTAGCGCGCTAAAATAAGGTTGGAGAAGAGGTGCGCGCTAGGTTTTACATCGATCCAGCCACTGGCTCGCCACACATTTACGGCCATGATGTCGACGAGGACGAAGTAATTCAAGTCCTTGAGCGGCCAGACGAGGACCGGAATGGCCGCGAAGGTTCTAGGCTTGCCCTGGGTCAGACAGACTCAGGAAGGTATCTCCGCGTGATCTATGTGCCGGACGTGGAGCGTGACAGTGTGTTCGTGGTGATGGCGTATGAACTAGCTGGAAAGCCTCTGGCGGCATTTCGCCGGCGCAGAAAGAAGAAACAGCAATGAGCGAAACGAAACTCCCGAACGGGTGGGATGACAGCCGGGTTGGGCGAGTATTGGCGCATTACGAAAAACAGGCCGAGGAGGATGCCGTTCTCGAAGACGAAGCAGGGGTTCAAGCTGCGGAGACGGTAATGAGCGTTCCGCACGAACTCGTAGCGGAAGTCCGAGAGCTCATCGCCAAGCGGCACCGGTGACGTTCTGCCGACAGCTCTCGCTTCGGGATGGTTGCCTATCCCGACGGATCTGGGTGAGCCAGAAATACCCATCGCAAGGCAACCCAGCGTGGTAGCCTCAGGGTCGTGAGATTGGTGGAAGCCCAGTACGAAGATGGCATCCCTCCCGGCGCCAACTACTGCTGAGGTGAAATTGGCTCGGCGGTGCGAGGTCTTGATTGGTGATCTAGGCTTCTCCGATTTTTCGCAACGAAACAATTTGGCCAGAATCGTATACCATTAAGCTTGCCGCCGAACATTGTTTCGTGCTTCTCACGCCGTTCCCCTGGCTGAAATCTTGAAGCTTAAGCGTAGCCTCTCATGGCAAACACCATCACGCAAACCGACGAATACTTCATGCGCGCCGCCATCGAAGAAGCCCGGATCGGCGATCGTACACCTGGCGCAGGCGAAGTCGGCTGCGTCATTGTGCGTGATGGTCAGATCGTCGCCTCCGGCCACAACGAAGCTGAGATGCGGCACGATCCTACGGCCCATGCGGAAATCGTCACGCTGCGAAAGTTGGGTCAACAAATGAAGGCGAAAGATTTCTCCGGCTCCACTCTTTACGTCACCCTGCAACCGTGCAGTATGTGTGCAGCGGCTTGTATTTGGGCGAAAATCAATCGAATCGTCTTCGGCGCGACGCGGGCCGATGTTCACTCCATGTACTTCGATGCCAAGCACGTTAACGCCACTGACCTGATTGCCGACGCGTTTAAGGAGGACATCGAAATCGTCGGCGGCATCCTGGCCAAAGAGTGTTCCACGTTCTACTACAAGCCCGGCGAGACCCCGCCGATTGAGGAACAGGAGAACCGGTAGCGGAATCTCGCCGAAGGGGCATGGTCCTGAGGTGTCGCCTATCAGGCGCATACTAAATGGGATGACCAAAGACGAAATCGTCCTCGCTAACCAGGAATGCTTATTCCCCGCGGTCTTTCACTACTTCGCCGAACCTCTGGTGCTCACCCGGGCCAAGGACCAGTTCGTGTGGGACGCCGATGGCCGCCAATACCTCGACTTCTTCGGCGGCATCCTCACCGTGAGCGTCGGCCATTGCAATGAGCAAGTAAACACGGCGGTGCATGCCCAGGTCGACAAGCTGCAGCATGTGTCGACCGTCTTCGCGACCGAGCCCCAAGCCGCTCTGGCAAGAAAAGTGGCGGACATCGCGCCCGGCCCAGGCTGGAAGAGCTTCTTCACCTGCAGCGGCACCGAAGCCAACGAAATGGCAATCCTGGCGGCGCGGTGCTACACGGGGTCGTCCGACATCATCGCCCTGCGCCATTCCTACCATGGGCGCTCCGCCATGGGCATGGCGCTCACCGGCAACCAAGGCTGGCGACTGGGGCCGGCGACGCAGGTGGGCATCACCTTCGCGCACAATGCCTATTGCTATCGCTGCCCCTTCGGGCTCACGTATCCCAGCTGCGAAGTCCGCTGTGCGCAGGACGTTAAGGAAGTGATCCGCACCACGACCTCGGGCCAAATCGCCGGCCTGATCGCCGAGCCGATCCAGGGCGTGGGCGGCTTCATCACGCCGCCCAAAGAGTACTTTGGCATCGTCGCCAAGATCGTGCGCGACCACGGCGGCATCGTCATCAGCGACGAAGTGCAAACCGGCTGGGGGCGCACGGGCAATCGCTGGTGGGGCATGGAGCAATATGGCGTGACGCCCGACGCCGTCACCAGCGCCAAGGGCCTGGCCAACGGCTTCCCGATCGGCCTCACCGCCGCCCGGCCCGAGGTCGCCAACAGCGTAAAGAAGCTGACGCTTTCCACCTTCGGCGGCGGGCCGATCTCCACCGTGGCCGCCAAGGCGGTGATCGACCTCATCGAATCCGAAAACCTGGCCGCCAACGCCGCCACCACCGGGGCTTACCTCCGCGGTCATCTCGAAGAATTGCAGCAGAAGCACGCCGTTATTGGCGACGTCCGCGGCATGGGGCTGATGCAGGCGATCGAACTGGTGGAGGATCGGGCCAGCAAAACTCCGGCGCCCGCGCGCACCCTGCGCTTGATGGAAGCCGCGCGCCAGAACGGCATCCTGATCGGACGCGGCGGGCTCGAAGGCAACGTGGTCCGCATTTCGCCACCGCTGAACATAAGCCGCAGTGACGTGGATGACTTCATCCGCGGCCTGGATGCGAGCTTGGTATCCCTCCAATAAGCTCCCCCGCGCGCTCCGCTGGTTTACCCGCCTTGGCGCCCCAAACCCCGGCCACGGCAGGCTTCCGCGACACACATCTTGCCGAGTTCATAGGAACCGGAATGCCGAGGGAACAGCGCCACGCAACCGGCGGGATGGTCATCGAGGAAGCCCATCAGGATGTGCCCGCCCGGGGCGAGGATCTGGCCCTGCGGATCGTCGAGCGTCAGACGGTCCTTCGGCTCGATCACGAAGAGCTTGGCAATCCAGGCTTCGTTCAATTCACGGAAGGCGGTGGCGTCTTGCGGCTCAACGGGGCGCATCGTCAAGCGGGGCAGGGGGTTAGTGTAGGGCGGCCGTATCGATATGTCCAATATCTTGATCCTCTCGATTACGATGAATTACATATGGAGATCGAACTACGTCACTTGCGTTACTTCGTGGCGGTGGCCGAGGAGTTGCACTTTGGGCGAGCGGCCCTTCGCCTGCACCTGGCGCAGCCACCCTTGTCGCCACAGATTTAGAAGCTCGAGGCCATCGTGAGCTATCCGCTCCGCAGAACCCTGCGCGCGGTGCAGGAAGACTTGGAGGAGGCGCGCCGCCTGGGCCGGGGCGAGGCGGGCACGTTGCACGTGGGCTTCATCGGCAGCGGCATGTTGACGGCCCTGCCCGCCATGTTGCGCGAGTACCGCCGGCCACTGCGCAATGCCAGGATGCGGAGTGAGATTGAGCTCGTCTGGCGCGTGAATGAGGATCGGGCGATCGCCCGGTCTTCGCGGCGCTGGCACGGTAGCGATTAGCCGGTCACGCCTAAGGGGCGGTGGCAAGGCCATTTCCCCTGGAAGGGTGAAGAATTGGAGTTAAGTTGATTGCATGTAACGGGTTAGAAGGAAACCCAGGGATGCGCGTGGATGCCCCCATCTAGGCGTAAGTGATTTCGTTTGTTATACTTATGGAGAACACTCCTCCCTGCCCTACCGAGCCCGCTGGCGTAAATCGGCCACCGCGCTCACCAGCGCTTGGCGGTAAAGCGCCGAATCGGCTGTCCAGGAGATGACGTCGAAGCCGAGGCCCATCCACTGTTCGGCCTGCTCCATGTTGCCGGGCTGAATGCCCAGGCGGCAGCCATGTTTCTTGCCGGCGGCGATGACGGCGGAAAGCGCCGCGAGGAAGTCAGGATGTTGGAATTGCGCGGGAATGCCCATCGATTGCGACAGGTCGAAGTGGCCCACCCACAGCAGGTCGACGCCCGGCGTGGCGGCGATCGCCTCGGCGTTCTTCACCCCCGCCGGCGACTCGATCTGGCAGATGACCACCGTACTCTCATTGCTCTCGCGGAAATACTCGACGGCGGGCAATGGCAGAAAATCGGTATGCGCCGTACCGATGCCGACTCCCCGATTGCCGAGCGGCGCGTACTTCACGGCATCGACGATCATCTTGGCCTGCTCCGCCGATTCGACATTGGCAATCATCACCCCCAAGGCGCCCGCGTCCATCACCCGGGCCAGGAAGTGATACTGCGCCTGCGGCACGCGCACCATAGGCGCGAAGGAGCACGCCTTGGCGTAGGCGATCAGGTCGAAGATACGCTCCATGCCGAAGCCCGAGTGCTCCATGTCGTAAATGACGAAGTCGAGGTCGGCGGACTCTAGGATCTTGGCCATGCCGCGGGTGCCGAACTCCCACACCATGTGGCCAATGGGCATCCGTCCGGCGGCGAGCGCCTCTCGAAAGCGGTTGTTTTTCATACTTGTCTCCGGTAATGGGCGAGTTTCTCTTGGAAGCCGGGTCGCGCCAGGACGTCTTTATTGACGATGGCCGCCGGCGTCTCACCGCGAGCCACCATCAGAATGTTGTCGCAGGCTTCGAGGCTGTTGTCACGGGCTAGTTCTTCGGTCCAGGCTAGGCCATGCGGCGCCAGGATCACATTGTCGAGTTGCCGCAACGGGCTATCCATGGGCAGCGGCTCCACCTCGAAGACGTCGAGGCCGGCGCCGGCGATCCAGTGCTCCTGTAGGGCTTGAATCAGGGCGGCTTCCTGCACGATGGGTCCGCGGGCCGTGTTGATGAAGTAGGCCGTCGGCTTCATCCGCCGCAGCAGATCGGCGCCGACGATACCGCGCGTCGCGGTCGAGAGCGGCGTGTTGACGGTAAGGTAGTCGCTCCGGGCAAAGAGCTCTTCCATCGTGACGAGTTCAACGCCCAGCGACTGGGCGACGTCCGGCGAGACGTAGGGATCGTGCGCCAGGAAGCGGCCGAAGCCGATGGAGCGGGCGAGGCGAAAGAGCTCCTGGGCGATGTTGCCGCAACCGAGCGAACCCAACGCGCGCCCCTGCGGGCTGCGGCCCAGGCGCGGTAGGTCACCACGCCACTTCCCTGCCCTCACCAGACGGTCCTGCTCAACGACGTTTGAGCCGAGGGCGAGAATGAGGGCCAGGATGGCTTCGGAGACCGGGCGGCGCACGGCGCCGGGCGTGATGGCCAGCGCGATGTCGTTGGCGGTGAGGGCGTCGACATCGATCATGTCGTAGCCGACGCCCCAGCGGGCGATCAGCGCGGTGCGAGTGACGCCGGCGACGCTAGAGGCGGTGAATTTGACGGCCAAGGCGAGGACGGCGTCGTAGTCGTTGAGGCTGGTGGCGGAGACGACGTTGCCGGGTTGGGCAGGCATCGGCTGAGCGTCAAGCCAAGCCAGGTTGCCCAGCTTAATTTCCATCGGCGCTTCAAATTTGCCCTTTACTTCGGCATAGAAGTCGGGCGTGACGCCGACGCGAAAAGGTGAGTGCATGTCCTTAGGGATTATAATGCAAAAGCTTGGACTCCTCATCACGACTGCGACTGGCGGCGATCGCCGACGACTATACGGGGGCGTCGGACCTGGCCGGCATGCTCTATTCGGAGGGCGCGCGCACATTGCAAACCTTCGGCGTGAGCGAGTCGCCCTTGCCCGCTGGCTACGATGCCGTAGTGGTCAGTTTGAAGACCCGCAGTTGCGCGGCAGAGTTCGCCCGGCAACAAACGCGGCAGGCGATGAAACAGCTAGCGGCCCTTGCGCCGCGGCAGTGGCAGTTTAAGTATTGCTCGACCTTTGATTCAACGGCCGCGGGCAACATCGGGCCGGTGGCGGAGGCGATGCTCGACGAACTCGGCGCGACGTTTACCGTCGCCGTGCCGGCCCTGCCGGTAAATGGCCGGAAACAGTATCTGGGGCATTTGTTTGTGAACGGCGAGTTGCTGGCTGAGTCGCCGCTCCGGTGGCATCCCTTGAATCCGATGACGGACAGTAATCTGGTACGGCATTTGCAACAGCAAACCGGGCGCCGGGTGGGGTTGATCACGCTGGAGACGGTGCGCAAGGGGCCCCAGGCGGTGCAAGCGGAGTTTACGCTCCTGCAGAGGGAGGGAGTCGCGATCGCGCTGGTGGATGCGATTGAGGATTGCGACTTAAGTGTCATTGGCGAGGCCTGTGCGGGCCTGCGCTTGGTGACCGGTGGCAGCGGCTTGGGCGCCGCGCTGGCGCGCACTTGGACGGGCACACGCACGCAAACGCCAAAGCCGCCGACGGCTACGGCCAGGCCGACCCTGATTTTGTCCGGCAGTTGCTCGCGGCAAACGCTGCGACAAGTGGAACGGCTGCCAAGGGAGCCCCTCCGCCTGGACCCTCGCCAGATGCAACTCGAGGAACTGGTGGCCGAAGCCCGCCGGCGTCTGGAGAGCGAAGGATTGGCGGCCATCGTGTCGTCCGCGGGGCCAGAGCATCAAACCCCCGGCGCGCAGCAGGCGGTAGAGGCCGCCTTCGCCCAACTCGCGCGGGAGTTACCCGCCGAGCAGTTAATTGTCGCCGGCGGCGAGACCTCGGGCGCGGTGGTGGAGGCCCTGGGGATTTCCGCGGTCGAAATCACGGGCATGATTGACCCCGGCGTGCCCAGCTTGCTCGCTATCGGTGGCCGGCCCCTGCGCCTGGCCTTGAAGAGTGGTAACTTTGGCCGCGACGACTTCTTCGCCGCCGCCATACAGCATTTGGAGCGCACATGATTCCTGAACTCGCCAAACTTTGCGATGTCGCCGAAAGCTTTCACGCGCGGGGCTATGCCTTCGGCTCCACTGGCAATCTCTCGGTGCGCGTGGATGACGAGGTATGGATTACACCCACCGGCCGCAGTTTTCGTGGCCTAACGCCCGCGGACTTTGCCTGCGTCACGCTTACCGGCGAGCGCAAAAACGATCGTCGCCCTTCGAAAGAATATCCGTTTCATCTGGGCTGTTACCGGGCGGCGGGCGAGCGGGCGAAAGCCTTGGTGCACTTACACTCCACTTACTCGGTGGCACTGTCTTGTCTGGCGGAATTGGACCCGCAACAGCCGTTGCCGATTATTACACCGTACTATTTGATGCGGGTGGCGCCCTTGGGCATTGTGCCTTACTTACGCCCAGGATCGGCCGAGTTGGGTGCCGCGGTGGAAGCCGCGGCCGGCGCGCATGACTGCCTGCTATTACTCAACCACGGCCTGATTTGTTTGGGCGGCTCGATCGAGGAGGCCGTCGATCGAGCGGAGGAGTTAGAAGAGACGGCGAAGTTACATTTCCTGCTGCGCGGCGAAGGGACGCGCAGTTTAACCGCGATGGAGCAAGCCGAGATCTGGAAGGTCTATCGGAGTTAGCGCAAGATGGCCGAGCGGCTGGCAAATTCGAGCAAGGCCGAGGGCAGGACGCCCAGCACGATGGTCGCCGTAGCAGCAGTGACCCAGCCAAATTGCAGGCTGGAACTCGCGGGTTCCAGGTTATCGACGGCCGCCGAAGGCTCATGCGTATACATCACGACGATGACCCGTAGGTAATAGTAAGCGGCCACCGCACTATTGAGTAAGCCCAATACGGTTAGCCAAACCATGCCCGCATCGAGCGCGGCTTTGAAGATATAGAATTTACCGAAGAATCCAGCCGTCAGTGGCACCCCGATCAGCGAGGTAAAGAAGATGGTCATCACGAGAGCGGCTAGAGGCTGGCGAGCAGCGAGGCCCGCAAAATCGTCTACACTCAGGTGCTTCTCACCCTTGGCGGCGACGTAACTTACGACAGCGAAGGCGCCGACATTCACGAAGGCGTAAGAGGCCAAATAAAACATGGCGGCCGCCGTGCCCACACTCGAGTGCGAAGTAACAGCCACCATGACGTAGCCGGCATGGGCAATAGAAGAGTAAGCCAATAAACGCTTAATGTTCGTTTGGCGCAGCGCGGCGAAGTTACCGATGATCATCGTGAGTAAGGCGGAGACCCAGAACACGGGCTCCCATTTCTCAAAGCTTGCATCGAAAGCGGTGGTAAAGACGCGCAGGAAGATCGCAAAGGCGGCGGCTTTTGGTCCGGCGGAAAGAAATGCACTGATTGGCGCCGGCGCACCCTGGTAGACATCGGGGGCCCAGATCTGGAAGGGAGCGGCGGAGACCTTGAAGGCAAAGCCGACGAACATCAGGGCGACGGCGACGGCCAGCAGCCGGGGATTGGCGGGGTTCGCCGCGAGGGAGTTTTGAATGACGGCTAAGTTCGTGGAACCGGTAAGGCCGTAAATCCAGGCCACACCGTAGAGCAGGAAGGCCGTGGCGAAGGAGCCGAGCAGGAAATACTTAATGGCGCTCTCATTGGCGCGGCGATCGTCGCGGAGGAAACCGGCGAGCACATAGGAAGCGATGGAGGATATTTCGAGGCCGATAAAGAGAATGATTAACTCATTGGCGGTGGCCATAATGCATTGGCCGGCGATGGAGAAAAGTAACAAGGCGTAGAATTCGCCATTTTCATGGCCTTCGCGAACTAAATAGTCCTGGGCACAGAAGACAGTGAGTAAACCAGTGCCGATGACTAAAACGCTGAAGAAGATACCAAAGCCGTCCACCATCAGCATGCCGTTGAAGGCTGCGCCTCGGTCACCGTAAGCGACGACGGCCCCGGCCATGGCGAGTGCCAGGCCGATGATGGCCAGCCAACGTAATTGCGGCTTCTCACCCTTGCCGTCGCCAGTAAGGGGCTCGAGCACCATTAGCAAGGTGCCGAAGATCGCCAGGATGATGACCGGCAGGGTCCGAAGGAAGTCAGCAGAGGTGGGGAAGAGACTGTTCATTTCATCACCGCCACGCGTGCGGGACCTTCGATCCGATTCAACAACTCCGCGTTCGCGGCCGAGATCGGCTCCAGCATCCCGCTCGTCGAGATACCGAACCAGATCATCAGTACGATTAGAGGCCCGATGACGACGCATTCGCGTAACGTAAGGTCCGGCATATAGGAGGAAACACTTTCCGCAATTTCGCCAAAGAATACGCGCTGGTACATCCAGAGCATATAGACGGCCGAAAGAATGACGCCGAGCGAAGCGAAGACGGCCCAGGGGAAACTCGCCTTGGCCGCGCCCTGTAAGATGAGGAACTCGCCCACAAAGTTACCCAGCATCGGTAAGCCGATAGAAGCGAGGGCGACAACCATGAAGGCGGTGGAGAGCCAGGGGGCCACGCGGGCCACGCCGCCGTAGTCCGAGATCTCGAGCGAGCCGCGGCGGTCTTCGAGGAACCAGACGAGGAGGAACAGCGCGCCGGTGGACAGCCCATGGTTCACCATCTGATAGACGGCGCCATCGAGGCCCCAGCGGTTAAAGGCGAAGATGCCGAGTACGACGAAGCCTAAGTGAGAGATAGACGAATAAGCGACCAGCCGCTTCATGTTCGGTTGGACGATGGCTACCAGGGCACCGTAGATGATACTCGTGACAGCGAGGGCGGCCACCCAAGGGGAAGCGTGCTGGGCCTCGGCGGGGAAAAGGCCGATGCAGAAACGTAAGAGCGAGTAAGTGCCCATCTTCGACAGGACGCCGGCTAGCAGGACCGTGACCGGGGTCGGGGCGGCCGAGTAAGTATCGGGCAGCCAGGTATGCAGGGGGAAGAGCGGAGTTTTGATGGCGAAGGCGAAGAAGAAGGCCAAGAACATCAGCCAGCGCGCCTCGGCGGGAAGAGTTTGGGTAAGTGCCGCCAAGCGGGTAAAGTCGAAGGTGTTAGTCTTCGTGTAGAGGTAAATGATGCCAGAGAGCATTAGCACGCTACCGGTCATCGTGTACAGGAAGAACTTCACGGCCGCGGTTGAACGTTTCTCGGTGCCCCACATGCCGACAAGGAACAGGACGGGGACGATAGAGATTTCCCAGAAGACGTAATAGAGAAATAAGTCGAGCGAGACAAAGACGCCCAGCACGCCGAATTCGAGTAACAGGATAAATGCGTAATAAAGGTTCGCATTGTGCTTCACCGACTTCCAGGAAGCCAGGATCGAGAGCGGGGTGAGTAGGGCGGTAAGCAGCACCATCCAGAGGCTGAAGCCATCGACGCCGACGTGATAGTGAATATTCGGCGTCGTGATCCAGACGATGTCGCTTTGGTATTGGAAGCCGGTGGGCATGGCTACGACCAGGCCGATCATCCCCAGGCCGACGAGGAGAGCTAACACGGAAGCTCCGAGCGCCAGGGTGCGGGCCAGTCCCTCGTTCTCTTTGGGCGCGAGCAGGCAGATCAGGAAGCCAATCAGCGGGATGAGTAATAGTAAGTTGAGAGCATTCATCGTGCGCCTCCGGACATCAACTGGAAGCCGATGAGTACCGCGGCGGCGCCCAGGGCGATCCAGGTGGCGTAAGACGGGATGTGCCCACCTTGCGCGCGCCGCAGGACGGTGCCGACATTACCGATGGTATTGCCGATGCCGTTCACTAAGCCGTCGATAATGAGGCGGTCGAAGCCTTTCCAAAGGATCGAGGCGGAGCCGGCTTGGATTGGATGGACGATCAATGCATCGTAGAATTCGTCGACGCGGTACTTGTCGTAGATAAGGCGGTAGACCGGGCCTAGCGCGCGAGCGATCGATTGGGACAAGCCGCGGTTCAGAAGATACAGGAAAGCGGCGAGCGCAATACCGGCGAGTCCGGCTCCGACGATGATGAATTCGAGCGAAGAATGGTCGCCGTTGTCGGCAATTTCGGGTCCGATGGTATGCACAAGATCGCGCATTAAGTAGCCGCCACCGACGCTCAACAGGCCGAGGATCCAAAGCGGGCCGGTCATCGACAAGGGCGATTCGTGGGGATGAGCTTTGCCGCGATACTCGCCGAAGAAGGTCATGAACATGGCACGGGAAACGTAGAAGGCCGTAATGCCGGCCGTGACCACTCCGACCCAGAACATCCATTCGGACTTACCGTGGACGGCGATCAGAATCTCATCCTTACTCACGGCGCCGGAAAAACCCGGCACCCCGGAGATCGCGAGCCAAGCCAGACAGAGGGTAATGAAGGTCTGCGGAATCTTGGACCGTAGGCCACCCATTTTCCGCATATCCTGCTCGCCATGCAGGGCGTGAATGACACTGCCCGCGCCGAGGAATAAGACGGCCTTGAAGAAAGCATGCGTAGCGACGTGGAAGATACCGGAGCTGTAAGCTTTGGCTCCGCAGGCCATGAACATAAAACCTAACTGCGAGACGGTTGAGTAAGCGAAGACTTTCTTGATGTCGTATTGAGTGACACCGATGGTGGCCGCGACGACGGCGGTGAGTAAGCCGACGTAACTGACGACGTCGAGGGCGATCGGTGCGCGGTCGAAGATCACACTGCAACGCGCGACGATGTAGACACCGGCGGTGACCATGGTGGCGGCGTGGATGAGTGCGGAGACGGGCGTCGGGCCGGCCATGGCGTCAGGCAGCCAGACATAGAGGGGCATCTGCGCGGACTTACCGCAGGCGCCGACAAAGAGTAACAGGGCAATTGCGGTAAGTATGCCGGCATGCGCTTCAACGGGAAGCTTGGCTGCGGCCTCGAAGACCTTGGTGAAGTCGAGCGTGCCGAAGGTGATCACGATGAGAAACATGGCGAGCGAAAAGCCGAAGTCACCGATGCGGTTGACGATGAAAGCTTTCTTACCGGCGTCGCCCGCGAATTTCTCTTTGAGGTAGAAGCCGATGAGTAAGTAACTCGCCAGGCCCACGCCTTCCCAGCCGACAAAGACTAAGAGGAAGTTCTTCGCCAGCACCAGAGTGAGCATGAAGAACATGAACAGGTTCAGGTAGCTGAAGAAACGCGAGAAGCCCTCTTCATGGTCCATATATCCGACAGCGTAAATGTGAATAAGTAAGCCGACGCCGGTGACGATGAGGAGCATGATGCGGGTAAGCCGGTCGACCATGAAGTCGACGCCAATTTCGAGGGGGCCGCTTTGGATCCAGGTGAAGTAGTGTTCGGCGTGGGGAGTGTTGAGGTCGCCGAGGGCGGAGAGGGTCTTCATCACCCAAAGGAACGAGCCGAGCACGGTGAGGATGGCGATGGCGCTGACGGCCATCTTCGGCAGGCGACGCCCGAGAAAGCCATTAATGGCGGCGCCGATCAGCGGCAGGATCGGGATGAGCCAAAGACTTTGAGATTCTGTCATGTTTCTAATTCTTCAAGCTCGACACGTCATCGATTTCGAGTGACATGCGGTGGCGGAATACGGTGAGGATAATAGCCAAGCCCACGGCGGCTTCGGCCGCGGCGACCACCATCACGAAAAACGTGAAGAGTTGGCCATCGATTTTCTTGAGTTCGTAGGAGAATGCGACGAAGCTGAGATTGACGGCGTTGAGCATCAACTCAATGCACATGAATACGGTGATAATGTTACGCCGCATGAGAAAGCCGGCGACGCCGAGCGAGAATAGGATCGCACTCAACACCAGGTACCAACTGACGGGCACCGCGTTAGGGAGCATCATACTAATCGATCTCCTTCTTCGCCAGCACCATCGCGCCGATGATGGCGATAAGGACGAGGAGCGAAGTAACTTCGAAGGGCAGTAAATACTGAGTGAAAAGCAGCCGGCCCACGGGGGCGGGTCCACCTTGGGTGAAGGCGCCGAACTGGACGGAAGCCGTGTGCGGCATTTCGCGCAGAATGAAGGTCGCGATGAGGCCCAGGAAAACAGCAAGCGCCGGAAGGCCGACGAAGTAGGCGAAATAACGTGGTGGGCCCTTCTTCTCGCTGCCCGCGTTGAGTAACATGATGACGAAGACAAATAGCACCATGATGGCACCGGCGTAGACGATCATCTGGACGGCGGCCAGAAATTCGGCGCCTAACATCAGGTAGAGAACGGCGAGGGAGCCCATGACGCCGACCAGGGACAAGGCGCTGGCGACAGCGTGCTTTTGGAGAATGACGCTGAGTCCGCAAAGGACGGCGAAGGTGGCCAGCACCAGGAAGGCCAGGACATCGAGATTGGGGAAAGGAATCATCCGAGTATGGCCACCCAAAGTCCAGTGAGTAAAAGACAACCGAGAGCGACGGGAAAAAGGAAGGTCCAGGTGAAGCGCATCAGTTGGTCATAGCGAAAGCGGGGTAACGTGCCGCGCACCCAGATAAAGATGAAGAGCAGCACACCGACTTTGGCCACAAACCAGAAGACCGGCAGCAAAATCTGGCCGATGATGGGCAGCAGGGTAGCGGCTACGAGAAAGATCGCGCCCAAGCCGAGTGAGATGATGCCGAAGATGGGGAAAGTGAAACGGTCCCAACGGCGGGCGGGCTGCATCAGGCCGTGAAAGAGTAAGACGGCGCCGAAGAACCAGAAGAGGGCCGTGGGGACGAAATTCGAATAAGGCGCCGGGAAGGGGGGATGCCAGCCGCCGAGAAAGACGGTGGTCGCCACGCAGGTGATGGTGACCATGTTGGCATATTCGGCCATAAAAAAGCCCGCGAAGGCGAGGCTTGAGTATTCGGTGTGGAAGCCGGCGACTAACTCATTTTCGGCTTCGGGTAAGTCGAAGGGGATGCGGTTGGTTTCGGCGAAGGCAGCAATCAAGAAGACGATGAAGGCGAAGAAGACGAATGGCGGCGCGCTGAAGGCCGCCCAATTCCAGAACCAGCCACCCGCCTGGCGTTCGGCGATCTGGCGCAGGTCGAGGGTATTCAACACGAGTAACGGCGTGACCAAGGAAATGGCCATGGGTAATTCATAACTAATCATTTGCGCGGAACTACGCAGTCCGCCCATCAGAGAGTATTTGTTATTCGACGCCCAGCCGCCCAAGGCGATACCGTAGACGCCGACGGAACTGATAGCCAGAATGAGGAGCACGCTAATATTCACACTGGCCAATTCCAGGTTGGTACGGACACCGAAGAGCTCAATGGCCGGGCCGAAGGGAATCACCGAGATGGAGATGAGGGCCAGGGAGACGGCGAGGAAAGGAGCCAGGACGTAGAAGAAGGTGTTGACGTTGGCGGGGATGACGCCTTCTTTGGTGGCAAGCTTGATGACATCGGCTAAGGGCTGCAACAGGCCGTGCGGACCGACCCGCTGCGGGCCGAGGCGCAATTGAATGTGCGCGAGCACCTTACGCTCGATCCATTGTAAGTAAGCGAGCGTCGTCATAAAAGCGCCGAAGACGACGGCAATTTTGATCAGACTGACGAGAAAATAATCCATGCCTTACACCGGCTTATAAAGCTGGCCTGGCCGTTCCGGCACTGAGTTCAGCACCTGTGAGTATTTTGTCATGGACCCGGAAGTAAATAAGGTATCTCCCGCCGATTGGATCAGATCGGGCCGCATCTCCACGTTCACCCGGCCATTCACCGGCGTGGTGGGAGCGGCACCGCCGCTAGCCAAAATCGGCATCGTTACATTATAGGCACGCACGTTCTGTCGAATCTCAGCAAAGACGGCGTCGGCGGTCCAAATTCCGAGATCAAGACCCATTTCCTTGCCGAGGAGGCCGAAAATCTCAAGGTCGGCCTTGGCGCCCATGGTTTTGACGGCGGCGCTTAAGCGTTGCACCTCGCCGGTGACGTTGGTGACGGTGCCCTTCTTTTCGTAGGCCGAGGCGGCCGGAAAGACGACATCGGCTTCGGAGGCGGTGCCGGTGAGGAAAAGGTCCTGCACGACGAGGAAAGGCCTTTTGCCGGTGAGCGAGCGGCGCTCCAGAGGATTGGCGCCGACGATCCAAAGAACGTCGAGGTCCGCGCCGTCGAGCATATCGGGCATGGTGAGTCCGGGCTTTTGCGAAGGGACGAAGCCGGGCAGTAACTCGGGAGTGAGGCCCATATCGATGGCGCCGCGAGAGTTGGCATAGTCGACCAGAGCGACGTATTTGACGGGGATGCCGAGGGACTCGCCGAAGTCGACGAGTTGGCGGACGGCTTCGCCTTTGACGGAGTCACCGAAGAGAATGAGGAGTTCGCCTTCTTTGGCGAGTTGGTCGCGCCAACCTTCGAGGGCGGCTATCTCCTGGCCGGCGGGCACGCGGGCTTTCATGGCGGCGTATTTGTCTTCGCGTACGGGGCCGGGCGTCATGGCGTAAATGCGGGCTTGGTGATGCCGCCAGTTGCGGCGAAGTTCGTAGGCGAGCAGCGGATGTTGTTGGGAGAGGTCGCTTCCGATGACGAGGGCGGCCTTCGATTGGTAAAGGTCGGCCATGGTGGCGAGCTTACCTTGCTTGCCGGAGAGAGCGTCAACCAGAGTGACTACGTCGCCGGTGCGGGCATGGTCGATGTTGTTGGTGCCTAGGCCGTGGCGAGCGAATTTCTGTAAGTAGTAATTCTCTTCGTTCGAAGTGCGATTGGAGCCGATTACGCCGAACTTACCGCCGGCAGCTTTGACTTCCAAGAATTTGGCGGCGACGGCGGATAAGGCCTTCGACCAACTCACGGGTTGTAACTGGCCGTCGATCCGCATCAAAGGCGACTGCAGGCGTTCGGCGTGATGGTTAAAGTCGAAGCCGAAGCGGCCCTTAATGCAAAGGAACTCTTCGTTCAGGCCCGAGGAATCGCGGTTATTAGCGCGCATGATTTCGTCGTTGCGCACGCCGAGAGTGGTCTTGCAGCCATTCGAGCAATGGGCGCAGGTAGTGCCCACATGCTTCAATTCCCAAGGGCGAGTCTTGTAGCGGTAAGTATTCGAGGTAAGCGCACCCACAGGGCAGATATCGATGCAGGCGCCGCATTCGTCGCAATTGAGTTGATCGCCTAAATTCGGGGCGATCTCGCTGTGTACGCCACGGTTAATAACGCCTAAGGCGTTGACGCCATAGCCTTCATCGCAAACGCGAACGCAACGGTAGCAAAGGATACAACGAGCCGGATCGTAATAGACGACGGGTGAGAAGGCCCGCTCGGGCTCATGGTGCTTAATGTCGACGAAGCGGCTTTCGCCAGCGCCGTATTTGAAGACCATGTCCTGCAGTTCGCACTCGCCGCCCTTGTCGCAGACGGGGCAATCGAGCGGATGATTGACGAGCAGGAACTCAAGCATCGACTTACGGGCTTCGACGACCAGTGGGCTTTCGGTCTCAATTACCATGCCTTCGGTAACCATCGTCGTGCAACCGGGCAGTAACTTGGGCGAGTTATTTACTTGCACCAAGCACATGCGGCAAGCGGCCTGAAGAGTAAATCCTTCGTAGTAACAGAAGGCCGGAACTTCGATGCCCAATTCCTTGGTGAGATTAATCAGTAAGGTGCCGGGCTTGGTTTGAATGTCCTGCCCATTCAACTTGGCATTAATAACGGTGGGCGGCGCGGTGGTAGTAGCCATGAGTTATCCGATCATGACCAATTCTGCCGAAACTTGTTTGGCTTGATGGGCGGCGAGCTTAGTCTCAAACTCGCCACGGAATTTCTTCACGATGGAGCCGGTGGGCCAGGCGGCGGCGTCACCGAGAGCGCAGAAAGTGCGGCCGAACATATTCTTGGCGAGTTCGCCGACTAAGTCGACGTCTTTCATACTGCCTTCGCCGCGATCGAGGCGTTCGAGGATCTTTTTGAGCCAAGTGGTGCCTTCGCGGCACGGGATGCACCAGCCGCAGCTTTCGTGCTGGTAAAAACTGATGATGCGCAGGGCGTAGGAAACGATGTCGGCGGTGTCGTCGAGGACGACAATGCCACCGGAACCGGCCATGGTGCCGGCCTTCGCTAACGAGTCAAAGTCGAGGCCGACGTTACACTCTTCGGGGAGTAAGATCGGGGAGGAAGAGCCGCCGGGCTGAACGGCCTTTAACGTTCGGCCGGGGCGCAAACCACCAGCGACTTCGTTCATCAAAAACGGCAACGTGGTGGACAAAGGCATTTCGTAAACGCCCGGGCGTTGGACATGACCCGAGATACACATCAGGCGGGTGCCGCCGCTCTTTTCCGGGCCGTGCTTGGCGAATTCAGCGGCGCCATCGCGGATGATGTGGGTGACCGCGCAGAAGCTCTCGACGTTATTGACCAGAGTGGGTGATTGGTAGAGCCCGTGGGTGGCCGGAAAGGGCGGCTTCAAACGCGGAGTGCCACGCTTGCCTTCGAGCGAGTTGAGTAACGCGCTCTCTTCGCCGCACTCATAGGCGCCAGCGCCCGAGTGGACGTATAAGTCAAAATCCCAGCCGGTGCCCTGAATATTTTTACCCAGGAAATTATGCTGATAGGCTTCGGCGATCGCGGTTTCAAGGATCGCAATCAAGTAACGATATTCGCCGCGAACATAGATGTAGCCCTTATTCGAATTCATCGTAAAGCCAGCGATGGCGATGCCCTCGATTAAGCTATGCGGATCGTTCTGGATGAGTAAGCGATCTTTGCAGGTGCCGGGTTCGCTTTCGTCGGCGTTGCAGACAATATATTTCGGTTTAGGCGACGTGCGGGGGATGAAGCTCCACTTGAGGCCGGTGGGGAAACCGGCGCCGCCGCGGCCGCGCAGGGCGGAGGCTTTGACTTCGTTGATGACGGCGTCAGCGCCCATCTCGATAGCTTTTTTGAGACCATCGTAGCCTTGATGAGCGAGCGACGCGTCGATGCGGTGGGAATTCTCGACGCCGAAGCAGCGCGTTAAGATCTTGACTTCATGCGGACTTGGTTGGTTGAACATGCGCCTAGCCTTTCTCCCTTAGTTCTGAGATGATCTCATCGAAGCGCGCCGGAGTTACATGGTGATGAAAGTCGTAATTCACTTCGACCGCCGGGGCCCAGCAGCAGGCACCCATGCATTCTACTTCTTCGATGGAGATTAGGCCATCGGACGAAGTCTGTTTGTTACCGAGGTGCAGAGTCTGGCAGGCATGATGCCATAAATCCATGCCGCCGACCAACATACAACTGATATTCGTACAAACCTGCACATGGTACTTACCCAGCGGCTGCTTGCGCAGCATCGAGTAAAAGCCGACCACCTCTTCGACCTGTAAGTATTCGACTTCGGCACGGCGGGCGATCTCTTCCATCAACTCGCGCGTAATCATGCCGATTTCGTCTTGTGCGAAGATCAGCATCGGAATGACGGCCGAGCGCTTGCGGCCTTCGGGATAGGAGTCGAGGATTTTCTGCCAGCGGGCCTGAGTGGCTTCGGAGAGTTGGAGGCTCATCGGTCGACGTCTCCCAACACGAAGTCCATACTGCCGAGGCCAGCGATCGAATCGGCGATCAGGGCGCCTTCAATCATGGCGGGCAAGGCTTGGAGGTTGCCGAAGCTCGGGGTGCGCATGTGGACGCGATAGGGCTTGGGGCCACCGTCGCTCACGATGTAGTAAGCGAGTTCGCCGCGGGGCGATTCGACGGCCACATAGGCCTCGCCTTTGGGCACCGCGAAGCCTTCGGTAACGATCTTGAAATGGTAGATGAGGGCCTCCATCTGGGTCTTCATCTTTTCGCGCTCGGGCAGCATCACCTTGGGCGCGTCGGCCTTAAAGGGACCTTCGGGCATGCCGGCCAGTGTTTGCTGAATGATGCGGGTCGATTGGCGCATTTCGTCCATACGGACTTGGTAACGTGCGTAGACATCGCCTTCCTGGCGAGTAGGAATATCAAAGTCGAATTGATCGTAGCCCGAGTAGGGCTCGCTTTTGCGAATATCCCAAGCGACGCCGGCGGCGCGGATCATGGGGCCGGTGACGCCGAGGTCGAGCATGTCGTCGAGGGCAATGTAGCCCACGCCTTGGGTACGATTCTTCCAGATGGGATTCTGGTCAAGCAGACTCTCGTATTCGTCGACCTTGGAGGGGAAGGAGTCGACGAATTTCTTAACGGCATCTAGTCCGCCGCGCGGGTGATCGAGCGCTAAGCCACCGATGCGGATGTAACTGGTCATCATGCGCTGGCCGGAGAACATTTCGAAGATGCGCAGGATATCTTCGCGCTCGCGCATGCAGTAGAAAAACATGCTCATCGCGCCGATGTCGAGGGCGTGAGTACCGAGCCAAACTAAATGGCTATTGAGGCGGGTAAGTTCGGCCATCATCACGCGGGTGTAGTTGGCGCGGGCGGGAATTTCGAGACCGAGCAGGCGCTCCACGGTAAGCGCGTAGCAGAGGTTGTTCGAAAGATTCGCCAGATAGTCCACGCGGTCGGTAAGCGGCGTGCCTTGGGCGTAGAGCTTGACTTCGAACTCTTTTTCAATACCGGTATGCAGGTAGCCGATGTCGGGTGCGGCGGTCAAAATGGTTTCGCCGTCCAGTTCGAGCACGATGCGCAGCACGCCGTGAGTGGACGGGTGTTGCGGACCCATATTTAGGGTCATTTTGCGAGTGCTGCCCGTTTCCGGGGAGGCGATTAAGGTCTCTTCCATGTCATTAACCCTCCTGATAGCTGTATTTGTAGCCATGCACCGGAAAGTCTTTTCGCAGTGGATGGCCTTGCCAGCCCTCAGGCATTAGGATGCGGCGCAAGTTCGGATGATGGAGGAAGGTGACGCCGAAAAGGTCAAACACTTCGCGCTCATACCAATTGGCGCCGCGCCAGACGCCCACCAAGGACTCGACCTCGGGGCTCGCGCCGCCCAAAGTGACTTTGAGCCGCAGGCGCCGGTTAAAGCGAAGAGAATGCAGCTGATAGACGACCTCGAACCGAGGCTCGCGCGGGTACCAGTCGACACAGGTAACGGCACTTAAGCGTTCGAAGCCCTGTTGGGATTTGAAGAAGTCGGCCAAGGCGACGAGATGATCGGGGGACACGGCCAAAGTCACTTCGCCATGCGACTCCGCGCCCGCGGAGATGGCTCCGGGCAGAGTTTCGAGCGCGGCGGCCACGTCGGGCCGGGCTAAAACAGACTCAGCAATCATAGAGCTTCTTTCCCGGCTGGCCCGTACAAGTGCATTAGCGGCGGCCAGCCACTTCCAGATCGTTCTTCAACATCAGTTCGAGCGCCGTGGGCGGTTTGTGAGCCTTGCTGGTCTCGGTTTGGGTCCAATCGAGCGCGCCTTTCTTCCAAATGTAGAAAAATCCAGCGAACACGAAGGCGACGAAAGAGACCATTTCAAACCAGGCGAACAGCTTGAGTTCGCGGAACACTACGGCCCAGGGGTACAGGAACACGGCTTCGATGTCGAACAAAATAAAGAGCATGCCGACCAGGTAGAATTTGACGCTGAAGCGCTCGCGCGCATTGCCGGTGGGGATGATGCCGCATTCGTAGGGCATCTCTTTGACCCGATTTTTGACCTTCTGGCCGATTAATAGGCCGGCACCAACCATGCCGCCCGCCACCAGGACGGCCAAAAAGATCTGGACCAGGACAGGGAAGTATTGTTGCGCTAGGCTTTCTGGCATTGTGAATATTGGTTTAATTGTAGCCGGGGCGGCAGGCAGGGGAGCCCCAACTGTTAATTCCTAATATAATTGGCTGTGGAAGTGGGTGTCAAACCTAACTTCTGTTAATCACATGTCGAATCAAATAAAGACTATAATGGTCGTATTGAATGGCGAGCCCCGCCAGACGCCGCAAGGCCTAACCGTTGCAACGTTCCTGGCCTATGTCGGCCTGCCCGCCGACCGGGTGGCAGTAGAATTGGACCGCCAAATTGTGCGCAAAACAGATTGGGAATCGACGGCGATTTCTAATGGGGCGCAAGTGGAAGTGGTCCACTTTGTGGGCGGCGGTAGGGTTTAGCTCGTCATCGGTTCGCTGCATTTCGACGATCATCTTTGGTTACGTCGCACTGCTGGTAAACTAGACCAGAGATAGAGCTGGAGCTGGTGTCCGAATGGGACCCACGCAAAGACCGAGCGAATCAGGAAAAGCACGACATCAGCTTCTCGCAAGCGCTCTTTGTCTTTGGCGATTCGCTGGCCGAGATTTTTGCCGATGGAGATCACTCGCTCGGGTCGAGTGCGAATTATTAGCGCACGGCAGGTAACAACCAGGGAGGAGAACGACATGAAGAGCACTTCACACCCTAAAGCCAAATCGGACATTTCCATTGCACTCAAGCCGGAATATCGGTTCGACTACACCAAAGCCAAACCGAATCGGTTTGCATGTCGCGTGGTCAGTGGATCTGTGGCCGGTTTGCTCGATCCCGACGTGGCGAGTTTCTTCCAGAACGCTCATCCGTTGTTGACGATCTATGGCACCGGCCAGCCTCTGTCGAAGAAGTAAATCTTCTAGTCTTCCCCCACGGCGGGCTACATACAATAGAGCGATGAGGTATTCATGCCATTTCTAAAGGGGCGCCGGACCTTGGCGCTCATTTTCGCCGCCGCGGCCATCCTACAGGCGCAGGCTCCGCCCAGAAGGCAGGGTGGATTCGTCCCCGGCCAGGAGCGGCCCACCGGTGACCCAGCTCAGATCGCGCGGGGCCAAGGCATTTACGGCGTCTCCTGCCGGGCCTGCCACGGGGCCGATCTGCGGGGCGGCGACATGGGCGGGCCCAACCTGCTGCGCTCGCAACTTTCACTGAGCGACCGCGAGGGCGAGAAGATTGTGCCTGTGATTCAGAACGGCCAGCAGGGGATGCCGGCGATTCCGATGAGTTCGGCGGATGCGAAGGCCGTGGCCGCGTATGTGCGCAGCGTGCTCGCCACCATCGGCGGACAGGGCACGCCGCCCAGCGCGGTGGCGCCGCCCACCATTCTGGTGGGCGATGCGGCCAAGGGCAAGGTCTACTTCGATACGAAGTGCGCCAGTTGCCACTCGACAACCGGCGATCTGCAAGGCATTGCCACTCGCATTCCCGATCACAAAATGCTGCAGAATTCCTGGGTGGCTGGCGGCTTCCGCGGCCGAGGCGCGCCGTCGGCGGCAGCGTCCGCTCGCCGGCAGGTGACCGCCAAGGTGTCTCCGCCCGAGGGCCAGCCCGTGCAAGGTAAGCTGCGCCGGATCGACGACTTCCTGGTGACTCTTGAACTCGAAGACGGCACCCAACGCTCCTTCCGCCGCGATGGCGAGGTGCCGATGGTGGAAGTGAATGATCCGCTGGCGCCGCACCGCGCCTTGTTCTCCGTATACACAGACAATGACATCCACAACGTGACGGCTTTTTTGGTGACCTTGAAATGAAAATTTTTCTCCTATTCCTCGCTGTATCTTCTCTTTTCGCGCAAGGCGGCGGCGTATCGCCCACCGAGTTACTCAAGCCGCTCAAAAATGATTGGCCCACTTACAACGGCGACTACTCCGGCCGGCGCTTCAGTGCGCTCAAAGACATCGACACGGCGACGGTGAAAAACCTGTCGTTGGCCTGGAGTGCGCGGTATACGCCAGGTATGAACCAGGGCGGCCGCGGGCGCTTTGGCGGTACGCCCGTACCGCTCATCGTGGGCGGCGAAGGCACGGGCGAGTTCGCCGCGGGCGGCGGCTCCATTAAGGGCTCGTCCCTGATGGTTGACGGAATCCTCTACTTCACGATGCCGGACAATGCCTGGGCCGTCGACGCCCGCGATGGGCGCGAGATCTGGCACTACTACTGGAAGACGCGCGGCGGCACGCACATCGGCAACCGCGGCGTGGCCATGTGGAACAACTACCTCTACATGGAGACGCCAGATAACTACCTGGTGTCGCTCGACGCCCGCACCGGCAAGGAGCGTTGGCACAAGACGATCGCCGAATTGGACCAAGGCTATTTCTCGACGCCGGCACCCATCGTCGTGGGCGACCACGTCCTGGTCGGCACCGGCAACGACATTGACTCGCCGGGCTTCCTGCTCTCCTTCAATGCCGAAACCGGAGACCTCGAATGGAAGTTCTACACCGTGCCGATGCAAAAAGGCGACCCCGGCTTAGACACCTGGGCCAGCCTGGACGCGGCCCGGCATGGCGGCGCGCAGACCTGGATTCCGGGCGCCTATGACCCTGAAACCAAGCTCTACATCATCGGCACCGGCAATCCCACGCCCGCCTACACCACGGGCAAGCGCGGCGACGGCGATAACCTCTTCACCTGCTCGCTGGTCGCCATCAACGTCGACACCGGCAAGATGGCCTGGTATTTCCAGACCTCGCCGCACGACATGCACGACTATGACTCCGCGCAGACGCCCATCCTGGTCGACGCCCCGTTCGATGGCAAGATGCGCAAGTTGGTACTCACCGCAGCGCGCAACGGCTATTTCTTCACGCTCGATCGCACAACGGGTGAACGGCTGCTGACCGCGAAGTACGGCGAGTTCACCAACTGGGCCAAGGGGCTCAATAAATTCGGTGGGCCGCAGCCGGATCGCTCGAAGGACCCGTCGGTGGGGGGCGCGCTGGTTTCCCCCACCTCTGACGGCACCGTCAATTGGCAGCCGCCGGCCTTCTCGCCGGATACCGGGCTCTTTTACGTGCCAGAGGGCAATGGCTTCTCGCTCTTCTACCTGACGGATCTCGATCCGCGCGGGTCAATGGGCTTGGGCGGCAAAGAGGAAGCCGGCGTCGGCACGGGCGGCAACTATCTGAGTGCCATCGACTACCGCACCGGGAAGGCTGTCTGGCGGCATCGCTATTACGGCAATGGCGGTGGCGGCGGACTGCTGGCGACGGCCGGCGGACTCGTCTTCGGCGGCGACGGCGCGGGCAGCCTGGTCGCCTACGATGCCAGGAATGGCAAGGCGCTGTGGAACACCCGCATCGGCAACGTCACCAACGCGCCGCAGACCTTCCTGCTCGACGGCCATCAGTATCTCACCGTGGCCACCGGCGATACGATGTGGGCATTTATCTTGAACTAATGCTCTGGGCGCTTGATTTGGCATCCTCTGCATTTTCAAACCTGCGTAGCCCATCGCGCAACTTGGCCTGAAATTGGCGGCCAAAAGGCCGATGCTCATCGTCGCCAGCGTCCGGGATTCCGCCGCTGTTCGGGGGAGGCTTCCCCATTCCCGTTGTCGCCGGATTGGCTAAGCCCGGTTCCGCATCTTTCGCAAATCAAGGGCAGCTAGGCCCAAAGAAACCAAAACCACAGCGCCGCGTTTAGGCACAGCTGCTTCGACCGAACCTGCCGTTGAAAAGAAAGAGCCGGATTCCTCACTACAAGAGGATTCGGGACAAATGCCAATCAAAGCCAGGTTAATGGCCGGCAAAGGAGCATTCAGATTGGGGAAGAAAACGATATCAATGTAGAGCGATCCTGTCAGATCGCCGCCGTTTCGGTTCGAGAAGGTGAAGGTGACAAATCACGCGGTCCGACCTAGGACTCCTAGAACTTGACGGATACCTTAGAACCTTCAACCCGCCTAGCCTGACGCGCAAGCGGCGGGGCACATTCGCTCGCTTATCTGGTAAAAAAGAATGGAGTTGCGATTGTCCTCGGTGACCCTCCGCTGACACGCTAGGCTAGGAGAACCTCGGGATTGCCGATGGCTCAACTTACGAGACGGGTCACATTTGTCAAAGCAACTTCAGCGTTTGTAGCTTTTGCCATCGCTTACTCGATGCGCTAGTCCATTTGCGAATGAAACAGGGCGTGCGGCCGGATGTGATCGTCCGCTTGATCCGCGCCTCCACGGTGGATTTCGACCTGCGCGCGCCCTCGGTGGTTGAGCTCAAAAAAGCGGGCGTGGATGAAGCGGTGATCCTGGCGATGATCGATCAGAGTTACGGGAGCCGATGAGAATCCATTGTTGCGTATTGCTGGCCGCCGCCTTGTTTTTGGCCGGTTGCACCAAGTCCCCGCAGGAGCACATGCGCTTGGCCCGCGAGTACATGGCTAAGAAGGAGCTCCGCAAGGCGGTGGTGGAGTATAAAATTGCTTCCCAGAACCTGCCGAACGACGCCGAGCCGCTGTACCAACTGGCCTTGATTTATCGGGGAGCGGGGGCGGGTGCCTTGGCCATCGAGACCCTGCAGAGGGCGATCAAGATCAATCCCCGGCATGAAGGCGCGCAGCGGGAATTGGCCATCGTGCAAGTGGGCAGCGACCACGCCGAGGCAGTGGAAGAGGCGGCGCAAGTCTTGCGCCGGTTGGTAGAAAGCCATCCGAAAGACGCCGAAGCCATCGGTATTTTGGCCTTGGCGGAGGCCAAATTGAAGCATCCAGCCGAAGCGCGGCAACGGCTCGACATGGCGCTCAAGCTGGACCCCAAGAATATCCGCCCGGCCACGTTGCTGGTAGCGCGCTACGCCGCCCAAGGCGAACTCGAAGCCGCCAGGGATATCTCTCGCGCCGTGGAAGCCCAGAGCCCCAATTCGCCGGAAGCGGCGCTACTGGCGGCGCAGGTGGCCGCCGCCGGCAAGGACTTACCGGGTGCCGAAATCCAGCTCCAGCGCGCCCTTGCGATCAAGCCCGATTTCGGCCCCGCGCTCGAGATGATGGTTCGCAAGAAGCTGTATGAGCGCGACATGCCTGGCGCCGAACAGGCCGCCCGCTCGCTCTCGCGTCTACCCGACAAGCAATGGTGGACGGTGTATGGCCGCATTCTATTTGGCCAGAAGAAGCTCGATCTGGCCACGGCGGAGTTCGACCGCCTGCTGGCCGAGCATCCGGCGGAAAGCGAGTTGCGCAATGAATACTCCGGCCTGTTGTATGGCGCCGGGCGGCGCAAGGAAGCCTCCGCCATTATCGCGGGCACGCTAAAGAAGAATCCGAGCGACGGCGGTGCCTTGCTGCAACGCACCGCCATGGCCCTCGACACGGGCGACCTCGAAACGGCCAGCCGGGACATCAAGCGCTTGCGCGAGCTGAAAATGACTTCGGCCGCGCTCAGCTATCAGGAATCGCGCGTCTTTGCCGCCCGTGGAGAAAGCGTGCCGCAAGGCAACGCCCTCAGCGAAGCCTTGCGCCTGAGCCCGCAGATGCTCCGGGCCCGGCTTGACCTTTCGCGCCTGCTGGTGGGGTCCGGCAAAGCTAAGAATGCTTTGGTGATTCTGGACGAAGCCTCGCCGATGGAAAAGAACAGCGCCGACTTTATTTTTCACCGCAACGCCGCGCTGATGGCCGATGGCAACTGGGCCGAGGCCCGTAAAGATGTCGACGCCGCGTTAGCCCTGGCCCGGGTGCCCGGCTTTCTCTATCAGGACGCGATGCTGCGCGCCCGGGAGCAGGACCTGGCGGGCGCCCGCAAGTCACTGGATGCGGCCCGGGCGATGTCCCCCGCCGACGCCTCCGTGCTGGGCCTGTTGGGCGACGTGATGCGCCGGCAGGGCGAAGGTAGCCGGTATTTGAGCCTGTTGCGTGAAACGGCCGCCAAGTTTCCCGCCAATTCCGCCATCCAGATGATGCTGGGCAACAATCTGTTGGGACAACGGGACCGGGCCGGCGCCCGCGTTGCCTTTGACGCTGCCCGCGCGGCCGGCGATATGGCCCAGGCCGATCTAGCCATCGCCCTGCTCGAGATGGAAGATGGTGCGGTCCCGCAGGCGCGCCAACGGCTGCTCGACTTGGCGAAGGCCCACGATTCGGCCGCCGCCCAACTGCTGCTGGCGCAAATCGAAGCCCGCCCGGGCGGCTCCGCCGACACCGCCTTGCAGCACTATTTGCAGGCCTTGAAGCTCGAGCCGAATAACGTCATCGGCTTAAACAATCTCGCCAACCATCTGGCCCAAATGGGCAAGCTGGACGATGCGCGTTTCTGGGCGGAGAAAGCGCTAGTGCAGGCGCCATCCAATCCCGTCATCGAAGACACCGTCGGCTGGATCTACTATCGCCAAGGCCAAGCCGCCGCCGCTTTGCCGCACTTGCAAAAGTCACTTAGCCTGATGGAACGTCCGACGGCGCACTATCATCTGGCCGCCGCGCTGATGAAGACGGGCCAGACCGAGCAAGCGCGCCGTGAATACGACCTCGCGGTGCAACAAGCTCCCCAGGCTCCGGAGCGCGCCGCGCTCGCCCCACTGTTCGGGCGCTAGTCAGGCCGCTTGCTGGGCCAGCAGGATGCCGTGGTGAATACTGGCGTGGTAATGTGCCCCGCCGCTCGCGCGGCAGGCTAGGCGGGATGCGCCTCCTAGAAGGCGAATCAGGCTTGGCGATGGAACAACTAGGGTACTTATGGCTAGGGTCACTTCGGGAGAGAATCGGAGCTGGTGCAGCAGTATTTGCACCGGACGATTGAGGAGAAGTGCCTTTACTCGAGCGTTGAGCGCGGCATTAGCCTGGGCTGTCCGCTATCGCCGATTATGGCGGCGCTGTATCTTGACTTACTCGACCGGCGCATGGAAAAGACAGGATTGTTCTACGTCCGTTTCATGGATGACTGGGTGATCCTGGCGCCGACCCGATGGGCTCTGAGACGGGGAGTGGCCATGGTGAACCTTACGACGGTGGGGGTGGTGGGAGTGGCCGCGCTTTCGGTACGGGCTTTTGAAGAACGTGCGCTGCGGCTTTATGAGCAAGACGCGCCGCCGGAGTGGATCCGGCGGCGCGTTGGAGACTAGGTTCGGCGGTGGGCGGCGAGTGGCGTGGTTGGTGCGGCGGGATTTACGAACGGTTGTCCGGAGTGGCTGACCGTCGCTTTTTCAGCAGCCACAGTAGAGTTGCCCCCGCGCCTAACATCGTGAGGGTGCCTGGCTCTGGGACGTCGCTGACAATCAGCTCGTCGCTGATTGCGTAGAACGAGTTTGCGCTGAACTGAGGGTTAAAATTATTAAACATCCACCGAGAGTCGGTGAACGAAGAATTACCAATAGTTACAAGAGAGCCAAATCCCAACTCACGAAAAGAAACCCCGGTTTGGTCAGACCCTGTCCATACCGAACGATTCATGAATCCAATTCCCAACTGATCCCAATTGATCGGGTTGCTTAAGGTTCCGTCGAAAAGGTCGGGGATGCCAATGGCCACTAGACCACCGTTGGTGTTATATATTGCGGTGGCGGGGGAGAATCCGATATTTGTAATAGCGTCCACCGACAGTGTCGAACCGATCACACGCCAGGTGGTGTTTAATGCCAATAAGAGCGGTGAAAGATTGGCTTGGGCCGTTACAAAAGCGTTATAGTCGCTGATGAGTGTCGAGGTGGCGTTCCGGGTGCCCGAGGTGACGAACACGAGCCGGTAGCGGTCGCCGGGCATCAAGCTCATCGGCACGACCACCGGTTCGGCCAAAAGGGGCAGGGTCGAAATGGCGAAGATGATCGTAAGCGCCCAGTGACGGATGCCGTTGGATTTGGGTTGTTTTACTTTCTTAATGTATCTCAACATTACCAAAGTTTTACACGCGGGCGGGCGGCTTGGCAAGCGATTTCCAGCGATTCTTGAGGGATCTGGTACTGGGGTACTGCCTACCGGAGCCGCCTGGTGGTGGTGTCGTAATACTGACCGCGACGGGCGCATCCGTCTGATTAGTGCGAGAGAAGCTGAACCCAGAGAGCGAAAAATGTATGAGTGGGAACAATCCAGTTAGTAATGATGAGCTTCGAGCCGAGTACGATTTTTCCGCCGGCGTCCGGGGAGAGCATCATCAGCAGTACCAAGCCGGTAACAACGTCGTGTTCCTCGACGCTGACGTTGCCAGGGCGTTCAAGGATTCCGAGTGGGTGAACCAGGCGCTCCGACTGCTGCTGGACTTGGCCAAACGCCAATTGCCACCGGATCGGGCTGCTTAACGACGGCCAGTCGCGATTGCGACCGTACGGCGGTCCGTCAGCGTATCTTGCGGAGGATATCGTCGACTGTCGTGTCCAGATGCTTTGCTGCGTCCTTGAGGAGCGCCGCCAGAGTTCCCGTTGGAATCGACCTTGTCAGCGGAACCGTAAGATGCGCTGGGCGTGGCACCGAAATCGTCATTCGCACAGGGCTGCCGGTCTGGCGTGTTGGGTTGAAGCCGAGCCGCTTGAGCGCGCCAATGAGGTCCGCACCGCTCAAGTCTCTGGGCAGCTTCAAGCTGGAATGACTTCTTCGCGAAGGTAGTGGAGACGAATGATCTGGGGCGCTTCGCCGTCGTCAAAATGGCAACCAACCGCATCCTTTACCATTGCTTGTAGCTCCGGTTCGCTGTCCGCCGCCGTAAAGACGGAGTGCCCCAGGGCTCTGGCCGTGAAGCCACCTTCCGGCGCGTCTTCAACCAGGAATACGATTTCGTTCGTCATGGCTCCGCCAAACGCTGGTTCATCTGCCGGATGGCCGAGGCCAGATCCTGCGGGTAGAAGAGCCGGAAGCTTTTGCCTTTGCCTTTGACGATCTTCGCGATCAGGTCCTCCGGGTCGGCCACGGTGAGCGGGAAACAGAGGTAGAACATCTTGCCCGCGTCCAGCTTTACCTCGGCCTGCCGCTCGGGGAGCCTGGCGTTCGAAGGGCGCATTTCAGGGCCGAGAAAGATCACGGGCTGATTGCGGGCGGCGGCGATCTCTTTTTCGACGACCCCGAAGAGAAACTCGCCGGCGGCGGGGCCGGTGGCGAGCGTCTGGTAGTCGATGGTGCCGAAGCTGGCTCGGTCGAGGACGCCAAACAATCGACGGTAGTCGCGGGGGCGGAAGTCGGCGGAGCGGAAGAGTTCGCGCCGGCCGTCGACGTCGAAGACCACGACTCTGGCCCGGGTGACGTGAACTTGGTCGAGCACGGACTTCAGGCTGGTGAGCAGGATGGTACGGTCCCACGGGGAGAGCTTGGTGACGTAGCGCCGGCGCACGACGGGGGCCGCGTTCAGCAGCACGGTGATTTCGCCCTTGGCATCGGGGGTGGGCTTGAAGCCGGCCCAGTCTTCGAGGCGGACACTGGTTACGGTGTTGGGCGGGGTGGCCATTTCCACCTTGCGGGGCTGATTGGCGGAAAAATTCCAGCTTTTTCGGCAAACTTTGCCGTCCCGCTCGACTAACAGCCAGTCGACTTCGTATTTCCCGACACCGGCGAAGAAGCCGCCGCCGTACCAGAGGTCGACCTTTTTGCCCTCTGGCACTTCGGGCAAAGTGGATTCCTGAAAGAAGTAAGTCCACGGGGCGTCGGGTTGTTTGGGGCGCACGCGGAAGACGGTGACCAAGCGGTTACCCTCCGCGCCGACGACTTCCGCGGCGGGCAAGGTGACCTCAAAGCCGGACCAGTATTTGAAACTAAAGCTGAGCCGGGGCGGCAGGTGCTCCACGCGGCAGCGCAGTAAGGGCGCTTTCTTGTCTTCCCACACTTTTTTGAACCGGTCGGGCATTACTTGCCCCGGCTGGGTGCCCGGCTCGAGCAACAATTGCGCGGCTAAGGGCCAGCAGGCGATCGAGATTAGCGTGAAAAGGCGCACGTCTTACTTAGGTAGATGCCGAGCCCGGCTCAGCATATTCCTTTATCGTAGAGGGACGGGGCGGGAAACTAAAGGGTTCGCCGAACGATAAGCCGGTTTTTGTGCTCGCCCGAAAGCGAGTGGCAGCCATTCATCTAGACCACGCCTTACGGCGCGGCTCAAGCAACCTACCCGGAAGTGAAACGGAACGGGCCGCCCCTCCTCCCCTATTTGGTCTTGCTCCGCGTGGGGTTTGCCGTGCCAGCCCGGTTACCCGGACTGCGGTGCGCTCTTACCGCACCTTTTCACCCTTACCCCGACCTGCGCAGCTCTTACGAACGGCTCCGCCGGGGCGGTATATTCTCTGTTGCACTTTCCGTCCAGGAACCGTCACCAGTCCCCTGCCCGGCCATTAACCGGCACGCTGCCCTATGGAGACCGGACTTTCCTCCCGCTGCTTTCGAGGCCGAAGCCCAGTCCACAGCCGGCGGCTGCCTGTCCGGCGAACCCACCTGTACGGTAGCACGCTTCGCCATTTTCAGGCGGATCCGGGAATGGGCCTCCACCTGCTTGCGAAAAGTATACAAGTGGCATTGACAGACTGGGCTATACTATTCTTACCCCCGAGAGGCGAACATTTTCGTAAGGAAATGTTTGGCCCCACCTCTAGAATCGATCAGGCCAGTCGCAGAGCCGGGCAGTAGTTCGAGGAGGAGTAAATATGTTCAAGTTTGATTGGCAGAAAAGCGCCCTGGTGCGCGCCCTAGCACTGGTGATGGCGGTGGGGGTGGCGGCCGAGCCCATGGCCGCCCAATTGAACATTACGACCTATCAGACCGCGCAACGCGACGACTGGGAAGAGATCAACTTTGAATACAACCAGTCGGTGCTCACCGACGGCTTCCCCAGCCTGCTGCGGCTCGCAGAGTTACTGAAGGAAAACCGAGGCTATAAGGTGAAGCTTGAAGGCCATGGCGACCAGATCGGGCCGGATAATTATAACGACGCCCTAGGGCAGCGCCGGGCCGACAGCGTGAAGGCGTTCCTGGTGAAGTACGGTACGAAGAGCGCGCAACTGGAAGCCATCTCGCGCGGCAAGCGCAGCCCCAAGGTACCCGATACTTCACCGCTCGCCCGTTTCATGAATCGTCGCGTGACGATGACGGTGACCGATGGCGACGGCAAGCAAGTGTCGGCCGGTGGCGTTGGCGATGCCATCAAGGCCATCATGGACCAACTGAAGATGATGCAGGCCAAGAGCGAGCAATGCTGCACCGATATTCTCTCCCGCTTAAACAAGCTCGACGACATCCTGAAGGCCTTGCGCGATCTGAACCAGATGAACGGCGACTTGCGCCGCGAACTCGACGGCCTGAAGAATGGCCAGGCGGGGCTGGGCAAAACGCTCGATGAGCAAGGTAAGCAATTGGCCGCGCTCGGTAAGATGACGGGCCCTGGTGGCCCGGGCGGAGTCGGTGCGCCCGGGTCGGGCAGCGGCGTTAACGGCCCGCAATTGGCCCAGAACGATGCCCGTACACAGGGCACTGGTGGCAGTGGCAGCGGTGGCAGCGGATCGGCCGATGCCCGCGCCCGCGCAGGCGCGGATGGCTCGAGCGGCGGACGCCCCATCGGCTCCGGCTTCGGCAATGGCCGCTTCAGCCTGCTGGGCGCCAATGTCGGCCTGGACGACTCCAGGAAGCTTACCTTCACCGGCCGCGGCCGGTACTTTCAGACTTTCGCCAAGAACTTCGCCGTCCAGGCCCAGGGCGAGTATATGTATTTCCGCGACCGGCAGGAAGGGCAGTTTGACGTGGGCCTTGTGAATCGCTTCCAAGGCAACTGGCAGGCCGGTATCTTCACCAGCTTCCGCACGGTGAACCTGCGCGCCTACGACCGCAATGGCACGCTCGGCCAAGCCAGCATGACTGTCGATTACCTCTTCAAGCGTGGCCGTCTGGGCGTCTTCGGCACCAAGGCCTTCCTGGACGAAGCAGTCATCAACAGCCGGCAGATTTCGGCCAACATCCGGCTCGACACTTACCTGAAGGCCGTCGACCAGGTGGGCGTCTCGGGCGCCATCGGCCTCTTCAAAGAAAATTACCTCGAAGGCAACTTCGGCTATCTGCACGGCCGGGGTGTCGCCAGCCGTCCCGGCGGCACGCTGCGCTTCGTCTTCCCGTTGAATGACATGGTCGCGCTGACGCTTGAGGGCGGCATGAATGAGACGTTTCTGGGCCGGAACCAGAATGGACGTGTGGTTGGCGGCGTGCTGTTCGGCAATCAGCTGAGGCCGAAGCAATTCCAGGCGCACGAAGGGCCGATACCGGTGGACATTCCGCGCGTCCGCTATGAGACGTTGACCCGCACCACCCGCACCGGCTTTGCGACGCCGGTCGCCGACGCGGGCGCTGACCAGATCGGTGTCGGCGCCGGCTCAATTCTGCTCGATGGCTCGGCCAGCTTCCACCCCGATGGCGACCCCATCACCTTCCAGTGGACCCAGATTGCCGGCCCCGCCGTATCGCTGGCGGGGGTAAATACTGCCCGCGCCACCTTTACCGGCGAGGAAGGCCAGATCTACGCCTTCCGGCTGACGGTGCGCGATCCCCGTGGCGCTCAAGCCATTGCCCGCGTCACGGTAACCACGCGCGCCGCTTCCCCGCTGCGGATTCTGCGCTTCACGGCGAATCCGTCCAACGTGCGAAGTGGCCAAAGCAGCACCCTGACGTGGCAGGTAGATAACGCCGAAAGCGTCGAGATCTCCACTATCGGGCGTGTGGATGCCAAAGGCGGCAGCGTCTCCGTCGCTCCGGCCGATACCACGGTCTACCGGCTGACCGCGAAGGGCGCCAACAACCAGGAGTTGAATGAGACGGTTACCGTGACGGTAGAGAAGCCGCTGGGGCGCATCATCACCTTTACCTCCTCGCCGATGAACATTTCGGCCGGCCAAAGCTCTACCCTGAGCTGGCAGACCGAAGGCGCTGAGACGGTGGAACTGTCGGGTACGGGGCCTGTCGCCGCCAACGGCTCGCAATCGGTCTCGCCGACGCAGACCACCACCTACACCTTGACGGTGAAGACGAAGTTCGGCGAAGTGACCGCCAACACCACCATCCAGGTGACGCCGCCTTCGGCGCCGCGGATCCTGCGCTTCACCGCCGCCCCGCAATCGATTGTGGTGGGCGACACGGCGACCTTACTCTGGAGCGTGGAGAACGCCACCGACGTGTCGATCTCGACGATCGGCGTGGTGGGCAACAACGGCACGTTTAACGTGAGCCCCACCGGCACGACGACTTACCGTCTGACGGCGCGCAACCAGTCCGGGGAGCCGGTGACGGCCGAGACGACGGTGACGGTCGCCCGGCCGCCAGCCATCATCAGCTTCACCGCATCGCCCGATACCACGCGGCCCGGCGGCGAAGTGACGCTCACTTGGATCACGGAGAATACGACGAACGTTTCGATATCGGGCGTCGGCACCGTGGCCGGATCGGGTTCCATCGTGGTGAAGCCAAACGCCACCACCGCCTACACCTTGACGGCGACCGGCGCGCGGACCACGCTGACGCAGCAGTTGATCGTCACGGTGGTGGGCCTACCCACTGAGGGTGGCCGGTCGCCGGTGGCCAACGCGGGCGCGAACTTCGTCACCACCAGCCAGGAGACTCGGCTGGATGGCTCGGCCAGCGCGCATCCGGATAATAAGCTGTTCCGGTATTCGTGGCGTGCCATTGGTCCGCGGACTCCGCTTGAGATCCGCGGCGCGGATACGGCCACGCCCACCGTCCGCTTTAACCAATACAACTATGGCGAGTATCAGTTCGAGCTGACAGCGACCGACGGAGACGGCAGATTCTCCATCGCGACGGTGAAGGTCTTCTTCGCGGCCTTCTAGCGGTGCCGTTCTTCCCTGACCCGTCGCGTTGAGGCGGCGGGTTGGGCTTTGAGTCGGTGTACCCGGAACGGGACTGACGCAGCTTCTTTTCGGGAGCCATTTTCACTTATGACCCATAAAGCATAGTAAATAAACAGTTTTCTTCTAATCGGGGCCATCCACGCGTATCCCTGGGTTTCCGCCTAGCCCATTGAAGACAAACAACTTAGCCACGATAGCAACTCTCCGCCCTCCACCAGTGGAAAGATGCGCGCCAACCGGCGGATACGCTTTTTATTTGAATGACATAGAACGAAAACACCGCCGGCGTCGGCTACTTTTCGACCTAAGTTTATTTATTTCTATCACTTGCGCGGAAACCCAGGGATGCGCGTGGATGGCCCCGTTTAGGGATAAGTTGTTTATATTTAACGATATAGAAGAGAAGTTCGCCGTTTCGAATCATTTGGCCAGCAGATTGCGCCGAGCATACCCCGAGATCTCGGGTTTCAGTGCGCCCAATGCCCCCACGATGCCCTTCCCCAAGCGCGATTCGAAGTTGCCGATCGCAATTTCGTAATTCGCCAGCATTAAGCGCTTCACCTCGCTCTGTGCAAAAGAATACTGCAGACTGTCGCGCGCCATCTGCTTGATTTCCCCCCAGGTCAAGTTAAAAGAGCGGATCGCCGTTACATGCTCATCGGTCAGATTCGAGTCCCATACGCCGGGGTCGTCGGTGTTCAGACACACCGGCACGCCGTTGCGCAGATACTCCGGAAAAGGGTGCTGGTTGAGGTCAGGAAAATACTCGAGCAGGCGGTTCGAAATTAAGTTGATTTCCACTAACTGCCGCCGGTCCCGCATGCGGACGAGCGTGTCGGGGTCGGTAATCAGATTTAGCCCGTGCCCGATCCTTTCGGCGCCGATGAGCAGCGTATCTCGCACCTGCGTACCGGGCGAGTCCACTTCGCCGGCGTGGATCGACAAGTGGATTCCGGAATACTTCCGCCGCATCTTCCGAAAGGTTTCGAGAAAGCGCAATGGATGGCCCTTGTCGTTGTCTTCCCTCCCGGCCATATTCAACCCCACAAAGAGGTCGCGATTCCGGTCGAGAAACGCGTAAGCCTCTTCGATGCGCTGCTCGGCATCGGGACGAAAGCGGATGATCACGATCTGGAAACGTACCGTGACACCGGACGCCTTCACCTCCGGCCGGGCCAGCATTTGCCGCATCGTTTCGGCCACTCTTTCCGGCGGGTAGGGATTCCCCTCCGGGTCGAAGCCGCCTAACAATCCGACCTGCGTTTCGACGTACCGCACACCTTCGCGGCCATAACGCTGGATGTAGCGCGCCATTACTTCGGCCAGCACGTTGGGGTCGCGCACCAGCCCCGAAAGGCGATTCACGGCTTGCTCAAAGAACTCGTCGCGGCCCTCGCCCGCCTTGTCTAAGCGCATGGCACTGAGCCACTCGGTACGGCGCTCCGGGCTCAACTGGTCGAGTCGCGCATATTCTTCTTGCGCGCAAGTCGACAGCTTCTGCACTGCGTAACGGGCAATCGTCTGATAGCGCAAAAACGGTTCCGGACTGTCGGGACAGGCGTTGAAGCGGAGCCGCGTAAAGAAGGTATTGCCCCGCGTCACGGCCGGATCGGTGGCTGCGGCCAGCCACTCCTCGGGATAGGCGGCCAAGGTGCCGTGATGGTGCAAATCGCCACCCTTGGGCATCGCGTACAAAAACGCATAAAGCTGTTCCGGCGTCGCTTCGCGTTTGAATTGCTCAAACTGAGTGTCAAAACTCGTTTGCGCGCTGACGATCGACGCCAGCAGGAGGAACATTTTCACCAAGCTGTGGTTTGACATTCTTCCATGATGACGCGACCCACTGCGACAATGCCAATGCGACAATAGAATTCATGAACGAAATTATCAAGATCACGGGCCGCGAGATCCTCGATTCGCGCGGCAACCCGACGGTGGAAGCCGAAGTCCTGTTGGCGGACGGTAGCCTGGGCCGTGCGGCGGTCCCCTCCGGCGCGTCGACGGGTGAGCACGAAGCGGTGGAATTACGCGACGGCGATGCCAAGCGCTATTTGGGCAAAGGCTGCCTGAAGGCGGTCGCCAACATCAACACCAAGATCGCCAAGGCGCTCACCGGGATGGACGCCGAACAGCAAACCGCCATCGACGCCGCCATGATCAAGCTCGACGGCACGCCGAACAAAGCCAAGCTGGGGGCAAATGCGATCCTTGCCGTTTCCATGGCTACCGCCCGCGCCTCCGCCGACAGCCTGATGGTGCCGCTTTACCGTTACCTGGGCGGCGTGAACGCCAAGGTATTGCCCATCCCGATGATGAATATCATTAACGGCGGCGCCCACGCCGACAATTCGGTGGACTTACAGGAGTTCATGATCGCCCCCTACGGCGCCAATAGCTTCTCCGACGCCTTCCGTATGGGCGTCGAAGTGTTTCATAGTTTGAAGACGGTACTCAAAAAGCGCAGTTATTCGACCTCTGTGGGCGACGAAGGCGGCTTCGCGCCGAACCTGAAGTCGAACGAAGAAGCGATCGAAGTCATCCTCGAAGCGATCGTCAAGGCCGGCTATAAGCCAGGCAAGCAAGTGGCCCTCGCCCTCGATTGCGCCGCCAGCGAATTCTACGATAAGTCCAAAAAGAAATATGTCTTCAAGAAGAGCGATAAGAGCGAACGCACCAGCGAGGAGATGGGCGACTTCTGGGCCAATTGGGCTAAGCAATATCCGATTATCTCTATCGAAGATGGCTGCGCCGAAGACGATTGGGGCGGCTGGAAGTATCTTACCGACGCTATCGGCGACAAAATCCAGTTAGTCGGCGATGACTTGTTCGTCACCAACACCGTGCGGCTCGCCCGCGGCATCAAGGAAGGGATCGCGAACTCGATCCTGATTAAAGTGAACCAGATCGGCACCTTAACCGAAACCCTGGACGCGATGGCTATGGCCACCGGCGCCGGTTACACCTCCATGGTCTCGCATCGTTCCGGCGAAACCGAAGACGCCTTCATTGCCGACCTCGCGGTCGCCACCGGCGCGGGCCAGATCAAGACCGGTTCCGCCAGTCGCACCGATCGCATGGCCAAATACAACCAATTACTCCGCATTGAAGAAAACCTCGGCGCCTCGGCGAAATTCGCCGGCCGCGCTGCCTTCAAGCAAGCCTGGTAAGTCTGACTGCGTAAGGCGGGCCAGACGGCCCGCCCTTTCCCCAGGAAACAAACGTGAAGAAAAAAGTAATTTTGACCATTCTGGACGGCATGGGCTATCGCGTTAACGGCAAGGGCAACGCCGTCGAAGCCGCCAAGAAGCCGAACTTCGATAGGCTCCAGAGTACGTACCCCTGGACCCTGATTGAAGCCTCCGGCCCTTGGGTTGGCCTGCCCCCCGGCCAGATGGGTAACTCCGAAGTGGGCCATTTGAACATCGGCTCCGGCCGCGTGATTCGAATGGATGTTACTCGCATTGACACCAGTATCCTGGACGGCAAGTTATTCACGAACCCCGTCTTACTCGAAGCCATGCGGACCAAGCGCCTGCATTTCTTCGGCCTCGTGAGCGACGGCGGCGTGCATTCGATGAATACGCACTTATATGCCTTGCTCGAGATGGCCAAGCACCAGCAAGTGGACGAGGTATATGTCCACGTCTTCACGGACGGCCGCGACACGCCCCCTAACTCGGGAGCCGGCTTCGTCGCTGAACTCGAAGCCAAGATGAAAGAACTCGGCGTGGGCAAGATCGCGAGCGTCAGCGGCCGCTATTACGCCATGGACCGCGATAAGCGCTGGGAGCGCGTCGCCAAAGCTTACACCGCCATCGTCCTCGGCACCGGCGACCATGCCCCTACCGCCGCCGCCGCTATCGCAGCCGCCTATGCCAAAGGCGTCACGGACGAGTTCATTGAACCCGTGACGATTCTGGACGAAGGCCTCGTCCAGGATGGCGACTCGATCCTCTTCTACAACTACCGCGCCGACCGCGCCCGCGAAATCACCCAAATGGTACTTGACCCCGTCGTCGCCAAAACCGCCGGAGTCCATCAGCGCCTCCGCCTGCGCTACACCCAAATGACCGATTACGACAAAAGCTACGGCCTGCCTTACGCCTTCGGCCCACTTACTCACACCGGCTTACTGTCGGACGCCCTCGCCGCGTACGGCAAGACTAACTTACGCGTCGCCGAAACCGAAAAATACCCGCACGTCACTTACTTTTTTAATGGCGGGAACGAGAATATTCCCAGCGGCGAATCGCGCAAGATGGTCGCCTCGCCCAAAGTCGCCACTTACGACTTACAGCCGGAAATGAGCGCGCCCGAAGTCTGCGACGTGGTCGTCAAGGCCATCACCGAAGGCGACTTCGACGTCATCGTCGTCAACTTTGCCAACCCCGACATGGTGGGCCATACGGGCGTCTACGAAGCCGCGGTGCGGGCGGTGGAAACCTGCGACGTCTGCCTGGGCCGCATCTGGGAAGTGCTGCAGACTCATTCGGCCACCTGGATGATCACCGCCGACCATGGCAACTCCGAGATGATGATCGACCCCGCCACCGGCCTGGTGCATACTTATCACACCACCAACCCCGTGCCCTTCCTGCTGGTGGATGACGAGCACCGCCAACTGCGCACCGGCGGCTCGCTGCGCGACATCGCCCCGACGATCCTCGCCGTCCTTGGCGTGCCGAAACCGGAGGAGATGACGGGCACCGATTTGCGGGCGTAGAATGTAAGCACTATGCTTACCCGCCGCGGCCTGGTTGCCGCTTCCGCTGCTCTGTCTCTCAGTTCTCGCCTGCAAGCGGCCGATACTGCGAGCGGTATGAAGGGCCGCGTGAATCATTCGGTGTGTAAGTGGTGTTACGCGAAGGTCCCCCTCGAAGACCTCTGCAAGCAAAGCAAGGACCTCGGCCTCAACTCGATCGAGTTACTCGGCCCCGCCGACTGGCCCATGCTCAAGCAGTACAACCTCACCTGCGCCATGACCACCAGCCCCGTCGTCGACGGCCTGGGTGGCATCGCCAAAGCCTTCAACCGCGTCGAGCACCACGACAAACTCGTCGCCGCTTACGAGGAGTGGATCCCCAAAGCCGCCGCCGCCGGCCTCACCAACGTCATCTGCTTTTCCGGCAACCGGGACGGCATGGCCGATGCGCAAGGCCTCGAAAACTGCGCCAAGGGCCTCAAACGCCTGATGGCCCTCTGCGAGAAGCACAAAGTGAATCTGGTAATGGAGCTCCTAAACTCCAAGGTGAACCACAAAGACTACATGTGCGACCACTCCGAGTGGGGCGTCGAACTCTGCAAGCAAGTGGGTTCCGAGCGCTTCAAGCTGCTTTACGACATCTATCACATGCAAATTATGGAAGGCGACGTCATCGCCACCATCAAGAAGCATAACGCCTACTTCGCCCACTATCACACCGGCGGCGTCCCCGGCCGCGCGGAGATCGACGAGACCCAGGAACTCAACTACCCGGCCATTATGAAAGCCATCGTCGACACCGGATTCAAGGGCTTCGTCGCCCAGGAGTTCATCCCCAAACGCCTCGACGTCCTCGGATCCCTCAAGCAGGGCGTCCGTATTTGCGACGTGTAAAAAAACTTTTTTGCTAACCTCCCTGAGGTTTGGGCGTATATTCAGATAACCGACATATGTCGGGCATCTGACTATGAAACCGACTTCGCTGCTCCAAGGCACTCTCGACGTACTGATCCTGAAGATCCTCGATCAAGAGCCTCGCACCGGCTGGGCCATCTCGCTCCGGCTACGCCAGATGTCGAGCGAAACGCTGCAAGTGAGCCACGGCTCGCTGTATCCCGCGCTGCATAAGCTCGAACACGAAGGCTGGATCGAGGGCGAATGGGGAGTGGGCGAAACCGGCCGCCAAACCAAGGTCTACTCGCTCACCAAAGCCGGCCGAAAACAACTCAAGACCGAGACCGAACAATGGGCGCGATTGTCGGGCGCGGTGAACGCCATCCTGGAGTCGGCATGAGTTGGCCCAAGAAACTACGCGCGATCTTCCAGCGCCAAAGCGTGGAGCAAGAGCTGCACGCCGAGTTGGCTGACCACCTCGAAAGCGAAGTGGACCAGTTGATGGCCCAAGGCATCCCACCGAATGAAGCCCGCCGCCGCGCGCGCGCCACGATGGGCCAGCTCAGCAAAATCGAAGAAGAGTGCCGCGACGCCCGCGGCACCCTCGCCTGGGACCAGTTCCAACAGGACCTCACTTTTGGCGTGCGCCTGCTCGCCCGCCACCGGACCTTCTCGCTGATGGCCTTGGCCACCATCGCCCTCGGCATCGGCTCGGCAACTGCAGGCTTCAGCCTGCTGGACGGCGTGCTGATTCGCCCCTTGCCCTTCCCCGCCCCGGAACGCCTCCTCGCCGCTGACGGCCTCGGCATGCGCGGACCCTTCGATACCCTCCGCGCCCACAGCCAAGTGGTCGACTATGCCGCGCACGTGGGAACGCGCCCCTTCTATACGCCCAGCCCGGAAGGCCTGGAACGGCAAGAGGGGAGCGAGGTCTCCGCCAACTTCTTCCGCGTGCTCGGCATCGGTCCGCAGCTCGGCCGGACGTTCCTCCCCGGTGAGGACCAGCCGGGAAAGCGCCGTGTCGCCGTGGTCAGCCATCGCCTCTGGCGCGAGCGTCTGGGCGGCCGGGCGAATGCAATCGGCCAACCGCTGGTGCTCGATGAGGTCAGCTATGAAGTGGTCGGCGTGATGCCGGCGAGCTTCACTTTCCCCTCGCCCGCCGCCCGGCTCTGGGTGCCGATGAACCTCGATCCCCGCGCCGTTGGCCTCTATTGGGGTTCGGGCGGCATCAGTGTCCTCGGCCGCTTAAAGCCCGGCACCAGTCCGACCGCCGCCACCGCCGAGCTGCGCGCCTGGATCCCCCGCATCCGGGCGATGTTCCCTTGGCGCATGCCCGATGCCTGGGGGACCGAAGCCAGCATCCAGGACCTTCGCGCCGCACTCGTCAATGGCGCTCGCGTGCAAGCCCTGCTGCTCTTCGCGGTGGTCGGTCTGGTGCTGTTGATTGCCATCGTCAACGTCGCCAATCTGCTGGTGGGGCAAAGCTCCGCCCGCCGGCAGGAGATGGCCATGCGGACCTCCCTTGGCGCCACCACCGCCCGCCTCGCGCGCCAACTCGGCACCGAGGCCCTGCTATTGGCCCTCGCCGGCGGCCTGCTCGGCGTCGCCTTGGCCCATGCCGAACTCGCGGCCCTCAAACAGGTATTGCCACCGGAGACGCCTCGCTTGGACGAAGTGACGGTGGATGCCCGCGTGGTCGCCTTCAGCGCCCTCATTTCTCTTCTCGCTGGACTCGTGTTCGGCATTCTGCCCACCTGGAGCCTGCGCCGATCGCCGGCAAAAATTCGGGGCCATTGGCTCCTCACCACCGAAGCGGCCTTCGCCACCATCCTCCTGGTCGGTGCCGGCCTGCTGCTGCGTAGCCTATGGATTTTGCTGCAAGTGAGCCCTGGCTTTCGCCCCGAAGGCGTGATTACGGCCGAAGTGAGCGCGAGTCCGGCTGTCGCCGCTTCCGTCGCCAAAACCACCGCCCTCGCCGCCAGCCTGCGCGAGAAGCTTGGCGCCTATCCCGGCGTCCGCCAAGTCGCCGCGATGAACGTCCTGCCCCTCTCGCCCGACATCTCCGCCTTCGCCGCCGCCATTGAGGACCATCCCCGCCCGCCCCAAGCGCCGGCAATTTCCCTCTGGAGCACCTCCACCACGCCGGAGTATCTCGCCGCGCTCTCCATCCCGCTGCTCGCCGGCCGCAGGTTCACCGCCCAGGAACCGGCGCCGGTCGTCCTCATCAGTTCCGCCACCGCCCGCAAGTTCTGGCCCAACGGCAACGCCCTCGGCCGCCGCCTGCGGCCCGTTTGGGAGAAGGAATGGCGCACCATCGTCGGCATTGTCGGCGACGTAAAAAGCTATAGCCTCGCCGGACCGCCCGAATGGGTGGAGGGCGAAGTCTACGTCCCCCTGGCCCAAGCCGTTACGACTGTGTCCGCGCTCAAACTCGCGATCAGACTCACCGGCGACCCAACCGCGCTCGCCCGCCAACTTCCTGCCCTCATCCGCGCCGAATGCCCCACCTGCGCCACCAGCCAGGTAATGCCGATGGACGAGTGGATGGCCCGCTCCACCCAAGCGCCCCGGTCGTTAGCTTCGCTCGTCGGCGGCTTCGCCCTGCTGGCACTCGCCATGGCGGCGATCGGCATCTACGGCGTGGTTAGCCATGGCGTCCAGCGCCGCACGCGAGAGCTCGGCATCCGCCTCGCGCTCGGTGCCACGCAACCGAACGTCGCCTGGCTGGTGCTGCGCGCAAACCTCGGAGCTACCCTGGCCGGCGTCGCCTTGGGTCTCGCCGCCGCTTGGCTGTTAGCCCGCTGGATCGGCTCGCTGCTCTACGGCATCCAACCGCACGACTGGGCCAGCTTCTCCGCCCCCGCCGCCGTCCTGCTGCCGATGGCGTTGCTCGCCAGTGTCGCGCCCCTCTGGCGTGCCATGCGCATCGATCCCGCGCGGGCGTTACGCGAAAGCTAAATCCACGGTCCGCGTTATCTCATACTGAAGGGGTGACCCCTCGCGCTGCTCGCCTTCGCCACCTCGCCGTTTGGGCTGCCTGCGTGATCACCCTCGCCGGTTCTTTCGGTTGGCTCGGCTTAACGCTGGCTTACGAAACCGTCCTGCCCCTAGCCTATTGGGCTGTCGGAGCGGCAACGTTGTTGGTGGCTGCCGCTTGGGGCCGTTTTCTCATCCAAACTCCGCCCCCCCGGTTACCCAACTTCGGCACGCCGGTCTGGGAAGAGTTGCGGCAATCGCTCCAACATCCCGGATCCACGGAAAAGCTATTGGACGGCTTGGTGTTGGCCTCGCAGCCGCTACAGGCGCAGCCCGTTCGGCTGCGAGAAATGGTGCAGGCCAGCATCCGCCGCTGTGCCTCGCCCGCTTTGGTGCACGAAGGAGGCGATCCTTACATCGCCGGCGATCCGGCAGCCATCGCCTACGCGTTGGATGCTCTGCTGAATGGCCGCACCCATGCGCGGATTGAGCTGACGGTGGATGGACGCACCGCCGAAGTCGCCGTGCGCGGCACGGGCCAGTTCACCGGCTTGTCGATTATCCGCCGTCTAATCGAAGCCCAAGGGGGCGAATTATTAGCCGAACCGGACGCTGCCCGTATCCGCCTGCCGCTGCAAACCTAGCGGCTCTTATTCTGGGCGTCGAACATCTCCATCAGCCGCTGCCGCCGCGCCCGCTCGGCCTGTAGTTCCAACTTCATCTTGTCCAGTTGCACGGACGCCGGAGTCACCATGGGCGGAAGGGTGGTGGCCGAAGCGACGATGCGCGCGCGGATCTCCACCGGTGCCTGTTCGCCTTGCTGACGACGGAGCAGAATCTCCATATCGCTATCCGCACCAGCCATCGGCACCGAATAGGCGCCCGAGCCATACTGGCTTGGCGTTAGCGCAATCGACTGCTTCTGCCCATCGTGCGAGATCGCCAAGGTCGCCCGGTCCGCGGCAGGACGGGCGTCCCAGTGCACCAACCATTGCTTGCCCTTCGCCGACACGCGTAACGCTTCTGGCATCGGCTTGGCCGGCGCCGCGTTGGCACTCTTCGCCAGCACCGCAAATGGCGGCAAGGGGTCGTCCCCTTGCAACCTGGCCGTACCCATCGCCGCGATCCCCACGATCACCAGCAAACCCGCCGGAAATGCCCAGCGCATCCGCTCCATGGAGGCTTGAAAGCGCTCCGCGCGGCTCAATTCCGATACCGGTGTTGGCGCTACCGGGCTCATCTCTCGAATCCGCCCCACCGCTTCGGCCAGCTCTGCCACCTGATTCGGTTGAATGAAGAATTCCTGCAGTGGCCGTTCCCCCGCCGGCGCCACATCGGCCAGCGGAAGGTACGCCGCTACCCGCAACGGACGTTGACCTGAAGGGCGCAAGGCCAAAGAAAGCACCGGTACCCCCGGGATCACCGCACTCACTGACTCAATCTCTTCCGTGCTCAACCGCGCCTCACCCTGATGCTTCGACCGGAACCAGCCAATCGCCGCTTCAGTGGGATATTCGAGCCTAGCCAGCTCGATCGCGCGGCTCAGGTTGGCCCCGCGGCTCAACAAGGAGGCTTTCACCGGCAGCCAAGCCGTTACCGAAACGCCAGAAGGAGTGCGACGGCCGAGAAGGATCCCTATCACCGGTTGTTGGTCAGCGTCAAATGCGGCCTGGGCCACCCAGCGCAATGCCTCAAGGACCGCAGGTTCGTAGACAATCGCAGGCGTCTCCCGCGAATTCTCCGTGGCCTCAGCAGTATGCGAGGAAACTGCGAGCCGAGAGTTAACAACAGACGTAGCCATATGATCCTCCAGACAAAACGACGAATACTCATGCCAACGCGGCTCCGGGGAGAGACGAGTTGTTAAGCGGTATGTGCTTAGTGTGCCACTGCCTTCGGGGGAAACCTATGGAACTACAGACCAAGAATGAGGGAGTACTACGGGTTTTTTGTGGGTATCGAGGGTACCGCTACTTAGTATGAGTGTTAACTGCTAAGATTTTCTCACCTTGACAGACTCATCTGTTATACTCAACCCAGAGGCTTTTCCCATGGACTTCAACCGCTTCACCGAAAAAGTACAAGAGGCCCTCCGTGGAGCCCAATCCGTCGCCCTCCGGCTCTCCCACCAGCAGGTCGACGTTGAGCACCTCCTCGTCACCTTACTTAGCCAGGACCAGGGCCTCGCCCCCAACGTCCTCCGCAAGGCCGGCCTGAATCCGGAACAACTCCGCCGCCGTTTGGAGCAGGAACTCGAAAAGCTCCCCAAAGTCAGCTCCCCCTCCGGCCCGCCCGACCAGATCTACGTTACCACCCGGCTCACCAAGCTCTTCGCTGACGCCGAGCAAGAGGCCAAGCGGCTCAAGGACGACTACCTCTCCGTCGAGCATCTGCTGCTCGCCATGAAGGACGACACCGGCCTCGCCGGCCGCCTGATCAAGGAAAGCGGCGACCGCCTCGGCAATTCGATCGGGGAACTCCGCGGCTCGCAGCGCGTCACCACCCAGAACCCGGAAGCCACTTACGAATCGCTTGAAAAATACGGCCGCGACCTCACCCAAGCGGCCCGCGACGGCAAGCTCGACCCCGTCATTGGCCGCGACGAAGAAATCCGCCGCGTCATCCAGGTGCTCTCGCGCCGCACCAAAAACAACCCCGTGCTGATCGGCGAGCCCGGCGTCGGCAAAACGGCCATTGTCGAAGGCCTCGCCCAGCGCATCGTCCGCGGCGACGTCCCCGAAGGCCTCAAGGAGAAACGCGTCGTCTCGCTCGACATGGGCGCGCTGATCGCCGGCGCCAAGTTCCGCGGCGAATTCGAAGAGCGGCTCAAAGCCGTCCTCAAAGAGGTACAGGATTCGCAAGGCCAAATCGTCCTCTTCATCGACGAACTGCATACGGTCGTCGGCGCCGGCAAAGCCGAAGGCGCCATGGACGCCGGCAATTTGCTGAAGCCCATGCTGGCCCGCGGCGAACTGCATTGCATCGGCGCCACCACCTTGGACGAGTACCGCAAGCACATCGAGAAAGACGCCGCCCTTGAGCGCCGCTTCCAGCCCGTGCTGGTCGATCAACCCACCGTCGAAGACACCATCTCCATCCTGCGCGGCCTCCGCGAACGCTACGAAATTCACCACGGCGTCCGCATTAAGGACGCCGCCTTGGTCGCTGCCGCCGTGCTCTCCAATCGCTACATCGCCGACCGTTTCCTGCCCGACAAAGCGATCGATCTGGTCGACGAAGCCGCCGCCAAGCTCCGCACCGAAATCGACTCCCTGCCCTCGGAGCTCGATGAAATCTCCCGCCGCCGCATGCAGCTCGAGATCGAGCGCGAAGCGCTGCGCAAGGAAAGCGACCAGGCCTCTCGCGATCGGCTCGAAAAGCTCGAAAAAGAGCTCGCCGAGCTGAAGGGCCAGGAGCACGAACTCCGCACGCAGTGGCAAGCCGAAAAAGGCGGCGTCGACAAGCTGCGTGCACTACGCGAGAAGCTCGAGCACACCAAGCTCGAGATCGACCGCGCCGAACGCGCCTACGACCTGAACAAGGCGGCCGAACTCAAATACTCCACCCTCATCGACCTCGAAAAGCAACTGAAGGCCGAAGAGGATCGCTCCGCCGCCACTCCCACGCAGGGCCGCTTGCTGAAGGAAGAGGTCTCCGAAGACGACATCGCCGACGTCGTCAGCCGCTGGACCGGCGTGCCCGTCAGCCGCCTGCTCGAAGGCGAAATGCACAAGCTCTTAAATCTCGAAAGCGAGCTCCACGAGCGCGTCATCGGGCAGGACGATGCCGTCACCGCCGTCGCCCAGGCCGTCCTGCGCGCGCGCAGCGGCTTGAAGGATCCTAACCGCCCCGTGGGCAGCTTCATCTTTCTCGGCCCCACTGGCGTTGGCAAAACCGAGCTCGGCCGCGCCCTTGCCGGTTGCATGTTTGACGACGAACGCGCCCTGGTCCGCATCGACATGACCGAGTATCAGGAGAAGCACAACGTCTCGCGCTTGATCGGCGCGCCTCCCGGCTACGTCGGCTACGAAGAGGGTGGCCAGTTGACCGAGCAAGTCCGCCGCCGTCCTTATGCCGTGTTGCTGTTCGACGAAATCGAGAAAGCGCACGCTGACGTCTTCAACGTCCTCTTGCAGATCCTGGACGACGGCCGCTTAACCGACGGCCAAGGCCGCATGGTCGACTTCAAGAACACCATCATCATCATGACCTCGAACCTCGGTTCGCAGCGCATCCTCGAATACCGCGGCGCTTACTCGGGTAGCGAGTTCGACATGATGAAGCTCTCGGTAATGGAAGAACTGCGCCAGTTCTTCCGGCCGGAATTCCTGAACCGGGTGGACGAAACCATCGTCTTCCACGGCCTGTCGCTGGAGCATTTGGAGAAGATCGTCGAAATCCAGTTGGGCGTGCTGCGCAAGCGGCTGGCCGAACGGCGGATCGAACTCGAGCTCACTCCCGACGCCCGTCAGCACGTCGTCAGTGTCGGCTACGATCCCATTTACGGCGCCCGGCCTTTGAAGCGCGCCATCCAGCGCGAGATCGAGAATCCGCTGGCCCGGAAACTCGTGGCGGGCGAAATTCACGATGGCGCCAAAGTCCGGCTCGATTACCAGCGTGGCTCGGGTGCCTTAAGCATTGAAGTCATCGAGCCCGTAACCATCGCGCCGATAACCGCCTAAAGAAACTCGATCCGGTAGTCTTCGATTACCGGGTTTGACAGCACATCCTCGGCCAGCACGCGGAGTTCCTGCTCCGCCGCCGCTCGCGAGGTACCTGCCGCGAAGTCAATCTCGAAGCACTTACCCTGGCGCACCTCGGCAATCGACTTATGGCCGAGTCCATTTAACGCCCGGCGTACGGCTTGCCCTTGCGGGTCAAGCACGGAGTCTTTCATCATCACCAACACACGAGCTTTCACGTTTCTATTGTAGTTCGCACAACCCTCCGGACTGAAGGCGCCTCCGTCGTTTTCATAGGATGTTCATCGAAGTTGCACTTGATGGGCTTCGAGCGTGGAGCCGACGGCTTGGTGGTAACGGGCAATCGCCTTGTTTAAGTCCAATCGGGCGGCTACCGCACGGCGACGGGAATCGGCGAATTCGTTCTGCCGGGTGAGGACCAAAAAGCTGGTGCTCTCGCCGGTAGCGAAGAGGCGAGTCTCGCTATCCAACTTGGCTTGAGCGGCGCGAGCACTCGCCTCAGCGGCGGTGATGCGTTGCTTGGCCGTTTCGATCGATTGAAGGGAGTTACGCACTTGCGCCTCAATCAATTGGGCAATCCGGGCTTGTTCGAACTTCAGTTGCCGCCCTTGCAGTACCGCCGTTTCCACATTGGCGAGCGCCGCGCGGTTGCGAATGGTCAGGTCGAGCGATACACCCGCCTGAAAGGTCGAATAATTTCCGCCAAACAAGTTACTCAAGGATTGTCCATAACCGCCGAGCAAGTTCGCTGGCAGGTTCCCTAAAGCGTCGCCGCCTAAACCGCCAAATGGGTTCGGAGCCTGATTCCGGGCACCGGCCAATCCGGCGCTGATGTAGCCAGCGTTTAAATTCAGTTGCGGCCGCGTCGCTTCCCGGGCTAGCGATTGCTGGATCAAGTTCGATTGCTGGCGGATGTCGGCCGCTTTGAGTTCCGGCCGCTGCCGCAGGGCGGTCTCCACCGATTGCGGCACGTCAATCGCCGGGGCGTCGGAACCGCGCTGGTCGATAGGAATCAGCTCTTCGTTCCACAGGCCGTTCGCACGGTCACCCGTTAGCAAAGGCTTCAAGATATTCTCGGCCTGGGTGACCACTTCCAGGCTGGCATAGTAAGTATCCCGCCGGCGTTCGAATTCCGCTTCGGCACCCGATAACTCCACGGCCGCCAAAATACCCGCGTCTATCTGGCGCTTCGAAAGGTCAAATTGCTTACGCGCCAGATCGACGGCTTCGCGCTTCACTTCGGCATCTTCCCGCACCGCGACTAAGTCCCAGTAAGCCTGTTCCACGCGTAGCACGACGTCAATGGCTTTGACGGCAAAGTCCGTCTCGCTCAGAGTTACTTCCTTGCGGCGAATCTGGATGGTGGCCCGCTCGTTATCGAGCGTCCGGTTGCGCAACAAGGGTTGAATGTAGGAGAACACCAATTGCGGTGTGACATACGGCGATAGCCCCGTGAACGGGTTATTGGTGGTGATCCGGTTATTGTTAAAGTCGACCCGCGCCGTCGCGCCGTAGAAATTCACTTTCTGGCCGAGCGATAGGTTATTGGTAAACGATTGCTCCACTAACCTACCGTCGGCCGACACCAGGACGCTGGGCGTGGGCGTGGCGCGGCTTTCGAATCCCGGCGCATACCGAAAGAAGGGATCGTAAATGCCCTGGGCCGCCAGAAGGGACTTTTGGCTCAGTTGCGTATTTACGCGGTCAATCTCGATTTCGAGGTTATTCGCTAAAGCCATCTCGATCGCCGCCTGTAAAGTGAGTTTCCGTTGCGCAGCGCCCACGCCTACCCGGGTACTGATCAAGTCGGGCTGGCCGCCGGGTAACATACTCGTAAAGGTGAGTAAGATCAGCAATCCTGCGGTCGCCGTGCGCAGGCGGAACAGCCCCCTCAGGCGTTCCCAAAATTGCACGTGAGCCAGATCGTCGAAAAGCGAGTAAGCCACCGGAGTTACCAGCAAGGTGAGTAACAAGCAAAGCGTCTGTCCGCCGATCACGATGATCGCCACCGACCGGCGGGAACCGGAACCGGCCCCGCCGCCCAACGCCAGCGGAATCATACCCGCCACCAACGCCGCCGTGGTCATCAGAATGGGCCGCAGACGATCGAGGCAGCCTTTAATAATCGCTTCCGGGCGCGCCAGGCCTTCGCGCCGCAGATTCTTAATATGGTCAATCTGCAGAATGGAGTTCTTCTTCACAATCCCAAACAAAACCAGAATGCCCACCGACGAATAAATGATCTGGTAATTTTCTTTGAAGACTAAGAGTGACAGCACGGCAAAGGGCACAGAAAGCGGCAAGCTGAGTAAGATCGTAATGGGATCGACGAAACTTTCAAACTGCGAGGCCAGCACCATGTACATGAAGATAACGGAGAGCACAAAGGCCACGACGAAATTCGAGGCCGCTTTGCCGAACTCACGGCTCGCCCCGGCTAGGGCGGTGGAATAACCCGGTGCCATATTCATCGCCTCCTGCTCTTTTTGCAAGACATCGAGTACATTCGACAGCGACTGTGGCGCGACGATATTGGCCGTCAGCATGATCTGCCGTTGCCGGTTGTAGCGTTCGATCTGCGTCGGCCCCACTGACTCTTCAAAGCTCGCCACATTCGAAATCGCGACATTCCCGAGCGTCGTGGACGGAACGTAAAGGCGTTCGAGCGCGCCGGGCGAATCCCGGAACTCCTTATCGACGCGTAACTGAACGTCAATCCGGTCGTCGCCGTCGCGGTAAGTGGATACCTGCCGGTCACCGCCCACTAGCGTTCGCAGGGCGGTGGCAATCGAAGATACACTCACGTTCAGGTCCGCCGCCTTGTCGCGGTTAATCCGGACGCGTAACTCGGGCTTACCGCCTTCGTAAGAACTTTCGACGTCCTCCACGCCTTCAAGCGCGCGCAGCTTGTTATTCAGAATGGTGGCGTACTTATCGAGCTGCGCCAGGTCCGGCCCTTGCAGCGTGAACATGAGATTCTTATTCGGGCCGCCGCCTTGAACGAGCGCCGGACGCTGGACGCTGACAATGAGGTCCTTATAGTGCGAGAACTTCTCACGGGCCATCGACATGATCGCATCCTGGCTAACGGAGCGTTCTTTGTCGTCCACCAAGCCGACCAGAATAAACCCGCGGTCCACTTTGCGTAACTGGTCCGCACCGATGGTAGTCAAGACGCTCTTGAAGCCGGGTAACTTACGGCACTCTTCTTCCAGGCGGGCCATCGTGGCATCGGAGCCTTCGAGCGACGAGCCAGGGGGCAAGCGGACGATCACTTCGAATTCACCCTGATCATCGACCGGCAGAAAGTCCTTGCCGACCATCATGAATAAGGGGATTGACGAAGCCATCACTAACAAGCTGATCGCCGCAATTACCCAGCGATGGCTCATCGACCACACTAACATCGCGTGGTAAGCGTGGTTCGCCTGAGTAAGAATCCAGAATTCTTTGTGCGAACTCGTAGCTTCTTTTTTGCTCAAAAACCGCGAACTCAGCATCGGCGTGAGTGTAAAGCTGACTAACAAAGAAACCATCACCGCAAAGGCCGCCGTATAACCGAAGCTCGACATAAAGCGGCCGACAATGCCGCTCATCAAAGCGACCGGCATAAAGATGATCACCAGGCTCAACGTGGTGGCCAACACAGCCAAGCCGATTTCGCGCGTGCCTTCAATGGCCGCCTGCATCGGCTCCATCCCATCGTGCTGCATCTTTCGGAAGATATTCTCGAGCACGACGATCGCGTCGTCAATCACGATGCCGACCATCATCACCAAGGCCAGCATGGTAATCTGATTCAGCGTAAAGCCCATGGCGTCCATCAAGGTGTAAGTGGAAATAATCGAGGTGGGAATCGCCACCGCGGTAATCAGCGTGGAACGCCAGCTGCGAAGAAACAGCCACACGATAAATGCGGCGAATAATCCGCCTTCGATTAAGTGGACTTGCACCGCCTCGAAAGCCTGTTGAATGAAGTTCGATTGGTCGCGCGTATAGCGGATCTGGAAATCCTTGGGTAAGCGCGTTTGTAACTCGGCCACGCGGTCTTTCACGTCCTTGATGACGGCCAAAGAATTCGTGCCGGCCTGCTTACGGACTTCGAGCACGACGGCCGGCGTGCCATCGAGGCGCGCCAAAGTACGCGGCTCTTCAAAGCCATCGACGACGCGGCCGATGTCGCTGACGCGCACCGGAGCCCCGCCAGTATTGGCGATCACAATGCGGGCAAAGTCCTGCGGCCGCTCCACCCGGCCAAAGGTACGTAGCGACATTTCGCGCTGCCCCTGCTCAATATTGCCGCCCGGCACTTCGACATTCTGCGAAGCCAGCGCGGCCCGCACCTGGTCGACGTTCAGCCCGTAAGCCTGTAATTTATTGCCATCGAGCCAAATCTGGATCTGCCGCAAACGCTCGCCCACAAACTTCACTTGCCCGACGCCGTTAATTGATTCAATATTCTTCTTAATAATGTCGTCAGCCAACTTAGTCGTTTCGCGCAGATCACGCGGCGAAGAGATCGCAATATTCACCACCGGCGCGGCATCGGTGGCAATCTTCTCGACCACCGGCGGATCAGCATCCTTGGGTAACTGAGAAAGCATTGCACTAATTTTGTCGCGCACTTCCTGGGCGGCGACATCGGAGTCGCGCGCAAACGAAAACTGAATGCTGACGAGCGAAAGGCCTTCCGACGAAACCGAGCGCAGTTCTTCGATGCCGGAGATCGTATTGACGGCCTCTTCAATGCGCTTCGAGACCTGCGTTTCCACCTCTTCCGGAGCCGCGCCCCGCAGCGTAGTGGTGATGGTGACGATGGGCAGCTCAATCTTCGGGAAGAAGTCCACGCCCAACTGGCGGTAAGCGTTCAGGCCCAGCACCACCAGCGCCAGAATCAGCATGGTGGCAAAGACCGGGCGTTTGATACAAGTTTCGGCTAGTTTCTGCATGGGGTTAGTTCGCCTGTACCGTGCGGCCGTCAAAGAGGGCCGATAAATTCGAAGTCGCCACCGTATCGCCAGCCTTCAATTGCGTGCCGGGCACCTCTACCCAGCCATTTACTTCGGCCCCGGGTTGAAAGCGCAGTTCGACGGCCTTGCCTTGCCGGATGGCAAAGACCTTGGTCAGCCCAGCAATCGAATATACCGCTTGCTTCGGCACCAGGTTCACGATCTGCGGATTACGCGTAGCCAGCTTCACTTGCACGAAGCTACCGGGGCGCAGGCGGACGTCATTCTCAAGCGGACGTGCTTCGGCCACCAGCGTGCGGCTTTTGGCGTCGAGAGTGGGGTTCAACTGGCGCACCACGGCGTGGAACTCGGTGCCGGGCGTGGCATCGGTGGTAAAGGTGAGCGTCGTTCCGATCTTGGCCGAGGCGATGTCGCTCTCCGGCACTTCGACGCGCAGGCGCAGCGGATAGGCCTTCACCAAAGTCAAAATGGTAGCGCCTTCTTTCACATATTGGCCGGGCGCGGCAGCGCGGGCGCTGACGATGGCGTCGAAGGGCGCTCGTAATACCGTGTCGCCGAGCCGCTTTTCCACGAGGCCGACGTCGGCACGCAGGGCGCTGAGGCTCGCCAGTTGCGTGCGCAGTTCGTCCTTCGTCTGCTGCAAGGCAGCCTGACGCGCCTGGAAGGCCTTCTCCATTTCGGTGAAGCGCTGCTGCGAGATATCGCCGCTTTTGTAGAGCTTTTGCGCGCTCTCGAACTTGGTCCCGGCGTCTTCCATCTGCGCTAACGCCTGCCGGATCGCCGGCGTGCTTTCGGGCGTGACGTTGATTTGGCTGGGGTTAAGCCCCATGCGCGCCAGCGCCTGATTCACAGCGGACTTGGCGCGCTCAAGCTGCAAGGTGAGCTCGGCGCGGTCGAGTTGGGCCAGCACTTGGCCCTTGCGGACGGCTTGGCCGAAGTCGACGCCGATGGAGTTGATATGGCCGGGAATCTCGAAGACGGCGTTGATGGTGTCGTCGGGCAGCAGGGAACCGGTGAGTTGGAGCGTGCGGTCAAGCGGGCGCGCATCGACGGCAGCGGTCTTAATGGCGAGCGGAGGTTCGGGCTTGGCGGCCTGGACGGGCGCGTCCTTTTTGCCGCAACTGGCGAGGAGCAGACCGAGGGTGATGAGGAGTAGCTTCATGGGTTTAGTTCTTAGGGGCGACGATGCCGTCGAGGTACAGGTCGATCATCTCGGACAGATTGGGGATGGTGGCAGAGGGGAAGAAGATGTTCTTTTTGGCCGCGTCGCTGACGATGCCGAGAAAGCCGAACATGATGGCGTCGGCATTGGCCTGGCGCAGGTGACCGGCTTCGATCTGCGCCTGGACGTACTGCCGCACTTGGCTGCAGAAGGAGACTTCGTGCCGCTGATAGGCGAGTTCAGCAAGTTCGTGGCGTTCAAGGGCGGCGAAATAGATGAGGCGGACGTAGTTGGCGTTGATCTGGTGCCATTCCCACGCGAGTTTGGCGAGCACTTGGAAGACTTGGCGGACGCCGTATTGGGGGTCGTTGAGAACGGCCGGCAAGCGCATTTCAACCTCCGAGCCCATGACGGTTTCGATGATGGCCGTGTAGAGGTCGCGCTTCGAAGGAAAGTGCTGATAGAGAACGGGTTCGCTGACGCCGACGGCGGCGGCCAGTTCGCGGGTGGTGACGCCCCGGAAGCCGCGTTCGCCAAAGAGGCGCATGGCGGTGTCGATGATGGCGGCACGCCGCTCGACGGAGGACATGCGGGTAGTGGTACTCATAAGGAGCGTATTAGCAAGCGCTAACCTAGGATACACTAACTTAGCATTCACTAGCAAAAAGCCGCCCCTCGCGGGACGGCTTTCGGCTTTCAAAGTGATGAATCTTATGGGATAACGTCGACGCCCATGGAGACGCAAGCGCCGCGGACCTGAGAGATGGCCGACTCCAGGGTGAAGCTGTTGAGATCCGGCATTTTCAGCTTGGCGATCTCCTCCACCTGCTTCATGGTGATCTTGCCGACCTTGTTCTTGTTGGGTTCGGCGGAGCCTTTGGCCAAGGCGACGGCCTTCTTCACCAGAATGGCCACGGGCGGCGTTTTGGTGATGAAGGTGAAGGAACGGTCGTTGTAAATGGTGATGACGACAGGGATGATCAGGCCTTCCTGATCCTTGCCGGAGGTTTTGGCGTTATATTGCTTGCAGAACTCCATGATGTTGACGCCCTGCGGGCCCAACGCCGTACCGACGGGCGGCGCGGGAGTCGCCTTGCCGGCCGGAATCTGCAGCTTAACTTGTCCAGTAACTTTCTTAGCCATGAGTACCTACTCTAGTAATTAAATCTTTTCGACTTGAAGGAATTCGAGTTCGACCGGTGTAGAGCGTCCGAAGATGGTGACCAAAACGCGCAGTGTATCGCGTTCGGGGTGGACTTCTTCCACCTTGCCGGTAAAGTTGATGAACGGACCATCGTTGATGCGAATCGTTTCGCCCTTTTCGAAGACCTGTTTGGGACGCGGCCGGTCAGACGTGTTCGTCTGGCGGAAGAGCATCTGGTTGACTTCGTCGGCGGTCATCGGGATAGGCTTGGTGCCGCCGCCGACGAAGCCGGTGACGCGCGGTGTGGCCTTCACTTCGTGCCAAAGCCGGTCGTCCATGTCCAGTTGCACCATCAGGTAGCCCGGGTAGAGCATCCGCTCGGAGGTGACTTTTTTGCCATTGCGCAGCTCAACGACAGTTTCCTTCGGCATGAGGATGTCGCCGATTTGAGTATCGAAGCCAAAGGCCTGGGCGCGTATTTTGAGGCTCTCAGCGACCTTGGCTTCAAAGCCGGAATAGGTGTGGATGATGTACCACAGCTTGGTGGAGACCGGTACTGGCTCGGGCTCGGGCTCGGGTTCGGGTTCGGGCTCAGCGGGTTCAGCAGGCTCCGGTTCCGGCTCGGGTACAACCGCTAGACCCTCGTCTTCCGCGGCGGCGAGTGGTTCCTCAGGCGCGAGAACGTCTTCGATATGTTCGGTGGTTTCCATGGCGTCTTGAACTGGGGAGGCTAGAAGTGGGGGGTCCTGTTCCGGGTCTTGGTCGATCATGGAACTACCTGGCGAAAGACCGGAAGAGCTTGTCGATGCCTTGGGCAACGGCTAGGTCGACGATGAAGAAGAAGGCGGCGAAGCCGAAGACGGCCGCGACAACGACGGCCGTGGTCGCCTTTACTTGGTCCGGCGTGGGCCAAGTCACCTTCCGCATTTCGGCCTGCAGATCTTCGACGTATTCCTTGATCTGCGCCGGCCAAGTGGCGATTCCCGACGGTCCCGAAGGACCCTCGGGCGACGGACGCTGAACAGCTTCACTCACAACTGGGCTCCCCATACTGGCACTCTTTCACTTTTCTCGAAGGCACTATAAACAATCTGGCAAAAATCTGGCAGGGGCAGAGGGATTCGAACCCCCAAAGGCGGTTTTGGAGACCGCAGGTTTACCGTTAGCCTATGCCCCTGAATGGTGGCGATATGCGCCACCCACTATCTTAACCTAAACTAGGTGACAATCTCCGACACGGTGCCGGCGCCCACGGTACGGCCGCCCTCGCGGATAGCGAAGCGCAAGCCCTTGTCCATGGCGATCGGCGTAATTAGCTCGATATCCATCGTCACGTTGTCGCCCGGCATCACCATTTCGGTGCCGGCCGGCAGGTGGGCCACGCCCGTCACGTCCGTGGTGCGGAAGTA
>ENA-ORBV01000774-ORBV01000774.1-microbial-mat-metagenome-genome-assembly--contig:-NODE-774-length-72995-cov-54.908102_pt1 | contig 72995 bp, 49 predicted proteins | sample MGYA00237777_ERZ505514 | MGnify/ENA primary metagenome ERZ505514 (study PRJEB26160, sample SAMN06269048) | microbial mat metagenome | isolation source: Oligotrophic lake microbial mat | place...
GCCACTTCCGCCGTCTGCGGCTGTGCTACGAAAGGAACGGGAGTCACTTTCAGGCGTTCCATGATCTCGCCGCCTGCATGCTTGTCTGCACCCGGCTGAAGTCGATTCGAATGCAGTTCTGAAACAGTCTCTAAGCATCGCCTCGATTCCGGCGCGGATGCCATCGGGCAGCGTGACGGGGCAGCGGTCGAGCCACCAAGCAAGCGGGTCGGGCGTGTCTGGCGCGGGAGTGTGGGCGGAACTGTGGGCATGTTCCTCGCTCGTGCCGCGCGGAGCCGTCGCCATCGCCTCCGCAGCCGTAGAGCAGCGGTTTCCTGAATCGCAGGTCGTTGGTTCAACTCCAACCGGGCGCGTTCTTCACGATCGCCGAGTTCCCGAGAGGCATTCCCCTCCCTGCGGGTTGTCGTGATAGTCTCCGCGTGCATGGCCGCATCGCCGAACTCACTCATTCTCGAGGCCGTCGCCGGGCCGCATCCGATGCGGGTCGAGCTCCGCGAGCCGAGGCAGCTCGTCCTCGGCCGCTCCGCCGGCAGCGACGTCCAGCTCGATGACCCCACCTCGATCGTGTCGCGCCGCCATGCGATCATCGAACCCGACGTGGAAGGCTCCTGGCGCCTGACCGATCTGGCGAGCCGTCACGGCACCCGACTCAACGGGGTCGCCATCACCGCCGATCGGGCCGTGCCGATGCGCCTTGGTGATCTGATCTCAATCGGCCCCTGGACCCTCATGGTCGGCGGTCCCCAGCAGACTGGAAACACCAGCGGCCTGCGCACCTTGACCGACGACGATCGGGCCACCGACGGGGCCGGAGTGCGAACGGTCCGGGCCAACGCCGTCGCCGATGCGGCTCTCGCGGGAGAGCGGGTGCAGCTTCTGCTGCAGGTGGCCGAAGTCATCCATCGCGCCGACACCCTGCCCAAGCTGGCCGAAGCGGTCATCGAAAAGCTCGCCGCAGGCACGCGCTTCGGCAACGTGGCCATGCTTCGACCGATGGCCGGCGACGGCTCGGTCGAAGTGATCGCCCTCCGCACCGAGTCGGGCGTGCACCCGATCCAGTTCCGCTTCAGCCGATCGATCCTGCAGCAGGCCTCCGCAGGAGTGATTGCGGTACGCAGTCGCGTCGATGCCCCGGTGAGCGACGATCACTCGATTGCCCAGCTCGACATCTCCGAGGCCCTCTGCGTTCCGCTTCTTGCCGACGGTGTGGTGCTGGCGATGCTCTACCTCGACAATCGACACGGTCGTCGATCGGGGCGAGGCGGCGGCGACGATCAGGCCTTCGCAACCGCGGTCGGGCGCATCGCCGGGCTCGCCATCCGCAACCTGATGCAGCTCGACTACGGCATCCGGCTGGCCGCAGCCGAAGCGGAGATCGGGGCGGCGGCGAGCATGCAGGAGCTGATCCTGCCCGAGGCCTCGGGCGTGGTCGGGGCGGTGGAGTACGCCGGGCGCTGCCGCGCCGGTCGCGTGGTCAGCGGCGACTTCTTCGACGTCGTGCCGATGCCCCACGGGCGCACCGCAATCGTGATTGGCGACGTCAGCGGCAAGGGCGTCGGAGCGTCGGTGCTGGCCACCCTCACCCAGGGATTCCTGCGCGGAATCCTCGGTGGTTCTCCGGCACCGGATGAAGCGGCGAAGGCCCTCAACAGCTTCCTCGGCGCTCGCGCCGAGATGGAGCATTTCGTCACGCTCTGGATGGGGATCATCGATCCCGAGGCGCGCCGCGTGCGCTACGTCGACGCCGGTCATGGCTACGCCTGGCTGCTGCGACCAGGCGGCGAGACCCAACCGCTCAACGAGGGAGGTGGTCCCCCGCTCGGGGCCATTCCACACCCGAACTACGTCGTTGCCGAAGCGGAGCTCCCCGACGGCAGCGTGGTCCTTCTGTCGAGTGACGGCGTGATCGAACAGCCCGCGGCGACGGGCACCGACGATCGCTTCGGAACCGATCGGCTGGTCGCGGTCGCCGACGCGTCGCTTCCGCTCGAGACCCTCATCGAACAGATCTACACGGCGGTCTTCGCCTTCGCGGCCGCCAGCGACCTCGCCGACGACGCGACGGTGGTGGTGGGTCGAGCCGCAGCAGCGAGTTCGCCGACCGCGCCGTAGCAGACAGCGAACTCAACCCACCAAACGCCCACGGGCGTCCGGACCGCAAAGCGCACCCCTCGCTCAGACCGCCCGGCCTTGCCGGGCGGGGCGTCCGAAAGCGAGTGTGCGGCCGGAGGCCGCTACGGAGCGCTCAAAAGCCCTCGCTCAGCTACGACTCCCTGTCCTTGCGGACGATCACCTTGCGACCGCGGAGCTTGGTGCCGCGCAGGGCCTTCACAATCGTCGCCGCGTGCTCCGAGCGCACTTCGACCAGCGAGAAGTGATCGCCGATCTCGATGGCCCCGATGGCCTCGCGGGTCAGACCGGACTCGTTGGTGATTGCCCCGACCAGGTCGCCGGGACGGATCGACTCCATCCGACCGGCGCCGATGAAGAGCCGGGTCGACTCGAAGCCGCCTCCCGAAGGCGACGGTCGTGCTCCGCCATGTGCTCCAGGACCCCCGGGACCACGAGGGGCTTCGCCGCGATCGTCGCGCCGCACCGGGCCGCGTCCGCCGCGCTCCGACCAGGGGTCGCGTGCACCGGGACGCGGTCCGCGATTGTCCCGCGGTGGACCGGGGGTGAAGGCGATGTCCTTCTCGTTCGAATTCGCCTCGCTCTCGGCGTGGCTCGCCTCGTGGGCCAGCTTGGCGGCGGCGGCGGCGACATCCATCGGATCGAACTCGCTGGCAAGCTCCGCAACCAGCGTGTGAAACGGCCCGAGTTCACCGGCCACGATGGTCTCCCGCAGCGAGGCCCGGGTGAGTTCAAGCCGCTTGTGCCGGAGATCCGCGACCGTGGGAATCGTGGCCACGTCGATCTTCTGCCGCGTGGCCTGCTGGATGTTGCGAAGCAGCCGTTGTTCGCGAGGTTCGACGAAGGTGATCGCCACGCCTTCGCGACCGGCGCGACCGGTGCGACCGATGCGATGGATGTAGGAGTCGGGCTCGGTGGGCACGTCGAAGTTGATGACGTGGGAGAGATGCTCGATGTCGAGGCCGCGGGCGGCGACATCGGTGGCGATGAGCAGATCGGTCTTGCCGCTTCGGAATCGGCCCATCACTCGATCGCGCATCTCCTGGGCGAATCCGCCGTGGAGCGATTCGGCGCGGTAGCCGCGGGCGTTCATCGACTCGGTGACCTCGTCGACTTCGAGACGAGTTCGGCAGAAGACCAGCGCCGAGTTCGGCGACTCCATGTCGAGCACTCGTCCGAGGGCGATGTGCTTGTGGGCCCTGAGCACCAGATACGCCGTCTGCCGCACCTTCGGAACTTCACCCGCCTGGGACCGCTCGCGGCTGATTGTGATTCGCACCGGACTGGTGAGATGGCTCTCGGCGATCGCCAGAATGCGCGGGGCCAGCGTGGCCGAGAAGAGCGCGGTCTGATGCTTCTCGGGCAAACGCGAGAGAATCGCTTCGAGATCCTCGGCAAAGCCCATGTCGAGCATCTCGTCTGCTTCGTCGAGGACCACCATCTTCACCGAGTCGAGAAGCATCGTCCCCCGTTCGAGGTGATCGAGAGCCCGACCAGGCGTCGCCACCACCGCGTGCACACCGCGATCGAGCACGCGAAGCTGCTGTCCGAAGGACTGCCCGCCGTAGATGGGAAGGACGCTGGCGTGCTGCTCGCGCCCGTAGCGGTGAATCGCCTGGGCCACCTGCATCGCCAGCTCGCGCGTGGGCACGAGAACCAGCGCCAGCGGCGCTCGCGGCGCGGGAATGTCGCCTGCGGTCCGCTGCAGAAGCGGCAGCGCGAAGGCCGCGGTCTTTCCGGTGCCAGTCGCCGCCTGGCCGAGGAGATCGCGCCCTGCGAGGAGATGCGGAATCGCCTCGCGCTGGATGGGCGTGGGTTCCTCGTAGCCGAGGCTCACCACCGCGGAGACGAGGCGAGGGTCGAGGCCAAGGGCGGCGAAGCCGCTGTTGACGGAGGGAGTCGGGTCGGATTGGGTCATCGGGAAACAGCCGGCAAGCGGCGCCGCGCGGCGCGAAGCGAGAAGTGTCGCAGGTTTCACGAACTTCGTCGCCCAGTGGCCGACTCGCCGATCAGCTCGGGACGACCCGATTGCCAGTTCTCCGCCGCGTGCCTCACTCGTCGTCGTCGGCGTGCGGCTTGTAGGCGGCCATCACGGCCGCCTGCACGGTCGCCGGGGTCTGCTCGTCATGGCTGTACTCCATGGTGTACGAGCCCACCCCCGCGGTGATCGACTTGAGCTGGTTGGCGTAGTTCATCACCTCCGAGAGCGGTGCATCGGCCGTCACCACGGCCAGGTTGCCCACCAGCATGTCGGTGGCGTGGATGCGGCCCCGACGCCCGGAGAGATCGCTGGCGATGTCGCCGATCTGATTCGCGGGCACGGTGATCTCCATCCGCACGAAGGGCTCGAGGAGCGCGGGCCGAGCCTTGCTGATCGCGTCGATGAAGGCTCGCTTGCCGGCGGTGATGAAGGCGACTTCCTTGCTGTCGACGGGGTGGTACTTGCCGTCGTAGACCGACACTCGGATGCCTTGCATCGGGTAGCCCGCGACGCAGCCGCTGGCCAGCACGGTCCGCACACCCTTTTCGATTGCCGGGAGGAACTGACGCGGCACGCTTCCGCCGAAGGTGTCGTCGACGAACTCGAAGTGATCTCCGTCGTTGGAGGTCGGGATCGGCTCGACCCGCAGGAACACCTCGCCGAACTGTCCCGCACCGCCGGTCTGCTTCTTGTGGCGGTGATGCCCCTCGGCCTTCGCGGTGATGGTCTCCTTGTACGCGACCCTGGGCGGCTGGGACTTCACCTCGACGCCGTAGCGATCCTTGAGGAGCCGCAGTTTGGTCCGCAGATGGAGTTCGCCGAGTCCGCGGATCACCAGCTGCCCGGTCGCGACCACCCGCTCCACCTGGAAGGTCGGGTCCTCGCCGGCCATGCGGTGGAGCGCTTCCGCGAGCTTGCTCTCCGAACCCTTGCTGATGCCCTCGATGGCCAGGCCGAACATGGGGCGCGGAAGCGGCAGCGGCTTGAGATGGATGTGCTCGCCGATGGTGCCGTCGTGCAGCACGCTGTTCCAGTGCAGGTCGTCGATCTTCGCGACCGCGCCGATGTCGCCGGCGATGAGCTGGTCCAGCTCCTCGTGGCCCTTCCCCAGGAGCTTGAAGACGTGGGCGATGCGGATCGGCTTGCGACCGTCGTCGAGCTTGGGCTGCGAGTCCTTGCCGACGGCGCCCTGATGCACGCGGAAGACCGCCAGCTTGCCGACATACGGATCGGCCGAGATCTTGAAGATGTGGGCGAGAAGCGGCTTGGTCCGATCGGCGACCGGCGCCAGATTCTCAACGACGCCGTCCTTGTCGTACTCGAAGGGACGAGGGTTGCCTTCGGTCGGATTCGGGCAGAGGCCGACGATGACGTCGAGCAGTTCCTTGACGCCGATGGCGTCCTTGGCGCTGGTGAAGCAGATCGGAATCAGGTGGGCTTCGCGCAGGCACTTCTCGAAGGGCTCGTGCAGCGAACGGTGGGCCACCTTGCCCTGCTCGAGATACTGGGCCATCAGCGTCTCGTCGACTTCGACGATCTGATCGATGATCGCGGTGTGGAAGTCGTCGACCTTGCCGAGGTCGCTCACGCCCTCGACGTTTCGGAAGCAGTCGACGACCCGCTTGCCGCCGTCGACTGGAAGGTTGACCGGGAGACAGACGGCGCCGAAGGCCTCCTTGATCGACGCCACCAGGGCCTTGAGGTCGCTGACGTGATCCAGCTTGTTGACCACCAGCACCCGCGGAAGATTGCGCTCCTCGGCCACCGCCATGAGTCGACGGGTCGCGTTCTGGATGCCGACCGAGGCATCGATGACGATCATCACCGTCTCGACCGCCGGGAAGGCGCTGATCGCCTTGCCGATGAAGTCCGGCGCCCCCGGGGTGTCGATGAGATTGATGTGGGCCCCGGCGTGGTCGAAGTGGACCAGCGCACTGTCGAGGGAGTGCTTCATCTCCTTCTCGAGATCGTCGTAGTCGCAGACGGTGTTCCCGTCCTCGATGCGACCGGCGCGACCGATCACCCCCGCCGCCGCCAGCATGGCCTCGACCAGCGTCGTCTTTCCGCTGCTCGGACCGCCCGCCACCACGATGTTTCGAATGTCCTCGGTGCGATACTTCGGCATGACTGGATCCTTGGGATGGGCGGATGGACGCGAACGGGTCCGTCAATCTACCTCCGCGCGGGAGGCGCGTGAACCATCTCCCCGATGATCCTCGACGCGGCGTGCGGAACCTCAAGCCGAAACGGTACACTCGCCCTCATGTCCGCCGTCCATCCGACCGCGATTCTCGAGGGCGATGTCGAGCTCGCCGACGATGTGGTCATCGGGCCCCACTGCGCAATTCGCGGGCCGGTCACCATCGGCGCCGGGACCCGGCTGCTCGGATCGGTCTGGATCCAGGGACCCACCATCATCGGCAGTGGAAACACGCTTTACCCCTTCGCCACCCTCGGCCTTCCGCCGCAGGACCTGAAGTGGGACCCGGCCGTCGCGGGGGCGGGACTGGTCATCGGCAACGCGAACGTCTTCCGCGAGAGCGTGTCGATTCACCGCGCCACCTCGCACGAGCGTCCCACGACAATCGGCGATGGCAACTACTTCATGGCCTGTTCCCACGCCGGACACGACTGCCGCGTCGGCAGCAACAACATATTCGGCAACGGAACCCTGCTCGGCGGACACGTTCAGGTCGCCGATCGAGTCGTCGCCGGTGGTGGCAGCGCGGTCCACCAGTTCGTGCGCATCGGTCGGGGATGCATGCTCTCCGGACTTGCCGGTCTCTCCCTCGACCTTCCTCCATACTTCACGTTGACGGCCGCGAACCTCGCCGGCTCGATCAATCTCGTCGGCCTGCGCCGCAGCGGCGCCTCCGGCGAGACCATCGACGACGTGCGCTGGTCGTATCGAACGCTGTATCGATCAGGCGTCTCTCCGCGGCAGGCCCTGCCGCTCCTGCGCGAGCGGGAGAGCCATCCGATGGTGGCCGAGTACATCGAGTTCGTCGCCAGCACGCGGCGGGGCGTCTGCCCCGGACGAGGCAAGTCGACTCGCGGCACCGCCGCGCCGCGGGCGGGCGCGTGACTGGCCGCGTGACTGGTCGCGTGGCTGGGCTGCCTTGGCCGCGTCGCCCAATCGACCCGCTCGGCGCCTGCCTCTTCACGCCGCCCGAGCCGGCCTGTGAACCGTTCGTCGCGGAGGAGCCGGATCTTCTGATCTCGGTGGCGGTCTTGGGAAGCGGATCCAGCGGCAACTGCACGCTCGTCCGTCTGCATGGAGAACGACCGCGCTCGCTCCTGATCGACCTCGGCCTGTCGCCGCGCTCGACGAGACGGCGATTGCAGGAGATCGGGGCAAGCTACCGGGAAGTCTCCGATGTGCTCCTCACCCACGCCGACCTCGATCACTTCGCCCCGACCTGGGCCAGACCGCTGCAGCAGCCGGGTGCGCCGCGGCTTCGGGCTCACAGCCACCATCTGCGCGGCCTGGCGGCGCGAGGCATGCCGCCCACCTCTCTCATGATGCTCGAGGGCCCGGCCACGCTGCTCGATGGGATCACCACCATTCGCTCGCTGCTGCTGCCCCACGACGGGCCGGGGGCGACCGGATTCGTGATCGAGCACGCAGGAGCTCGACTGGGTTTCGCCACCGACCTCGGGCGAGTGACGCCTGACCTTCTCGAGTCGTTCGCCGGCATCGACATCCTCTGCATCGAGTCCAACTACGACCCCGCCTTGCAGATCGGTTCGGCCCGACCGGAGGCGCTCAAGTCGCGAATCATGGGCGGAAACGGGCATCTTTCGAATGAACAGGCCCTCGAGGCGGCGCTGGCACTCGAGGCTCGGTCGCCCCTCGCGCGGGTCGTCCTCCTTCACCTTTCGCGGCAGTGCAACGATCCCTCGCTGGTCCGATCACTCTGGCAGCGTCGGGCGCCTCGACTGGCGGAGCGCCTGGTGATCACCTCGCAGAATCAGCCGACTTCCTTCATCGGATTTCGCCGTCCGCTGCAACCGTCGGTCATGGACGCGACGGAGGAAGCTGCTCACGGCGTGCGGACTCGAAGTGGAATCGCCTCCCCCGCGAGTGCAGCCCGCTGAAGGTGATTCCAGGCCCCCGCAGCGAGCACGAAGTCGCCGACTCGCTCGCCGCACTCGAGGATCGGCACCAGCATCGGCAACCCTGCGGGCAGTTCCTCGTCGAGCGGAACAATGATGTCTTCGATGGCCCGTCCCGAATCGTCGAGGCGTCGATAGACCTGCCGAGGTCGCTCCACCGGCCGAATCCGACACGCTTCCAGTGCCGAGTCGAGCTGTGGCGGCTCCCGATCGCACCACCACGCCACCGGCGAACCCACCATCAGCACGCTCCCGGGCGGCGCCAGGCAGAGTGTGCCGCGGCGGTCGACACCGCTGCAAATGCACTTGAAACCCGGCCATTCCGGGACTTCGAGCGTCCCCGGACCAGGCCACCACAACTCCTGACTTCCGAAGAAGCGGGTGCCCTCGAGCGTGCGCCGGGCCTCCTCGATCAGTTCAAAAACCGACTCGGGGAGAGCCAGCCCGCGCCAGATGTCGTGGATCCGCCCGGACGCCTGTTCAAGGACGACGCCCGCCCGGGCTCTGGCGACGTCGCGGTCTTCTCGCGGAAGCACCGCCAGATCGCGAAGCGCGAAGGTGATCGCCTGAACCTCGATGATCGAGGGGATTGCGCTGCGCCAGCGGCGTCCGTCGCCATCGCTGGGCAGGACCACGCTGACCTGGGCAAACTCGATCCAGCGACCGAGCAGCGATGCCCACGTCTCGGTGCTGAGCGGCGCGGACTCATCGTGCATCGCGACAGCGTACACTCGGCCCTTCCACCATGAGCGACCCGGTCATGCATGAGTGCGGCCTTGCCTTGGTCAGGCTGCGCCGTCCCCTCGACCACTACCGCAGGACCCACGACGATCTCGCCTGGGGACTTCGCCGGCTCTACCTGCTGATGGAAAAGCAGCACAACCGCGGCCAGGATGGCGCCGGCATCGCCGTGGTGAAGTTCGACATGCCTCCCGGCGACGGGTTCCTCGAGCGCGAGCGGTCCGCCAAGCGCAATCCGGTCGAGCGCCTCTTCGACGAAGCCCTCAAGGACATCCGAGCCCTCGGTGAAGGCGACCTCGCCGCGCTCGATGAGATCTCCCTGAAGCGGCGCTGCGCATTCCTGGGCGAGCTCTATCTCGGCCACCTCCGCTACGGCACCTTCGGAGGACGCACCACCGAGGCCTGTCACCCCTTTCTTCGACGCAACACCGTCGCCAGCCGAAATCTCGCCCTCGCCGGCAACTTCAACATGACCAACTCCGCGGCGCTCTTCGAGCGCCTCGTGCAGTATGGGCTTCATCCCGTCGGCGATTCCGACACCCAGGTGGTCCTCGAGCGCATCGGCTACAGCCTCGACCGCGAACACGATCGATTGCGGGCGTCGCACGGTCCCGACAGCTTCCGCCAACTCGACGGCAAGTCTCTCGCCGACGAGATCTCGCGCGAACTCAACATCGTCCGCATTCTGGCGAAGGCCTCGGAGGACTGGGACGGCGGCTACGTGCTGGGCGGGCTCCTCGGAAACGGGGATGCCTTCGTCTGCCGCGATCCGGCGGGAATCAGGCCCTGTTTCTACTACATGGACGACGAGGTGATCGCCGTCGCCAGCGAGCGCCCGGCGCTTTCCACGGTCTTCGATGTCCCACCCGAGCGCATCCAAGCCCTGCCGCCGGCCCATGCCCTGGTGATGCGCCGCGACGGGGCTGTGGCGGTCGAGCAGTTCACCGAGCCGCGCCCGCGCCGGCAATGCACCTTCGAGCGGATCTATTTCAGCCGCGGGAACGACCGCGACATCTATCAGGAGCGCAAGGCCCTCGGACGCCAGCTCGCGCCGCGAGTGCTGGAGACGGTCGGCGACGACCTCGGCAAGGTGGTCTTCAGCTTCATTCCCAACACCGCGGAGCTCGCCTACCTCGGACTGACGGAAGAGGTCGAGCGACTGGTGCGCGAGCGCCGCGCCGCCTCGCTCTGGGGGGCCATCTGCACCGGGACCGCGAGCGCCCGCGACGTGCACGATCTCGCCGAGCTGCGCGTGCGGCGGGAGAAGTCGACCAACAAGGATCAGCGCCTCCGCACCTTCATCACCCACGACAAGGCCCGGCGCGATCTGGTCTCGCACATCTACGACATCACGCCCGGCACGGTCGAACCGGGCGACACTCTGGTCGTGGTCGACGACTCGATCGTGCGCGGGACCACGCTTCGCGAGTCGATCATCACCATGCTCGCCCGGCTCCACCCGGCGCGGATCGTGATCGTCAGCAGCGCCCCGCCGATTGCCTACCCCGACTGCTACGGGATCGACATGAGCCAGTTCGGTCGCTTCATCGCCTTCGAAGCAACGATTGCCCTGCTGGCCGAGCACGGCGAATCGAAGCTGCTCGACGAGGTCGAGAGGCGCTGTCAGGACCAGTCCCACCTGCCGACCAACCGCATGGTCAATCACGTGAAGGCGCTCTACGAGCCCTTCTCGCTCGGGCAGATCGAACGCAAGGTCGCGGAGCTGGTCCGCGCGAAGTCACTGAACTGGAACGGCCCCATCGAGGTCATCTACCAGTCGATTGCGGGCCTGCGGGCAGCGATGCCGGAGCACACCGGGGACTGGTACTTCACCGGCGACTACCCCACCCCCGGCGGCTACCAGGTGGTGAACACCGCCTTCCTGAGGTGGCGGGCGAAGGATGATCGCCGCGCGTATTGATTTGAGCGCTCCGTTCGGCCCTCCGGGCCGACACTCGCTTTCGTACGCCGCGCGGGGCAAAGCCCCGCGGGCTGAGATTGGTTTGAGCGCTCCGTTCGGCCCTCCGGGCCGACACTCGCTTTCGTACGCCGCGCCCGGCAGAGCCGGGCGGGCTGAGCCACGCGTGCGCTTCGCGAGTGATGCAGGCGCCTCGGAATCGCACACGTGCAAAGAGTCCCGTCACCCCGCGCACGCACCGAGTCGTGCAACCCCCTGCGGCTCCCTGCCCCCTGCTCCCTGATTCCTGCTCCCTGCTCCCTGCTCCCTGATTCCTGCTCCCTGCTCCCTGCTCCCTGCTCCCTGATTCCTGTCCTCCGCCCCGCCTATCCTCCGCCCTGTCCACTTGACGGCGTACGCGTACCTCTGTCTACTACTCGATTCCCCTTTCCCTCAACCCCACGTTGCTATGGCCCGATACACCGGCCCCAAGGTCAAACTCTCCCGTCGCGTCGGCGTTCCCATCGCTGACATTCCCAAGCACACCGCCAAGCGGCAGCTCACGCCGCCGGGCATGCACGGGGCCCGAAGCCGCCGGCTCAAGGACTATGGCGTTCGCAAGAACGAGAAGCAGAAGCTTCGCTACCACTACAACGTGCTGGAACGACAGTTCCGCCGTTACATGGCGGAAGCGGCTTCGAGCAAGGGCAACACCGGCGAGGTGCTGCTTCAGCTTCTCGAGCGTCGCCTCGACAACGTGATCCGCCGCGCGGGTCTCACTCGCACGATCTGGGCGGCGCGACAGATCGTCGCCCACGGGCATGTCCTGGTGAACGGTCGCAAGACCGACCGGGCCAGCTTCCAGGTGCGGGTCGGCACGGTCATCACGCTCAAGCCGGGCATCCACAAGCTCATTCGCGAGAACATGGAGTCGATGGCCGGACACATCGTGCCGGGTTGGATCGAGTTCAACCCCGGCGAGCTGACCATCCGGGTCGTCGCCAATCCGACCTCCGATCAGATCCCCTTCGACGTGAACACCAATCTGATCGTCGAGTTCTACAAGTAAGAGAGCGAGCGTCGCTTCCCGCATGCTGCGCTTCCTGCGTCAGTACAACAAGTGGATCCTCGTGGTCGGTGGCGTTCTGCTGCTGATCACGTTTCTCGTTCCGCAGGCAATCACCGGCCTCGCGGAACGCTCCGGGCAGGGTGGCGGCACCTGGGGTCGCATCGGCGACACCAAGGTCAAGGCCGCCGAACTGCAGCGGGTTCTCGCCGAGATGAGCGTGCTGGACACGCTCGGCGAGGGGATGGTGCCGGTCCCGGGCGCCTCGAAGGACCCGGTCCACTATCTGTTGCTGCTCCACGAGGCCCAGGCTGCCGGACTGGTCGGCGGTCGTGACGACGGACTCCGCACCGCCGATGTGATGGCCCGAAACGCCGGCGACTCCGCCATCACCGTCGACACCGTGCTGGCCATGCTCCAGTCCCGCTCGGGTCAGCCCCGCGGCGTGATTCTCGATGCCCTGGCCAACGTCAACGGCATCCAGCGGCTGGTGAGCCTCTACGAAACCACGCCGCGACTCTCGGATCGACGCCTCCAGCAGGCGGCCTCGTCGATGCTCTCTGCAGTCGATGCCGATCTGGTGGTGCTCGACGCTCGCGTGCTGGCTTCGACTCTGACCGATTTCAGCCCAACCGAGGAAGCCCTTCAGGCCCAGCTCGAGGCGTACGGCGAGTTTCCCCCGCCGACTGTCGCACCGCTCGGCGCGGCTCCCGAGAACGCCTTCGGCTATCGGCTGCCGAACCGGTTGAAGCTCGAGTGGCTGGTGATCCCGGCGGACCAGATTCGACGCAGCGTCGAGTCGAGCGATCAACTCAGCAACATCGAACTCCGCAAGCATCGCGATCGAAATCCCGATCTCTTCCCGCGTCCCAGCGACGGCACCGACAACTTCGATGCCATCCGCGAGATCGTGCGCGACAGCCGCCTCACCCAACTGGTGACGGAGCGGGCCAGTGAGGTCGCGAAGTTCGCCTCGGACCAGCTCCAGCTTCCGCTTCGCGGACTCCCCCGCAAGGGCACCTACTTCACCCTGCCCGAGGATTGGACCCAGCGTCAGCCATCATTCGAGGCCCTCGGCGAAGCCCTCGCCCAGCAGTTCGCGATGGGGATTCCGACCTACCTGACCAGCGGTCCGGAGTGGATCGAGCCCACGGCAATCGATTCGCTCCAGTTCCTCGGCAGCGCTGCCAGCGATCGCTTCGGGCCACGCCCGGTCCGGGCCAGCCAGTTGGTCGCGCAGGCCAGGGAGTTCGCCGGCCAGGACACCTACAGCACGCAGCAGGGTGTGGCCAGCCCCCCGCTCCGCACACCCGCCGGGGACATCGTCTTCTTCCGAATCATTCAGAGCGACCCGTCGCGGAAGCCCGCCTCGGTCGACGAGGTTCGCAACCAACTCGTCGCCGATCTGCGAACGGTGGAGATGTTCCGCCGGCTCAAGGAGCAGATGGAACCCCTTCGCGTCAAGGCCACGACCGAGGGTCTGCTGGCCGTCGCGTCGGCGAACAACGTCGGCGTCATGCCGGCGGTCGATCTTCGCGAGCGCGACCCGCGCTTCCTCGCTTCGGGATTCAGGATTCCGCCGTCGATTCCCGGTCTCGGCGCTTCCGAAGCCGCAGCCACCGCAATCGTGCAGTTCGCGCTGAGTCTGCCCCGCGAGGCCTCGATGACTTCGCTTCCCGAAGCCGATCGAACCTTCGCAATCACCGTCGACGACAAGTTTGCGATCATCATCGGTCGCGTCACCGATCTCACTCCGCTGACGATCGAGGAGTACGACTCGCTCGCATCGCAGGGCACGGTCGAGCGGGAACTGCTGACGAACGAGCTTCGCACCATGCGAACCGACCTCTTCAGCAAGGAAGCCCTCGTGGCCCGCAACAAGTTCGAGCTGAGCCGCGACGAGACCGAGTTGGCTGAAGAGTCCGCTCCGGCATCGACGCCGGCCCCCGCGCCGATGGGTTGACGCCGAGCAGGGCTGAACACAACTCTCCCATTGATGGCTGATTCATGGCCTGATTGATGGCCTGATTGATGGCCTGATTCATGGCTGATTGATGGCTGATTCATGGCTGATTCATGCCCGCCCCGAGCGGGGGCTGTTGGCTGCGCCGACGGGGTCGTCGGCTGCCGCCGACTCCTGAGGTGTGCCGCGTGCGCGGCACCTGTGTATCGCTCGGCACGATCGACGCTGCGCTGACTTCGTCTGCTTGGTCGATCGAGTCGAGCGGACAGACGGAAGGACGGGGCAGCGTCACCACCCGCCCTCGGTCCGCCCCCGACGGCATGCGCCCGCCCCCATCGGCACGGCTCAGGCCCGGCACACGCCAACGGCGCCGCCACCCCGCGCACGCATCAAATCGTGCAACCCCCTGCGGCTCCCTGCTCCCTGCTCCCTCTCCTCCCTGCCCCCTTCGCTCAACTCACCCGCGATCCAGCCTTCACCGGTCGCTCGACGGTCACCACCACCACCTCGCGCTCCTCGGCACCGCCGGCAGCGCCTCCGGCTGGCCCCCCGGCTGGGCCCCCGGCTGGTGCCTCGCGCAGATCGCTCGCGGCGAGGATCATGCCCTCGCTGATCTCGCCTCGAAGTTTGCGGGGTTCGAGGTTGGCCACGATCACCACCTGCTTGCCCACCAGCGACTGCGGGTCATACCAGGCCCGGATCCCTGCACAGACCTGTCGGCCGTTCGGGGTGCCGTCGTCGAGGCGCACCTTGAGAAGCTTGTCGGCGTTCGGATGCGGCTCTGCGGAGAGGACCGTGGCCACTCGCAGATCGAGCTTGGCGAAGAGCTCGTAGGGAATGGCCGCCAACGGTTCGGCCCTTGCCGCAGTTGGGGCCGCAGTTGGGGCCGCAGTTGGGGCCGAAGCCGGCGACGACCCCGCCGCAGAAGCCATCGTTGGTGCCGTCGAGGGTGCGGGAGCGCCGGATTGCGTGTTCTGATCAGCCATGGGGCCGATGGTATGGCCGCGCGCGAGTGTCCGCACACCCGCTCGCTCAGCCTTCCGCCACGCCGACCGCCCGCGCATCCCGGTCGCTCAGCATCCCGCCATCGCTGCGGACTCGAACTGTCCCGTCCCGCTTCCAGGACCGGTCGCAGCGCGGCTCCTCGCGGAGATCACGCACTTCGACTTCGCGAGCCGATCGGTCCAGCTCGACCCGCGAGACGCCGAAGAGATCCGCCAGATCGGTCGCAAATGGCGCGAGCACGCCGTCCGGATCAGGAAGCAGCACGCCGGCATCAAGTGGATTCTCGATGCCCCGGGCCTTGGCCTGTTCGATGGCCTTCTGGGCCGCCTCTCGCGCCACCATGACGGCGCTCCAGGCCGGATGGGCTTCGAATCGAAGTCCGAAGGCCACCTCTTCGTGGATGCAACGGGTGTCATCGCGCCACAGCGCTCGGAAGGCCTCGTCGGCGGTGTGCGGCAGGATCGGCGCCAGCAGCCGGCAGAGCACCTCCATGATGTCCCACATCGCCGACTGCGTCGCTCGGCGCCGGGGTGCGTCGCGGCCGTCGCAGTAGAGGCGGTCCTTCACCGCCACGCAATAGGTCGCCGACAGCGTGTCGTTGCAGAAGTCGTAGATCCGCTGATGGGCGGTGCGGAACTCGTAGGTCTCGTACGCCTTGAGCACATCCTGCTCGAGCTTCGCGGCCTCGCCCAGCACCCAGCCGTCGATTGAGGTCGGAGCGATCTGCTGTGGTGCAAGGCCGTCGCTTCGCTGGAAGTCGTCGAGATTGCTGAGCAGGAATCGCAGCGTGTTCCGCACCTTGCGATACGCCTCGCCGGCGAGCCTGATGTACTCGAGGTCCAGCTTGATGTCGTTCTCGTAGGCCAGCGAGCTGACCCACCAGCGACACACTTCGGCGCCGAACTCCTTGAGAAGCTCATCGACGTCGAGGGCGTTGCCGAGCGACTTGCTCATCTTGCGCCCGTCCTTGTCGACGATGAATCCGTGGGTGACCAGGGTCCTGAACGGCGGCTCGCCGGTGACTCCCAGGGCAGGCAGGAGCGACACCTGGAACCAGCCGCGGTGCTGATCGCTTCCCTCGAGGTAGAGATCGGCCGGGAAACCGAGACCGCGGGCCCGCATCACCGCGTTCCACGAGCAGCCGCTCTCGAACCAGACGTCGAAGATGTCGTTCATCTTGCGAAGGGAGGCGATGTCGAGTTCCGGCGGCGCGGCCACGTCCTGGGTCGGGTCATACTCGGCCAGGAGCTGGGCCGGCGCTTCCCGGAACCACGCGTCGCTGCCCCGCGCCGCGAAGGCCGCGGCGATCGCCTGCACCGACGCCGGCGTCATGAAGATCGAGCCGTCCGGCCGAGTGAAGGCCGGGATCGGCAGCCCCCACGAGCGCTGCCGGCTGAGGCACCAGTCCGGGCGCGACTCCAGCATGCCGCGCATGCGGTTGCGACCCCACTCGGGCACGAACGCCACCCGCGTCTCCGCCGCGGACAGAGCCATGCCGCGGAGGGTGGCGAGGTCGTTGCGCTTTCCGATGGGCTTGTCGACGGCCAGAAACCACTGCTCGGTGCTGCGGAAGATCACCGGGGTGCGGCCGCGCCAGTCGTGCGGATAGCTGTGGGTGAAGGAGTGCGAATGGAAGAGGTGACCGCTCTCGCGGAGTTCGTCGGTGACTCGCTGATTCGCGTCCCAGACCAGCATGCCCCGCAGCCACGACGGCACGGTGTCGTCGTAGGTGCCGTCGTCCTTGACCGGGCAGTAGATCGGCAGCCCTTCGCGAAGGCCGGTGCGGTAATCCTCTTCGCCGTGGCCCGGGGCGGTGTGCACAAGACCGGTGCCATCCTCGAGCGTCACGTACTCCGCCGCGACCATCCGACCCGTGCGCGGACAGAACGGATGTCGATACTCCAATCCGACGAGCTTGGCTCCATCGGTTTCGGCAAGCACCTTCACCCGCTCCGACTTGGCGATTCCGGTGACCTTCGCGAGACGCTCGCTGGCCACCACCGTCACGCTTCCGTCCACTTCGACCAGGGCGTAGCGGAAGCGCTCGTTCACCGCGATGGCCAGGTTGGCCGGCAGGGTCCAGGGCGTCGTGGTCCAGATCATGAAGCTCGGAGTGACGTCGAGCTCGATCTCGAAGGCCTTCTCGACCGCGGCGCGGTCCACGGCCTCGAACTCGACGTAGACCGAGAGATCCACGCGATCCTCGTATTCGAGCTCGGCCTCGGCCAGCGCAGTCTGGTTGGCAATCGACCAGTGCACCGGCTTGAGCTGGCGATAGACGAGCCCGCGATCGAGCAGCTCCGCGAAGACTTCGAGCACCCCGTGCTCATAGCGCGGCTGCATCGTGGCGTAGGGATTCTCGTAATCGGCGAGGGTCAGCAGCCGCTTCAGGCCGCTGCGCTGGAGATCGATGTACTTCTCCGCCGACTTCGCGCACTCGCGGCGCACCGCCATGCGACGATCGTCATCCGAGAGCGTGTCCAGCTTGGCCACCTTGCCGCTCTCCACCAGGCCGGTCATGACCTTGTGCTCGATGGGCAGACCGTGGCAGTCCCACCCGGGGATGTAGCGGCACTGTCGCCCCATCAGCAGACGACTTCGCACCACCAGATCCTTCATCACCTTGTTGAGGAGATGCCCGGTGTGAATGGCTCCGTTGGCATACGGCGGACCGTCATGGAAGATGAACGGCTCGGCTCCCTCCCGCGATTCGACGATTCGTCGATACAGCCCCGCCTGCTCCCAGCGCTTCTGACTGAGAGGCTCGTTCTGGGCGAGATTCGCCTTCATCGGAAAGGCAGTGCGGGGCAGGTTCAGCGTGGGCTTGTAGTCGGGCATGGCAGGCGCGAGAGAGCGATGGTCTGAGTGTCGGCAGGGAGAGAGATCAACGCCCGAGTCACTCGGGACATTCGCCGGGCTTGACCACGTCGTCGAGGTACTTCTGGAACTCGCCCATCCGATAGGAGACGAAGCAGAACGCGTGGTGCAGCGCGAACCACTCGATGTCACCGGGGTCCTTCTCGAGGTCGGTGCGGAGGCGGTTCAGTTCGGCGAGGACCTTCTCGACCTTGATGACGTTGGGCATGGTGGTTGCGGACGAAGGCTGGGGAGAGGACTCGAATGAAGGGCTCGCCCGGCCGAGTGCGCCCGGCGGCGCTGCGGGCGTGGCGAAGGGCGACGCTCCCCCACCGGACCCGACGGGACCCAACTGCCGCCGACCGGACCCGACTGGACCCGACTGGACCGGCATGGGCGAGCGGTTACTATACGAACTCGTTTTTGTCAGGCTGTCCGGTCTCGATCGCTTCGGCCGGTGTGAACGAGGCGGAACGACGAGGTCAGACAATCCACACCGGTCGCCAGACCGGAAGCTGGGGCAGTAGCTCAATTGGGAGAGCGCCTCGGTCGCATCGAGGAGGTTGTGAGTTCGACCCTCATCTGCTCCATTCGTCGTGCCCTCAGTACGCGACGGCACGACCCCTGACTCGAACGCTGGCACACCACCTGATGCGACCCGCGACCTTCGTCGCGGGTCGCATCACTTTTGTTCCAGCCGCGGTCCATCTTCCGCGGTTGCTCGCCACAATGGACCACGCGATGACTCCGTTGCCGCACGCCAGCAGACCCCACGACACCGAGACTGTCAATGACACGCCCGACCTCGCGGTCGACGCCGCGTCGTCGACTGCGCCGGCTGCGTCCTCGTCGGGAGCCGCGCCAGCGCCCCCGCCCACCTCCGCCAGGTCGACCACTCGCAACGATCCGCGCACCACTCCGGCGATGCGGCAGTACTTCGGGTTCAAGCAGGCTCACCCGGGATGTCTTCTCCTCTTTCGGATGGGCGACTTCTACGAGTGCTTCGACGAGGACGCCGTCACCGCCCATCGCGTCCTCGGCATCACCCTCACCCAGCGCAGCGCCGGGCTGCCGATGGCGGGCGTGCCGTTTCATGCCATCGAGGGATACCTGCGCCGGCTCGTCGAGCAGGGGCATCGCGTGGCCATCTGCGAGCAGGTCGAAGATCCCGCGCAGGCCAAGGGCATCGTCGAACGGGCGGTGACGCGAGTGCTGACTCCCGGCACGCTGGTCGACGAGCTCCTCCTCGACGAGGGACGCCCGAACTACCTCGGTGCTCTGGCCCTTCGCGACGAGTCCGAGGGGATCTCCGGCGTGCTGGCCCTGGCCGAGATCTCAACCGGACTCTTCACCCTTCATCGACTTCCGCCGGGGCAGGTGATCGACGAACTCGCTCGACTGGCGCCCGCGGAACTGCTCCACGTCGAGACGAGCGCAATCGAGCCGGGTCCGCACGATGCAGTGGCACTCCTTCGTTCGCTTCCCGAGCGCCTCCCGCTGACCCTCACCGCCCGTCCCGCGTGGAACTTCCGCGCTCGCGATGCCGTCGAGTGTCTGCGCCGGCAGTTCGGGGTGGCCACGCTCGCGGGGTTCGGACTCGACGAGACGGATCCGGCGCTCTCCGTCGCCGGGGCGCTCCTGCGCTATCTAGAGGAGACTCAGGCGCCCGCCGCCGAAGCCGGCCCGGCGTCGGCGCGGCTGGCCCATCTGCGACCGCCGCGCCTCGTCGAGCGCTCGCTGCACCTGGCAATCGACGGGGCCAGCCTCCGGAGTCTCGAGGTCGAGCGCACGATGCGCAGCGGCTCGACCGAGGGTTCGCTCATCGCCGCCCTGCAGCAGTGCCGCACCCCGATGGGAAAGCGGCTGCTTCGGCAGTGGCTCTGCTTCCCGCTCTGCAATCGCCCGGCAATCGAGGCCAGGCAGCGCTGCGTGGCGGCGCTGGTGGGCGACCGCGACTTCGCCGCCCGACTGGATGCGCATCTGAGCGGCGTGCAGGACATCGCCCGCATCGCCGCCCGCACCGCCCTCGGACGAGCGACACCGCGCGATCTGGTGGCCCTCGCCCACTCGACGCTGCGGCTGGCCGCGCTCGTCGACGAACTCGCCGATCGTCCGGCGTTCGCCTCGGAGACGCAGCGCCTCGCCGGGTCACTCGCCGTCGTCGGCACCATCGCCCGCGAGATCACTGCCCGCTGCGTCGAGTCGCCGCCGGCCCACATGCGCGAAGGCGGACTGATGCGAGACGGTGTGGATGCACTCCTCGACGAGGCCCGCCTGCTCCAGCGCGACGCAGGAGCGTGGCTCTCGCAGTACCAGGTCGATCTGGTCGAGCGCACCCGGATCCCCTCGCTCAGGGTCGGGTTCAATCGAGTCTTCGGCTATTACATCGAAGTCACCAACACCCACGGTGCCAAGGTCCCTTCCGACTTCATCCGCCGGCAGACGCTGCGTGGTGCCGAGCGGTACATCACTCCCGAACTCAAGAACTACGAAGACAAGGTCCTCTCGGCCGAGAGTCGGGCCCTCGACCGCGAGCGGGCGCTTTTTGCGGAACTCTGCGAGGCCGCTGCCGCGGCTGTGGCCGCCTTCGCCGACGCCGCAGAGCGCGTGGCCACCATCGACACCCTCGCCTCGTTCGCCGAGACCGCGGTCAGACACCGGTACGTGCAGCCCGAGATCGTCGACGAGCCGTGTCTGCGCATCGTGCAGGGCCGTCACCCCGTCCTCGATCGCACCCTCGCGGAGCGATTCGTTCCCAACGACTGCGTTCTGCGCGGGGCGCATGATCACAATGATCACAATGATCCAAATGATCCGGGGCGCAGTCCATCACCCGAGGAGCAGGCGTCGCTGGCCCTCATCACCGGGCCCAACATGGCCGGCAAGAGCACCTTCATCCGCCAGGTGGCGTTGATCTGCCTGCTGGCCCACACCGGCTCCTTCGTGCCGGCCGACGCCGCGGTGATCGGGCTCTGCGATCGGATCTTCACTCGAATCGGCGCCGCCGACGAACTCCATCTCAACCAGTCGACCTTCATGGTCGAGATGACCGAGACCGCCAACATCCTTCATCACGCCACGCCGCGAAGTCTGGTCGTGCTCGACGAGATCGGCCGCGGCACAAGCACTCTCGACGGACTGAGTCTCGCCTGGGCCATCGCCGAGACCCTGGCCCGCACCGGCTGCCGGACGCTCTTCGCCACGCACTATCACGAACTCACCGGCCTCGCCGATCGGATGCCTGAGGTTCGCAATCTCCAGGTGGCGGTGCGGGAGTGGAACGACGAGATCGTCTTCCTCCATCACATCGTGCCGGGCAGGACCGATCGCAGCTACGGCATTCACGTGGCCAAGCTCGCCGGTCTTCCGCGCGAGACGGTCGCTCGGGCCGAGACCCTGCTCGAGACCCTCGCGGTCCAGACCGAGCCGCACGCAATCGATCCGATGCCGGTCACGAGGCCGCCGAACTCCCAGCTCGGACTCTTCACCGAGTACCTGAATCACCCGGTCGTCGATCGACTCCGCGTGATCAACGTGGAGCGGCTCTCGCCGCTCGAGTCGTTCGATCTGCTGCGAGCTCTGGTCGACGAGGTCCGCAAGGCTCGATGACACGCAGCCCCGATTGGTCGCCACCGTTGCGGGAGGCCCGATGCTGATTCTGCTCGGCGTCGCCGCGGCGATCCTCACCGCGCTCCTTGCTGGAATCATCGCCCTGGAGGCGGTCCGTCCGCCGCGGCGGGCCGCGGGATACGCCCTTGCCCGCGGGCTCCCGCTCGATCCCGCGGAGCTCTCGCTCCCCTTCACCTCCTGGACGGTGCGCTGTCACGACGGCGTCGAGCTGCCGGTGTGGGACATCGATCTCTCGGCTGATCGGCGCACTCCCGCAGGGCCCAGGCCTTCGCCGCCGCTCACGCTTGTCCTGCTCCACGGCTGGGGACGCTCGCGAATCGAATCGCTGGCTCGACTCGCTGCACTCCGCGCCGCGGCCCCGGGCGCCTTCGATTGCGCGCTCCTGGTCGATCTTCGCGGTCATGGCGAGTCCACGGCTTCGTTCAGTCGCCTGGGCAGCGGCGAGGAAGGCGATCTCCTTGAACTCCTGCGCATGGCCGCGGCGCCGCGCGTGCTTCTCGCGGGCCACTCCATGGGGGGAGTGACTGCAATCCTCGCGGCCGCGAGCGACGACCCGGTGACCGCGACGATTGCCGGAGTCATCGCCTGGGCTCCCTATCACGATGTGCACGTTCCGATCTGCCTGCGACTGCGGGCCCGGGAGTTCCCGGCGCGGCCGTTCACCGACATCGCCCTCGCCGGACTGCGACTTCTCGGAATCCGGACTCGATCGACGGAGGCCTTCGCGGCGCAACTCCGGGTGCCGCTCCTGGTCCTCCAGGGTGACGCTGACCCGCTGTCGCCGAGCGCCGGAGCGAAGCGGATCGCCGAAGCAGCCCCGAAGGGCCGCTTCATCCTTCTTCCGGGTGTCACTCACGGCGACGCCCATGAAACGGCCGCCGCGGAACACGCGGCGGCCGTGAAGTCGTTCGTCGATTCGATCTGAGCGGTTGCACCCGACAGTCGCCAAGGTCTCCCGCGCCCAACCACTTCGGCTCCGCCAACCACCTCGGCCGCATCAATCACTTCGGCCGCATCAACCACGCCAGAGCGAGTGTGCGGCGAAGCCGCTACGGAGCGCTCAAACTCACCCCGGCGAAGCCGCTACGGAGCGCTCAAACTCACCCCGGCGAAGCCGCTCCGGAGGGCTCAAACTACTTGACCTTCGGCGCCACCGCCGCGCCCTCCGGCGCCAGCACCTGCGAGCGGAAGAGAAAGCCGTCGGTGGTGCCGCGGAACGACCAGACGCTCGGACCGACGTGGGTTCCAATCAGTTCCGGCGTGATCTTCTCGGAGAGCTCGGCGAGGGTCTGCAGCGACTTCATGCTCTCGCCCATCGGGCCCTCGTCGTCACCCATCTCGGCCCCGAACTCCTTGAGCATGGCAATCTGCGACTTGAGGGAGAACTGCGAACTGCGCCAGGTGGCGGCCATGTTGTTGTACCCCCAGCCGACGAGTTCGCCCTCGGGAAGTGCGGCGAGACCGCGTCGGAAGAACTTCTCCTCGGCGAGGGCCGATTCGCCCTTCTGACCGACCGAGCGGAGGACGCCTTCGACCGACTCGAGCGATCCCAGCGCCACCCAGCCGCCGCCGACACCCACGGCCACTTCAGGAGAGAACTCGTCGGCAAAGACGGTGTTCCCCAGGAAGTCCTGCGGCGCCAGACCCATCGCCGGAGCCAGCATGTCGAACATCGGCTTCACGGACTCGAGCTTGGCGGCGCGAATCGTCACCGACATCCGCTGGCTGTCCTCGTTGATCGGTTCGACCCGCGACGAAGCCACGTAGATCTCCGGGCCCATCTCGGCGAATGCCTGATCGAGCATCGGGCCGAACTGCTGGAGGCTCATGTCGATCTGCTCGGCGAACATCGGAGGCAGCCCCTTCACGATGTCGCGGACCAGCGGCATGATCCGGGCGAAGCGGACATTCATGCGCGCGAAGCCGATGGTGTCGCTCCCGACGAACGAGGGAATGTCACCCTTGGGCTTGCCGGCCGTGATCAGCGACATCAGACCGACCTTGTCGCCGGGAATGTGCATGCCAATCGAGAGGTTGGCCATGCCGTCGCGTCCGTCGAGCCCGAGCCCGAACCCGTACGCGCGGATGTCGCCGAAGAGCTGGGCGATGTAGGGCATGACCATCGCTCCCGGCCCGGCCATGAGCGGGGCGACCAGCGGCTGGATCGAGGGCGTGAGCAGCACCGCCCATCCCTGGCGATCGTCGCCGAGCTGGGCCATCGCGGCCTGGAAGTCCTTGTTGTCGGCGAGCGGCTTCTCGAGCTTCTGACCATCGATGACTTCAAAAGCGTCCTCGAGAGCGAGCAGGCTCGATGCCAGGAAGTAGCGCGAACCGTCGCGAGCGAAGTGGAGGGTGTTGAATCGGCTGAAGATCTCCTCCATGCCGGGGAACTCCTCATCCATCCCTCCCATCCCCTCCTCCTCTTCCTCCTCGACCTCTGGCTTGGGAAGCTCGATCGAGCGGACCTTGCGACCGCGGATCTCGCGCTCCTCGACCTTGGCTCCGTCGTCGCGGGTCAGCTTGGTGATGACCGCATCGAACATCTCCTCTGCCTTGTCGGCGTTGGCGCCGAAGTCGGCGAAGTTCAGCCCGACCGGGATCATCTGGTCGGTCTCCTCGTCGCGCTCGGCGAGAATGGCGCCGGCGATCGTCCCTTCCGGCTTGACCAGATCGTCACGCTCGAGTCCGAGCTCCTTGAGGGTCTCGTCGATCGACGGGCGGTCTTCGCCCGTCGACTTGAATATCTCGGCCATGTAGGCCTGCACCGACTCGGTCTCGAAGAGCGACCAGAGCGACGTTCGCCGAAGCCTGGCTTCGAAGTCCTTGTAGTCGGGGACGGACATCACCAGCACCGCCTGATCCGAGACCAGGTGCTCGATGCGCACCGGGGCGGTGTCGGCGAGGGCGAAGGCCGGAGTGGAGAAACAGACCGACGCCACGATCGAAGCCGAAGCCACCAGCCCGATCGAACAAGTCGCGAAACGATTCAGCACGAGAGTCTCCTGCGGGGACATGACATGTGGGAGGAATGCACCGACGGTTCAGCGTCCCGCGCTGCCGTCGCGAAGTTCCGGCGACACCCCGGCCGCGACCCGCGTCGGCGGAACGTGATATCGATGCCCGGAGTTGGGATTGTCCTTGTCGAAGGCGAAGGCTTCACGGTTCTTGATGAAGTCCTTCACGTAGCGGGCGGGAATGGCGAACCCGAGGGCCTCGCCACCGAGGATGCCCATGTTGGTGATGCCGATCACTTCGCCGCGGGTGTTGAAGAGCGGTCCGCCCGAGTTGCCCGGATTGATGGGCGCGTCGGTCTGGATGTAGGTCAGTCCGCTGAAACTCCGCTGCGAGGTCGAGATCACTCCCTGAGTCAGGGTGCGCTCGAGTCCCAGCGGATTGCCGATGGCGAAGACCCCTTGGCCGATCTCCAGGCTCTCCTCCCGCTGCACTGGAGCGATGGTGAAGTCCTTGCCCTCGGGATGGCGGATCTTGATCAGGCCGAGGTCGAGGTGATTGTTCACCGCGATGATCTCGACATCGTCGATCACCACCCGACGCAGCGTGCCGTCCTCCTCGGGGAACCAGACCGTGGCCTTGAGCATGGTCTCGTTCTGGATGACGTGGGCGTTGGTGATGGCATAGCCGGCGCGGTTGATGATCACACCCGACCCCAGTCCGCTCGGGGTCGAGACCTTGATCACCGAAGGCCCGATCCGTCGGGCATGCTCGCGCGGGTTGAGCTCGGGGGAATCGTTGGCAGTGCTGAAGAGGGTGTCCTCTTCGAGACTCGCCTTGGCGTTTGGATCGTCGAGGGTGACTTCGTCGACCTCCGACATCTCCACCACCAGCACCTCCGGACCGACATCGAGCCAGAGTCGGCGGTCGTTTCGCTTGATGACGGAACCCTCGAGCGTGTTTCCGCTCTTCAGCTTGACCAGATCGGCCTGAGCCGCCGGAGCGGCGATGAAGGCGAGGGTGACGAGGGCGGTCAGCGCGGTGTGTCGGAGCATGGGGTGCCCGGGAGTTCGGATCTGGCTTCGGATATGGGGAATGAGCGAGGTGGAGACTCCGACGCGCCCGCGACCCGTCGAGCAGTGTGTCGATCCTGGGCGACAAACCGCCCCGGATCGGCCGCTACTATACGACCCGCGCGAACGCTCAGACGAAGTGCGTTCCGAAACCGAGGCCCCGCGTTTCACGCGTGATGAAAAGGCGGTGCGCCGAGTTGCTCCATCTCCCACTCCGTCCCAGCCCCGGCCTCTCCTCCATGCTCACTCCTGCGCTCACTCCCGCGATCACTCCCGCGCTCACTCCCGCGATCACTCCCGCGCTCACTCCCGCGACGACTTCCGCCACTCCCCCACGGCGTCCCGTTGCGGCACTCGCTGCCATTTCGATCGGGGCCGCGCTCTCGATTGCATCCATCGTCTCCGCCCAGACTCCTTCGCTGGCCGAGTTCTTCGGTTTCGAAGGGCTCGAGATCGTGAAGATCGATGCCAACCCAGGGCCGCTGGCCATCGCCGACATGAATGGTGACGGTCACAACGACCTCGTGGTCGCCAACAACCGCAAGAGCCGCATCGAGATCCACTACTTCAAGCCCGGAGCCACGCCCGACGACGAGCAGCCCCGACCGGCAGGCAGCGGCGTCAACGAGATCCCCGAGCACTGGCGATTTCGCCGCGAGCTGATCTCGGTGAGCCACCAGGTCAGCGGGATCGCCGTCTCGGACATCGATGCCGACGGCCGCGCCGACATCGTCTATGCCGGCAACCCTCCGACGATCGTGATGATGCGGCAGGCCCAGCCTGGCGAGTTCGAGGTCTTCCGTCGCCACAACGTGAAGGGGCTCGCCGCCGGACGGGACGGCTTCGCCATCGCCGACGTCACCGGCGACGCGGCCCTCGAAGTGATTGCGATGGTCGGCGGCCGGATCCGCATCTGGCCCCTCAACGGAGGCAATCTCGGCACCAGCACCGAGCTCGCCGGGGGCGGCACCCTGGTCGCCTTTCTGATCGAGGACTTCGACGGCGACGGCCGCAACGACTTCGTCGGCATCATTCCCGACGACTCTGCCCCAATACGACTCTGGCTCGCCGGCGGCGAGGCCAACGCCAAGGCCTTCGGCCCTCAGCTCCGATTCGAGATGCCGGTGATCCGCGAGGCGTGCGCCATCCGCTTTCCCGATCAGCCGGCTGCCAAGCTCAGCGTGATCGAGGCGGTCTCCAAGCGGGTGGTGGTTCTCGCCGCGGAACGGCAGTCGATCCCACCGGGCCTCGACGGTGACGCGGCGATGCGGGTGTACGCCTTCCGCGACGGCTCGACCCGCAAGCGCTCGACCGCGGTCGCCGACGTCGATGGCGACGGTCGCGCCGATCTGCTGGCCACCGACATCGAGGGCAACGCCGTCGTCGTCTACCGCCAGTTCGAAGGCAAGGGACTCGACGGTGGCACGCCGTTTCCGGCGTATGCAGAGATGACGTATCTGGTGGCGGGCAACGTCGATGACGATCCCCAGGCCGAAGTCTTCGTCCTCTCCCAGAAGGAAGGCGTGGTCGGACGCATGGACGGCGCCGCCGACGGCACCCTGAGCTTCCCGCAGGCCGTGGCCATCAGCGCCGGTCACACTCCGGTCGCGGCGACCTTGGTCGAGCTCGACGGCGGAATGACTCTTGCAGTCGTCGCCAAGGACGGTCGCAACTACGTCCTCGACCTCATCAACACCCGCACCAACGAGACCACCGTGGTCGACCTCGGTTCGCAGAGCCGCGAGCCGGAGACGATCGTCGCCCTCGACGCCGACCAGGATGGTCGCACCGATCTCTTGCTCTTCACGCCGGAGAAGCCGATGCAGATGCTGCGGTCCGACCCCAGCGGATTCAAGCTGCTCGAGTCGCGGGACATGGGCCAGTTCGGACTGGTGCAGGCTGCCGAAGCCCGCAACACGGAGACCTTCGACGTCGATGGCGATGGTCGTCAGGAGCTGCTGATTGCCGATCGCAACTTCATCCGCGCGGTGCGCTACGTCGCCGAGCCGCCGGCTGGCATCAGCCCGGGGTGGCAGGTGGTGACCCAGATCAATGCCGAGGATCCCTCGACCAAGCTGGTCTCGCTGGCCATCCGCAGCGGCGATTCCCCGGCCATCGCCGCCGCCGACCAGGACAATTCACGAGTGATCACCTTCGCCCGCAAGGCCTCGACCGACGCGAGTGGCCCGGCGGGAACCGCAGCGACCTGGACTCAGAACGAGGCCCTCGACGTGCGCGGCTTCAAGTTCACCTCGATCCAGGCCGGCTCCTTCAGCGGCGACGGGCGCGAGAATCTCCTGGCAATCGGCGGCGACGGCTTCGCCATCATCCAGTTCGGCGGCGAGCGGGTGGTGCTGTCGCAGGTCGCCGCGTGGCGCACCGACATCGATCGGCGCCGCCAGCACGAGATGCTGGCGGGCGACGTCAACAGCGACGGCTTCGTCGACCTGGTGATGCTCGACGACGGCGAGCAGATGTGCGAGATCCTCACCTTCACCGAGACCCAGCGGCTGCTGTACGCCACCGGCTTCCAGGTCTTCGAGAGCAAGATCTTTTCGGGCGGGGCGACCCGAGAGGCCCAGCCGAGTCAGGTCTTCATCGCCGACGTCACCGGCGACGACGCCGACGACATCGTCCTGATCTCCCACGATCGACTGCTGATCTACCCGCAGATGCGGAAGCCGTAAGCGGTGGTCAAGCCGCTCTTCCACATCGTCCTTCTCAATCCCGAGATCCCCAACAACACCGGCAACATCGGGCGCACGGCACTGGCCACCGGATGTCGTCTGCATGTGATCCACCCCCTGGGCTTCTCGATGGACGAGAAGGCCAGACGCCGCGCCGGGCTGGACTACTGGGAGCACGTCGACTGCGTGGAGCACGAGTCGTGGGGGGCGTTTCTGGCCACCGAGCAACCCGCTCGACTCTTCCTCTTCACCACCCGCTCCTCACGACCGATGTGGGACGCCCAGTTCGTCCAGGGCGACCACCTCCTCTTCGGGCGGGAGAGTCGAGGCGTCGACGACGCCGTCCACGACTTCGTCGCGGAGCGATTCGGGCCGGGGGCGAGCGTGCGGCTTCCCATGGTCGATCACCCCGCCGCCCGCAGCCTGAACCTGGCCACGGCGGTATGCGCGGCCGTCTATGAAGGATGGAGACAGGTGGCCCGACCCGGTCCGCCACCGCCTGTCTGAAATGTCGAACCCCGACTTCACAACCACCTCGACCGACGCCATCGTCGGACCTCACCCCCCCACCAACCCTGGAGCAGCTCTCATGACTCTTCGCGCTGTTGCCGCAGCCGCATTCGGTGCGGCGCTTGCATCGCTCGTGCCCTCGTTCGCCGTGGCTGACCTGATCAGCCGGGAGATCATCTTCGGCAATCCGGAGCGCGCCAGCGTCCAGATCAGCCCCGACGGATCGCGTCTGGCCTTTCTCGCCCCGCGCGACGGCGTCCTCAACGTCTGGATGCAGACCATCGGCGCCGACGACGCCAGACCACTGACCCAGGCCACGACGCGGCCGATCGCCTCCTACTTCTGGTCCCCCAACGGCGAGCAGATCATCTTCGCCCAGGACCGTGGCGGCGATGAGAACTTCCGTCTCTTCGCAGTCTCGGCTCCCCGTCCGCAGCCCGCTGGCACCGCCGCCGCCGCGGGCGAGCCTGCGGAAGTCGCCCTCACTCCCTTCGACAACGTGCAGTCGCGGGTGACCGCGGTCGATCGAAATCATCCCGACGAGATCCTGGTCTCGGTCAACAACCGCGATCCGATGGTCCATGACGTCTGGCGGATCAACACCCGCACCGGCGTCGGCGAGATGATCGTCAGGAACGACTGGGGCTTCGCCGGCTTCCTCGCCGACGCCGGGTTCAACGTCAAGGTCGGCATGCGGATGAATCCCGACGGCAGTTCCACCGTCTTCACCCGCGAGACGCCCGAGGAGGACTGGTCGGAGCTGGTGAAGTTCGCCTTCGAGGATGCCGGAACCTCATCGCCGGTGGGATACACCCGCGACGGTCGAACCCTCTACATCGCCGACAGCAGCCGCGGCGACACCGCGGCTCTCTTCGCCTTCACCAAGGACGAGGCCGGCACTCGATACGACGAGGTCGCCTCCAACCCCCGCGCCGACTTCGCCGACGTTCTGATCGACCCCCGCACCGGTCGAGCCCAGGCAGTCGCCTTCGAGTACGCCCGCAAGGAGTGGCAGATCCTCGACCCGGCAATCGAAGGCGACTGGAAGACCCTCTCCGAAACCCTGACCGGCGACCTCGAGATCACCAGTCGCGACGATGCCGACCGCCGCTGGGTGGTCGCCAGCCTTCGCGATGACGGTCCGGTCGAGTTCCACCTCTGGGATCGCAACACCCGCAAGGCGACCTTCCTCTTCACCAATCGCCCGGCGCTCGAGAAGCTGCCGCTGGCGAAGATGCAACCGCACGTCATCTCCTCCCGCGACGGGCTCTCGCTGGTCAGCTACCTGACCACGCCGGTCGACCGACCGGCCCGGGGCCTCCCCATGGTGCTGCTGGTCCACGGCGGTCCGTGGGCTCGCGATTCGTGGGGCCTGAACGGGATGCACCAGTGGCTCGCCAACCGCGGCTATGCGGTGCTCAGCGTCAACTTCCGCGGCTCGACCGGCTTCGGAAAGAGCTTCCTGAACGCGGGAAACCGCGAGTGGGCCGGCAAGATGCACGATGACCTCATCGATGCCGTCAACTGGGCGGTGAGCGAGGGCATCGCCGATCCGGCCCGCGTGGCCATCATGGGCGGCAGCTACGGCGGATACGCCACCCTGGTCGGCCTGACCGTCACGCCGGATGTCTTCGCCGCCGGCGTGGACATCGTCGGCCCTTCCCACGTCGCCACCCTGCTCAAGACGATCCCGCCCTACTGGGCCCCCATGAAGTCGCTCTTCGAGACCCGGGTCGGCTCGCTTGACGAACCGGAGTATCTCGACAGCATTTCGCCGCTCACCATGGTCGACCGCATCAAGCGTCCGCTCCTGATCGGGCAGGGTCGGAACGACCCGCGGGTGAAGGAATCGGAGGCCATCCAGATCGTCGAAGCCATGAAGGCCAGGTCGATTCCGGTGACCTACGTGGTCTTCCCCGACGAGGGCCACGGCTTCCAGCGACCCGAGAATCGACTTGCTTTCTTCGCCGTCACCGAGGCGTTTCTCGCCCAGCATCTCGGCGGTCAGTACGAGCCGATCGGCAACGACCTCAAGAAGTCGACGGCGGAGGTTCCGGTCGGTGGTGAACTGGTCCCAGGCGTGAAGGAGTGACGGGCGGCGCGTGACTCGAACGCGCTGCGCCATGGAGCCGCGGGACGCACCACGGCCGAAGGGGCCCCCCAGAGGGCCGGAGGCGGCTCGCAAAATTCCTCACAAAACAGCAGGATTTGCAAGGTCGCGGCCTTGTGGTGCCGATAAACCTCTGTAAATTCCGGTGATTCTGAGCCATCGGGGGCTCAGGCACCGAAAAACATGCAGCACGAAAGGATTCTCTGATCATGGCAAAGACCGCCACCGCAACCGCCAAGAAGGCTCGTTCCAAGTCGCAACTCTTTTCGGACATCGCCGAGCACACCGAGCTCACCCGCAAGCAGGTCGCTTCGGTGTTCGATGCGATGTCCGCGATCATGAAGAAGGACCTCAGCAAGAAGGGCCCCGAGCTCTTTGTGGTCCCCGGCCTCATGAAGCTCACCATCCGCAACAAGCCCGCCACCAAGGCGCGTGAAGGCATCAACCCCTTCACCGGCGAGAAGCAGATGTTCAAGGCCAAGCCCTCCTCGCGCGTCGTCAAGATCCGCCCGATGAAGGCCCTGAAGTCGATGGTCTGAGCAGAGACTGACGCTCCGGAAGACTTCTCAACGCCGCGGACTTCGTCCGCGGCGTTGTGTTTGGGGGAAGGGGGCAGACCGGCCGCTGCGTGGCCTTGCAGGGGGCAGCAGTGGGTTGCACGATTGGATGCGTGCGCGGGGTTCCGCAGCGTTGCGGTGCGTGACCCCGCGCTGGCATCCAATCGTGCAACCCATTGCTCATCCCTCACCCCGCGCCGTCCTGGCTGAAATGCGTCGCAGCCCGCCAGCGTCCGCAGTGCGCGAGTCTCCGCGCACGTACTCAATCGTGCAACCAGCGCGGCTGCTCGGGGACCGGTGGCGGAGCCGTCTGGTGCGCGAGTCTCCGCGCACGTACTCAATCGTGCAACCCCCTGCGATCTTTCCCTGCCCCCTGGCCCCCACAATCCCGCGCAGCGGCCGGCCTGTTCACTGTTTCGCGAATACTTCCGACATGAACCTGTACGCCAGCTTGGCGGCGAAGAAGTCGCTGGCCCATTGGCCCGGGGTCGGGAGGAGTTCGACGATGTCGAAGCCGACGACGCGGCGCTTGTGGCAGAGGCGCTGGAGCAGGCGATCGACCTGGTGCCAGAGAAGTCCACCCGGCTCCGGAGTTCCTGTGGCGGGCACGAGCGAGGGGTCGAAGGCATCAAGGTCGATCGTGACGTAGACGTTCTTCGACTGCTGCTTCACCACCCGCTCGATCCAGCGCTGATCGTCCCACCCCGGGGAGTCCAGATAGCCGGTGATCTCGTGGGCGAAGAAGACTCGCTTTCGCTCCATCGCCGGCACTTCCTCGATGTCGATGGCCCTGATTCCAACCTGGGTGATCAGACAGAGTTCGCGGGCCCTCGCCATCACGCAGGCGTGATTGCACGACGAGCCGTGGTAGCTCTCGCGGGTGTCGCCATGGGCGTCGATCTGGAGGATCGAGAGGTCCTTGTAGCGCTTGGCGAACGCTCGGAAGGCGCCGATTGAGACCGAGTGTTCGCCGCCGAGCACGACGGGAAACTTCTTCGCCTCGAGCAGCGTCGACACCGTCGACTCGACCTTGTCCGCCAATGCATCGGGGGTACCGCGATGCACAATCGGCGGCAGCGTGGCGATCCCTCGGCGATAGACCTCGGTGCCGGTCTGGATGTCGAAGAGCTCCATGTTCGCGCTGGCGTCGATCAACGCCGCAGGCCCCCGGTCCGCCCCCTTCTTCCACGTGCTGGTGCCGTCGTAGGGCACCGGAACGACCACAATCGCCGCCTTCTTCAGCGAACTGAACTCGGCCGCAAGGCCGCCGAAGCCGGGAGGCGAAGCGTTCTTGGAGATCGTCTTCTTCTTCTTCGCCGTTGATCGATTGGGAGTAGCCATGAGAGGTGGCGATGGTACCGACTCGCGCCGCGGGGAACCGTCGGCTTCGCCGACCCGTTCCTCGGCTTCGTCGACTGGCTCGTCGGCTTCGCCTCCTCATGAGGTGTGCCGCGTGCGCGGCACCTTCTTCAGGCCGGAAATGCCGCCGCCGACAGGGGACGCACGAACTTCGCACGCAGGTGAGCGGCGGCCTGTCCGGCGATTCAGTTGGGGTTGCGCGGACGGCGCCGGTGAACCCCCGGCCCCCCCAGTCCTATCCGCTCGACTCGATTGACCAAGCGTGCGCAGCCCGCGCCGCGTCGATCGTGCCGAGCGCCACACAGGTGCCGCGCACGCGGCACACCTCAGGAGTCGGCCCCGCCGACGACCCTGTCGGCGCAAGCCGACTCCTCACACAATCCCCTCCTCCACCGCCTTCAGCACCGCCCGCGTGCGATCGCGCACGCCGAGTTTGGAGAGGACGACCGAGACATGGTTCTTGACCGTGCCTTCGGCCAGTGACAGGGCGTGGGCGATCTCCCGATTGCTCAGTCCGCCCGACATCAGCCGCAGCACTTCAAGTTCGCGCACGGTGAAGTCGCGCTCGGTGCGCGAGGTGGTGTCCCCCCGCGGCGGACGACGCAGGGCATCGGTGATCTTGTTGGTCGCGGCCGGCCGCACCGCCGTGCCGCCGCCGGCAACCGTGCGAATGCCCTCCAGCAACTCCTCGAAGGCCACATCCTTGAGAAGAAACCCGCGGGCCCCGAGTGCGGCGGCTTCGATCAGGGCGTCGTCGTCGTCGAAGGTCGTGAGCACCAGGACGCGGGTCTTCGCGTTCGTCTGAGTCTCCATCCCGCGCAATCGGCGCAGCGTTCCGAGTCCATCGAGGACCGGCATGCGCAGATCGAGCAGGAGAACATCCGGCGCGAGTCGCTGCACCATCGCCAGCCCCTGCTCGCCATCGGCGGCGTCGAAGACCACTTCGATCTCGGGGGCGTGAGCGAGCAGCGCCTTGAGTCCCTCCCGCACCAGTCCATGGTCGTCGACGATGCCGACGCGGATCCGCGGCGCCTCCGATGGCTTCCGTTGCAGGTCGCTCACGACGACGCTCCTTCGCCGATCCGAACCGTGATGCTGACTCCACCCTCGGGCGAGGTCCCGACGGTGAACTCTCCCCCCAGTGCGACAACCCGCTCGCGCATGCCGCGCAATCCGGAACCCTCCGAGGCCCCCGCGAGCCCGTGACCATCGTCACTCACCCGCAGGTGGTCGTCGTCAGCCTCGATCCGAATCGCCGTGGCCCCGGCGTGACGCCGGGCGTTGGTGACCGCCTCCTGGGCGCAGCGGAGGAACGCCGCGGCCCGCGTCGGATCGGTCACCTTGAAGGAGTCGCCGATCCGCACCTCGACCCGCGGTCCCGCGCCGCGCGAGCTGAGTGCTTCAAGCGCGCCGCGCAGATCGATCGTGGCCTCCTCGCGCAGATCGCTCACCGCGGCACGAACATCGGAGAGGAGAAGCCGAGCGACGGCTCGCGCTTCGCCGATTCGACTCTTCACACCTGCGGCACCATCGACTGCCGCGGCCTCGAGCGATGCGGCCTCGAGCGACGCGGTGTCGAGCTGCAGCCCCAGCGCGACCAGGTGATGCCCCATCAAGTCGTGCAGTTCGCGGGCGATGCGGGCCCGCTCCGCACTTCGCACGCTCGACTCGAGGAGGGCTCGAGTCGAGGTCAGTTCGGCGACGGTGCCACCGAGTTCCACCCGCAGCGTGTGCTCCCGTGCTGCCAGGCGAGCCACTCCCACCATGCCGAACTGGAACGCCGCGTAGGCGCTTCCGGCGGTCCAGGCGATCGAGCTGGCCCACTCGTTGAGATAGATGAGAAGAAGCCCCGCGCTCTGCAGGAAGATCCACAGCATGGCCCGCGACCAGCGCATGCCGCCGAGCGAGGCGGCGACCAGCACCAGCAGGACTCCGCCTGTCGCCACACCGGGCAGCACCGTGGGCAGGGCCCAGTTGGCCGCCAGCGCTGCGGCGCTTTGCGGCGCCAGCAGCCACAGCGGCGGAACACTGGCGGCGCCGCGTCGAGCCGCCACCATCTGCGAGGCGATCCACGCCAGGAGAAAGATCCCAAGCGCACTCCACCAGACCAGCCCGCGCCATCCGAGGTCGCGCCCCAGCCCGACGAAGAAGACAGGCGTCGCCACTGAGAGCAGGGCGAAGCCCCCCAAGGCCAGTCGCCAGATCGATTCGAGTGGACGAGTCCCTGCGGCGTGAGTCATCGAATCGCGAGTCTAACGAGCAATCTCGCCCGACCACCCCTGCCGGAAGTCATGGGTGCGGGCATGACCTGCGGCACTTCCGAGGCCGAGCGGCGATCCGTACTTTCGACTCATCCAGATCAGGAATGCCTGATCGCATTCATCACCGACTCAAGAAAGCGATTCGCCATGCTCCACACTTCATCTCAGCACACCGTTCTGGCCCGCGCCGCGTCCACCCTCGGTTGCTCGCTGGTTGCGCTTCTCCCCTTCATGGTGGGCGCCGGATCGACGGGTTCGGATCCGACCGCGCCTGTGACGCAGAAGTCAACCCAGCCGGCCAACCAGCCAGCCAACCAGCCGGCCAACCAGACGGCGGCCACCGCCCCCACCCCTCGCGATGCCCGCATCGCCAAAGCCCGGGCGCTTCCGGCGCTGCGGACCGACGGATCGACCGCATTCATCCCGCTCGAACAGCTCGGCGCCAATCCGTGGACCGGGGTCAGCGCCGGGACCACCGTCTCGACTTCGCCCGCAACTGCAGAGAGCCCGTCACGACTCGCGGTGAGCTACACCCGCGCTCGTGGCCAGGCCTTCGGCGTCGCCTTCATGCTTCCCTTCGGAGCCACCTCGAATGCGGAGTCGCTCCGCCTCGGCCTCCGCGGCGAACCCGCCCAGCGACTGGTGGTCTGCCTGACCGACGCGGATGGATTCGTCTGGTCCTTCCCCTCGGCGAAGGCCGAGGAGTCCTTCGTCATGCACACGCTGCGGCTCGATTCGCTCAAGCCGGATCGCTTCCAGAACGGGGGCCGCACCGCGCCCGCGTCACCCGACCTGAGCGCCCTCGGCATGCTCACGATCCTCGACATCTCCGGTCACATGGGTGGCGGTGAAGTCCCGTGCCGCTGGACCATCGACGCGGCCGAGATCGTCAGTGTGCCGGGCTCCACGCCCGGCTCGGCGCCCGGCGCCGCCCCTTTGGCTGCAACTCCGGTCGGGCAGACCGCCGCTCCCGACCGCAGCACTCCCACCGCCCCGACCGCCGTTCGCGCCGCCCGCGAGCTCTTCTTCGAGGCGCTTCAGCGCGACCCGACCCGTCGCCCCGAGGCCATCGCAGCGCTCTCGGCGGTGATCGCGGCAAATCCCGATGACGGACGCTCCACGCTGCTCCTTGGCGCCGCACATCTCTGGGCCGCCGCGGATCTGGCCACGCCAGACAGCGAGGCGGCGAACCATCTGGCAACATCGATCCGACACTTCGATCGCGCCGCCGAGCTTCTTCCCATCGATGATCGCATCGCCAGCTGGCAGTGGTCGGCGCGCGGCTTCCTCGCTCGACGTGAAGGTCGCGCCGCCGACGTCGCCGCAGCCATCGCCGGGCTGCGCCCGCACGCCGAGAGCGATCCCTGCTTCCACTCGGTGGCCTACGGCATGCTGGCCTGGCATGAACCGACGGACTCGGAGGCATTCACCAGCGCTGTCGCACTCGCGAGTCGGGCCTTCGACTGCGGACGCGACGGCGGCAGCGCCGGATCGAACGGCCCGCGCTGGCCCTACAGCGTGCAGGGCTTCCTCGTGGGACACGCCGATCTGCTGACCCGCGCCGGTGATGCCGATGGCGCGGAAGCCGCGCTGCTGGTCGCCGCCGCCCATGCCGACACCGCGACGTGGCCCCACCGAGCCCTGATCGACGAGCGCCTCGATGCCTTGAAGGAGCGCATCACTCGCTTCAGCGACAGCGATCCCGCGAACGACCCGCGATTCGCCTGGGCCGACCGATCGAGCGATTCGTGCGTCCTCTGTCACGCGACGAAGTGAGGTTGGGCGGAGTCCCGAGTTCTCACCGACACAACCGCCGATACACCCCGAAGAAGTCGACCATCTCCTCGCGACAGCGCTCGCCGACTGCGAGTCCCGCAATTTCGACGATCAGCGAGTCATCCTGCTTGATCGGAATGCAGCGTCCCCCGCCCGCTGCGGCGATCTCTCGGAAGTGCTCGACATCCTGGGTGCGATTGCCGTCGCGATCGCGGCCGAGGCGGGCCTGAATGACGTGTGTGGTCAGACCGACTCGAGCCCCTTCCCTGGCGGCATCGACGCACATTCCACCGAATCCGACATGGGGCGGGGCATCGCCGATCAGGACCAGCATTCGAGTGCGCTGCGGGTCCCAGCTCAACCGGGTGTAGGCCAGCATCAATCCCTCGTAGACCAGTTCGGCCCGGTCGCCGCCCCCATCGGCGGTGAGCGACCAGAGTCGCTTGCGGAGTTCGACCAGGTCATCGGTGAGGTCCCACGCCCTGGTTTCGAAATCGACATCGCGTCGATCGCGGAAGCCGACGATCCCCACACGAAGCGAGGTCACCACTCCCGAGACGAAGTGCATGAGGTCGTCGACGCCGCTCTGGGCCTGGGCGATGTCGCCGTACATGCTCGCGGTGCAGTCGATGACGATGGCCAGGTCGATGTTCCGCGGGGCCAGTTCGAGCATGTAGGCCTCGAGTGCGACGAATCGCGACTCCTCCAGTCGGGCCACCGCCGAGCGCATGTCGCTCTCGTCGCGATCAAAGATGTCGGCGGAACGCAGCACCATGCTGCGACGGTTCTTGCGAAGCCAATCCTGCCATCGGTACGGCCGGCCCACATCGGGCGCACCCGTGACCAGCGCCAGTCGCGACGACACCGCCCCGCACTCGGCGCGGGTCATTCGACCGATCACGCTCGCGACCACGTCCCGTGCGTCCTCACGGAGCTTCTCGTCCCGTGATGCCGCCGCCAACTCGACGGCCAGCATGCGATCGAGCGTGTCCTGGGAGCGGGCGAGCCGCTCGTACCCGATGCGGAGTCGCTCCGGCTCAACGCGAAAGCCGCAGCGCAGGATGGCTCGCACCACCCGCGGGTCGGCCTCTGCGGCAATCCACTCCGGGGGCGGCTCGCTCCGCCGCACCGCCAGCGAGCGCAGGGCGAAGCAGCGCATCGCCCAGTTCGGGCTGTGCAGGAAGGTGCGGATCTGGGCCAGGCTCGCGGCGCACGTGAACCGCTCGAGACGCATGCAGCCGATTGCCTGTCGGGCCCACGCCGGACTGGTCAGAAGCGCCGTCAGCGCCGCCCGCTCCTCCGGACCAGCAGTCTCGAGTGTCGGCGGAAGAGGCGCCACCGATTCGACGGGTTCGACCTTCGAGGGCGGCGCGACTGCTCCCGGCGTGGTGGCCGGGGGCGACGCGAGGACCTGCCCAACGACGAACACCACCGCCCCCGCCGCCACCACCCGCCAGGGGCGCACTCGACCGCCGCGACGACCTGACGCGACATCCTGCGGCACGTTCAGCGGTGTCCTCACCATCGCCCTCGACAGTAGATCAGTTGATCGGCAAGGAGACCGGTGGATCGCAGGCGGGTGCCACCCAACGCCGTGAACGAATCACGGCCCCAGCGGCCCCGAGCCTGGAACTCGCCGAGCTGGGGCTCGGCGAGACGCTGGTGCGCGCAACATCCGTGCACGTCGACCATGCTCGCCAGACTTTCGTCACCTCCATGTCCTCCGTGCTTCATCCTTCCTGCGCACGACGCGAAGGACCTCGTCCATGGAGATCCCTGTCACTTCGGTCTTCGCTCAAGTTGGCGAATCGCCGTTCTTCACGGCGACTGGCGTCGCCGTACGCCGAGCTGGGGCTCGGCGGCGCTGCGGGCGTGATTCGTTCACGGCGTTGGGTGCCACCGAGCAGGGGAACAGGAATCGGGAATCAGGAATCAGCAGTGGGTTCTACAGACGGATGCCTGCGCCGGGTAGTTGCGTGGCACTCGTCGTTTCCTCTCTCACATCTCGATCTTCAGCACCGCGCCGTCCATGACGTAGAGACCCACGAGCCACGTGTCGACGAGGTACGGTTCGACCGTCAGCGTGCCTTCCACGAAGCCGAAGGCCATGCCATGTCGGCGGCGATTCGCGGGCGCCTCGACGAGACGCACCTCGATGGCGTCGAAGGGCGTGGGCGGCACGCCGATGCAGCAGCCGTCCCATTGGTTGAGCATCATCAGCAACTCCTTCGGATCGAAGGCGAAGGCTGGAAAGGCGACGTACCCCTCGATGCGCACGCGCTTGCCGCTGAGGATCGCGATGCGCTGCGGAATCTGATTCTGATTGAGCCGCGGCTGGTAGGTCTCGCTGGCCGAGAGAAGGAGTTCCCACGAGACTCGGAAGGGATCCTCGACGGTCCCCGCCCCGCGAATGGTGAAGCGCTCATCGGCGCGAAGCGTGCCGTCGGACTTCCGACGGATGTCGCCGGCGACGACCTCCGCAGAACCGAGGGTCGTGCCGATGGCGTCCTCGATGCGCGTCCCCTCTCCCGCGCCACCCGGATCCTTCTCGTGAGCCTCGTCGACGGCGCTTCCCGCGGGCGGTCTGCCCGCAGCGACGGCCGCCTTGCTCCCAGCCCCGCGGGCGATTGCGGCGGCAGCAAGCTCGTCGGCCAAGTCGCCTGGCGTGTCCCCCTTGCCCGCGCTTGGGGCGGCCGCCGGCGGCGCGGCTGCACCGGGTCCCACCCCTGACGCCGTCGATTGGGCGGGCGCGCCCGACGATTGGACGCTCGGCTTCGGGGCCGGCCGTTCATCCGCCGCGGCCATTGCCTCGCGCATCGCCGCCGCATCCGGATCGACCGGAGCCGCGAGCCGATTCCAGGTCGCGGCCGCCCCGGCGATGAGAACGATGACGATCACGATCCAGAGCACACGCATGGGCCCATCGTACGTGGCGTCCGACCCGGGCCGCATCCACCCCGGACACGCGGAGGGCACTTCTCCACTACGCTCCCGACCATGCTTTCCGCCCTGCTGCTGGCGTCGTTGCTCGCTTCCGCGCCCCAGTCCACCGCGTCGCCCGCGCCGCTCCTTCAGGGATATCTCGATCCCGCCTCCCTTGATGATCGACTGCGGGCGCTCGCCTCGGAGTTCCCGGGGCTCGTCCGCGCCGTGAACGTCGGCACCACCCGCGAGGGCCGCGCCATCCGCGGGCTCATGCTCGGCCCCGAGGCGCCCGCCCCCACGCTCCTCGTGGTTGCCGGGCTCGACGGCACCCACCTTCTCGGAAGCGAGATCGCACTGCGCATTGCAGAACGGCTGGTCCGCGCCGAAGGGGCGCCGTTGAAGGGATCACGCCTCCTGGTGATTCCGCGGGTCAATCTCGATGCCATCGATCGCACGCTCGCCTCACCCGGCGCCCCGCAGTCGCGGTCCCCGCGACCCATCGACGATGACCGAGACGCGCAGCTCGACGAGGACCCCGGGAACGATCTCAACGGCGATGGCCTGATCACCCTCATGCGTCAGGCCAATCCGCCGCCTCCCGACGACGCCACGCATCTGGCCTCCACGGACGATCCTCGCATTCTGCGCACACCCGACCCAGCCAAGGGCGAGCGGGCGCTCTATCGGGTGATGATCGAGGGCGTCGACGACGACCTCGATGGTCTGCTCAACGAGGATGAGCTCGGCGGCGTCGACCTCGACCGCAACTTCATGCACCGCTGGCCGGAACATGGCGATGGCGCCGGCACCCACCCGCTGAGCGAGCCGGAGTCGCTGGCACTGGCCACGCTGGTGTTCGACCACCCCGAAATCGTGGCGTGCGTCGTCTTCGGTCGGCACGACAATCTGGTCAACGCCCCCGACAGTCGCGGGCGCGACGTGAATCCCCGCGTTCCGCTCGAACTTGACCCCGCCGATCAGGGCATGCACGCCGAGATCGCTCGCGTCTACAAGGAGAAGACTGGCCAGAGCCGAGCGTCGACCATCGATTCGGCGGGCAGCTTCGCCTCGTGGATGTACGCCCAGCGCGGCGTCCCGAGTTTCACCGCCGCGGTGTGGGGACGACCCGAGGCGCCGGCGCCACCCGCCACCGCGGATCAGCCTGCGGAATCTGCGCCGCCCGCGCCTGCGGAGGCTCCCGCGGCACCCGACGCGCCGCCGGAAGCGGCATCGCGCCCCGCCGCCGCGGGCGGTGAACCCGTCGCCACACCACCCGCCGCAGAAGCGCCGCGCCCCCCACGCGGACAGCGCGGGCAGCGCGGTCAGCGCCCACCAGGGGGTTCAAGCGAACCCGCGCGTCCGCCGGCCGCCGCGGCCTCAAGTGATGACGCCGGTTGGCTGGCGTACAGCGACACCGCCCGCAGCGGCGCGGGTTTCGTGGCGTGGACGCCCTTCGACCATCCCACCCTCGGGGCCGTCGAGATCGGCGGCTTCACTCCGCTCTTCCAGGCAAATCCGCCGGCTGCGGAACTCGACGGGCTGGCCGAGAAGCAGTCCGCCTTCATCATCGATCTGCTCGAACGGCTCCCGGTCATCGAACTCGACTCGCCGCGAGTTGAGCGAATGGCCGAGGGGCTCTTCCGCATCCGCACCGCACTTCGCAACAACGGCAGGCTTCCGCTCGGCACCGGGTACGCCCGTGCCAATGCCAGCGGTGAACCGATCGTCGTGCGGCTCTCGACACCGGTCGATCGCATCACCGCCGGACGGCGCATCGAGCGGGTCCGCGGACTCGCCCCGGGCGCGGGCCAGAACTTCGAGTGGCTGGTCCGCTCCACCGCAGGCGAAGAGGTGACCATCACCGTGCGAATTCCCGGCCTGCCCGAGCGGACGCTGGTGGTGCCCCTCGAGGCGACGCCGGGCGCCGCGGCGCGTCCCGCGCCGACTCCGAAGGAGACTCTCCCGTGACCACACCCTTCACCCGCTGCATGCGGGCCATGACGCTCGCTCGTTCGTCCGCCCGGCTCGGCTGTTCCCGAGTGATCGCGATCGCCGCTGCGCTCGCCGCATCACTCACCGCCCCGCTCCTCGCCCAGCCGGCACCCGAGAGCAAGGTGCCCATTGCCTGGAATCGGTACTACGACCATGCGGAGATGACCGACCTGCTGAACCAGCTCGTCGCCGCGTACCCGAATCTCCTTTCGATCGAGTCGATTGGGAAGAGCGAGCAGGGACGCGAGCTCTGGATGGTCACCATGAACAATCCGATGACCGGCCCGGTCGAGGACAAGCCGGCGATGTACATCGACGGCAACGTCCACGGCAACGAGGTGCAGGCCACCGAGACGGTGCTCTATTCGCTCTGGTACCTGGTCAGCGCCCACGGCTCGGTGCCCGCGATCACCGAGCTCTGCAATCGCAGCGTCTTCCACTTCCTGCCGAGCGTGAATCCCGACGGCCGCGACGCGTGGATGCACACGCCGACCAATCCCAGCAACTACCGCAGCGGACTTCGTCCCACCGACAGCGACGGCGATGGTCTTCTCGACGAGGACGGGCCCGACGATCTCGACGGCGACGGACACATCGGGGTCATGTGGCGCCCCGATCCCAACGGCACCCATCGCCGCGACCGTGACGATCCGCGACTCTTCGTGCGGGTGACGCCTCCGGCCCGCGGCGACTGGTCCTTCGCGGGAAGCGAAGGCATCGACAACGACGGCGACGGTCAGTCGAACGAGGATGGACCCGGCGGCTACGACATGAACCGCAACTGGCCCACCGACTGGCGCCCGGACTGGATCCAGGGCGGTGCCGGCGACCATCCCTTCTCGTATCCGGAGACGGATGCCGTGGGCCGATGGCTGCTGGCGCATCCGGCAGTCGCCGCGGGCCAGAGCTACCACAACACCGGCGGCATGATCCTGCGCGGCCCCGGGGCCAGCTATCGCACCGGCGACTTCCCGCGGGCCGACATCGCCGTCTACGACGAGATCGCCAACGCCGGCGTCGAGATGCTGCCCTTCTACCGCTCGATGATCCTCTACGCCGACCTGTACACGGTGCACGGCGGGTTCATCAACTGGATCTCGGAGGGGCTCGGCATCGTCTCCTTCACCAACGAGCTCTGGACCGATCAGCGCATCCTGCAGACCGGCGAAGCACCCGCCGACGAGAAGGCCCGCATGCGCTGGGCGGATCGGATGCTCTTCGGCCAGACGCTCTCGGAGTGGAAGACCGTCGACCATCCCGAATTCGGCGAAGTGCTCGTGGGCGGCTCGAACAAGTGGGCGTCGCGCACGCCTCCGTCGTTCATGCTGGAGGAGGAGTGCCATCGCAACTTCGCCTTCACCATGTTCCACGCCCAGCAGATGCCGCGGCTTGAATGGGAGCGCCGCGAGGTGCGCAAGCTCGGCGACCGACTCTGGGAGGTCACCATCGAGGTCGGCAACAGCGGGCTGATTCCCTCGCGCACGGCCCGCGCCGCGGAGCGGAAGATCGGCATGCCCGACGTGGTCACGGTGACCGGTGAAGGCATCCGCGTGGCCACCGCCGGCACCCTTGGTCGATTCACCGACCGGAGCATGACCCCAGTGGCCCATCGACCCGAGCGGATGACTCTCGAGGCAGGCGTGCCGGGTCGCGGACGCGTCGTCCTTCGGTTCCTGATCGAGGGCGACGAAGGTCGCACGATGACCATCCGCTGCGCCGCGGAGAAGGCCACCGACATCGAGACCACCGTCGAACTTCGCGAGACGCCTGCGCCGTCGACGCCGTCGTGAGCCTTCCGCACCAACAACTGTCGAGCGAGTCGCCTCCGCCGACGGATGGCGCCGTCGATCTGGTGATCGTCGGCGCCGGCGCCGCCGGACTCTTCGCCGCGATCTGGGCCGGACGCGGCGGGCCCGCGCAGGACCGCCCGACGCCGCAGCGGATCGTCCTCGTCGACGGTGCCGCAACGCTCGGAGCGAAGATCCTGGTGGCCGGCGGCGGTCGCTGCAACGTGACCCATCACGCCGTCGACGAGCGCGACTTCGCCGGTGGCAGTCGCGCCGCAATCAGGCAGGTGCTGCGCCACTTCAGCGTCGAGAAGACCATCGAATTCTTCGAGTCGCAGGGCGTCACGCTCAAGCGCGAGGAGACCGGCAAGCTCTTCCCGACCACCGACAAGGCCCGCACCGTGCTGGATGCGCTGCTGTCCGCGGCCCGCGGCAGCGGAGTGACGATCCTTCATCCGTGGCGGGTGGCCACGATCGAACGCGATGTCGACGGCGCCGCCTTCGTCGTCACCTCGACGAGCGGCGAGACGCTTCACGCCACCCGACTCATCCTCGCCACTGGCGGTCTTTCGCTTCCGAAGACCGGTTCGGACGGCCATGGTCATCGCCTCGTGCAGTCGCTCGGGCACTCCATCACGCCCCGTGTCTTTCCCGCGCTGGTGCCGCTCATTCTCGAGAGCGGCCATCCCCTGCTGGCGGTGAGCGGCGTCTCGGCAGTCGCCCGCCTCGACGTTGCGCTCGGCTCAGGCAAGAGGGTCGCGTCCTGCACCGACAGCCTGCTCTGCACCCATTTCGGGCTCTCCGGTCCGGCGGCGCTCGACATCAGTCGGTGGTGGAGTGCCGCTCGCAGCGACGATCCGCAGGCCCGGCTGACCATCAACTGGGTACCGCAGGAGAGCGCCGACTCGATGGATCGGCTGCTGCTCGCCGCCCCGACTGCAGCGCCGCCTCGGCTCACTCCGTCCGCGTTCCTGCGCGGTCGTCTTCCGGAGCGACTCGCCGAAGCGCTGTGCGCAGTTGCCGGCGTCGACCCGCACGCGTCGCTGCGTCAGTTGAGCCGTGAGGTGCGACGAGACCTGTCCCGAGCCCTCTGCGAACTCGTCGTCCCGGTGACCGGCGACCGCGGCTTCGGCCACGCCGAGGTCACCGCGGGAGGCGTTCCACTGAGCGAAGTCCACCTGGCCACCCTCGAGTCGCGCCTCTGCCCCGGCCTCTTCCTGTGCGGCGAAATCCTCGACGTCGACGGCCGCATCGGCGGCTTCAACTTTCAATGGGCGTGGGCGAGCGGCTTTACAGCCGGAGTGGCCGGCTCCGCCGGCTGGGTCGTCGGCTGCGCCGACTCCTGAGGTGTGCCCCGTGCGCGGAACCTTCTTCAGGCCTGAAATGCTGCCGCAATAGGTGACGCAGCGACTTCTCCCGGGTGGGAGCGGCGGCATATCCGGCGATTCAGTTTGGGTTGCGCAGACGGCCCCACCCTCCCCCTCTGTCCGCTCGACTCGATTGACCACGCTGACGAAGTCAGCGCAGCGTCGATCGTGCCGAGCGCCACACAGGTGCCGCGCACGCGGCACTCCTCACACGCGGAGGCGCAGCCGAAGCGCCACCGTCGGCGGAGCCGACTACCGTCCCCCCCTCATGAAAACTCGCTTCGCTCCCAGTCCCTCCGGTCACCTGCACGTCGGTGGCGCCCGCACGGCGCTGTTCAATTTCGCCTATGCACGCCAGCATCATGGCACCTTCATCCTGCGGATCGAAGACACCGACCAGAAGCGCTCCTCCGACGCGGCGTCGGTGGGGTTCCTGAAGGATCTTGCCTGGCTGGGAGTCACCTGGGGTGAAGGGCCGGTCTTCGACGAAGGCGGCGTTCGCGCCGGTGGCGGCGACAGGGGGCCGTACTTCCAGTCGGAGCGCCTGGCGATCTACAACGAGGCCTTTGATCGCCTGATCGCGTCGGGTCATGCCTACTTCGCCTTCGACACTCCGGAGGAACTCGACGTCAAGCGCAAGGCGGCCACCGCCGAGAAGCGGGCCTATCGCTACGACCGCGCCGGGCTCTCGGTCGAAGCGGCGCTGGTGAAGCAGCACCTCGCCGATGGGCGTCCGGCGGTGATCCGTCTCCGGGTTCCCGAGGGACCGGTGACCATCGTCGATGAAGTCCTCGGCGAAGTCACCATTCCGGCCGGCGAGATCGACGACTTCGTGCTGCGCAAGGCAGATGGATTTCCCACGTACCACTTCGCGGTGGTGGTCGACGACGAGTTGATGGGTGTGACTCATGTGCTCCGAGCCCAGGAGCACTTCAACAACACCGCGAAGCACATTCTCATCCAGAACGCCCTCGGCTATCGGCGACCGGTGTACGGACATCTCCCGCTGATCACCAACCCCGACGGTTCCAAGATGAGCAAGCGCGACAAGGACAAGCTGCTTCGTGCGACCGTGCGCGAGCAGAAGCTGTCGGGTCCGCCGGAGGGAACGATCAGCAGGCCCGTCTTCGACGCCTGGTTTGCCGACACCAATCGGCAGCTCGACTTCGATGACGCGATGCGACTTGCGGAGGCTCTCGGCGTCACCCTGCCCGAGATCAACGTCGACGACTTTCGGCGCAGCGGCTATCTCCCCGAGGTGCTGGTCAACTTCCTCGCCCTCAACGGCTGGTCGCCGGGGGGCGATCGCGAGAAGTTCGATCTTGATTTCATCTGCAGGGAGTTCGATCTCTCCCGGGTTTTGAAGACGCCGGCGAAGTTCGACCGCGTCAAGCTCCTCTCCTTCAACAGCGACGCGATGCGGGTCCTGACCCGCGAGGAGTTCATCGCCCGCGCCGCGGCCCACGGCCGCGCCTACCACCCCGAGTTCATGAAGCGGCTGACCGCCGAGCAGTTCACCATGCTCGCCGGCGCCAGCCATGAACGCAGTCGAACGCTCGACGAGCTCTTCCGCGGCAACCGCTGGGTCACCCTCTCCGACGACGCCATCGCCTGGGAGGACGCCAAGCCGATCCGGAAGGCGCTCCTCGGTCCCTCACCCAACGGGCTCGAGCAGCTCGCTGCGATCACCGACGTGCTCGCGGCAATCGGTGGCGGTCCGGGAGAGTGGAGCGTGCCGGCCATCGAGGCCTCGGTGACCGCATTCGCGACCGCCCACGCCGAAGGTCAGATGGGTCGCGTTGCCCAGCCCTTGCGAATTGCAGTGACCGGAGGCACGGTGAGCCCACCGATCTTCGACACCCTCGCCATCCTCGGCCGCGAGAGTTCTCTCGCCCGACTGGCGAGATGTCGGGAGTGGGGCGCACGGCTGGTGCCGTGAGGGGGCGTCGGCGCAGCCGACGACCCAGTCGGCGCCAACCGACCAACCTATCCTCGGCCGTGCCCTCCCTGATCGGACTTCTCTCAGACACGCATGGTCGGGTGGAGGCGGCGCGGGCCGGGGTGAAGTTGCTGCGGGAGCGCGGGGCCACCATGCTCATTCATCTGGGCGACGTCGGCAGCGAGGCGGTGCTCGATGAGCTCGTCGGCGTCGAGGCCCATGTGGTCTTTGGCAACTGCGACTACGACGACGACTCGCTCACCCGCTACGCCGAACTGATGGGGATCACGGTGCACCATCCCCTGGGCAGGCTCGAGGTCGACGGTCGGCGACTCGCCTTCACGCACGGGCATGTTCAGCATCTTCTTGAATTCGCACTTCGTCAGGGTGCCGACTACGTGCTCCACGGACATACCCACGTTCGCCGCGACGAGCGGTGCGAGGGTCGACGCGTGATCAATCCGGGTGCCCTCCACCGAGCCTCGCCCCTGAGCGTGGCCCTCCTCGATCCTGCCCGGGACACCCTCGAGTTCCTCGACGTTCCCTCCCATTGATCGGGTCGAGGGCTCGGCCCGCGTCTCTCCCGCTCGCCTCGGCCGACGGCCCCGACGGGCGGCGCTGACGGTGGGCCTCGCAACACCGTCCCCGGAAGGGGACATCCGGGAGAGTCGCCCAATCGCCTCTGTAAGATCGGCCCCGTCGTCTGGAGCCGCTCCACACCGAGTCGTTCTGTCCGTCCGTTCCGGCCTCGGCCGTATCGGGCCATCGTCCAGGGACGCCCGGTTCGTGCCGTCCCCCGTTCGTGCCGTCCCCCGTTCATGCCGTCCCCCGTTCATTCCGTCCAGCGTTCATGCCGTCCAGCGCTGAGCGTTGAGAGTCGATCGACGATGCGCACCGAAGTTCCATTCACGCTGCACGACATCGCAGTCCGACCCGCGGGGATGGGCGACACCCATGCCGTGGCGCGGCTGTTCGATCTGGCCCGAATCGACGCCCCTCCGCCGACCGAGGAGGACGGAGATGTCCACCTCTGCCTCAGCGAGCACGGCCGCATCTGGCTGGCCGAGCATCGCGGCGAGCCGCTCGGCTTCATCTCGCTTCGGGAGATCGACACTCACCGCATCTCCTTCCGCTGGCTCTGGGTGGATGCTCGGCAGCGGCGGCGCGGTGTGGGGCGCCGCCTGCTCCAGTATTCCGTCGCCCACTGCGAGAAGCACGGCTATCTGAAGATCGAGCTGGAGATCACCATGGGACGCGAGGTGGTGATGGACATCGTCCGCGAGCTGGGCTTCCAGTTCGGGCGCGAGAAGCATCGCGACACTCGGTCGGTGCTCGAGTTCTATCTCGATCTCTATCGAGAACCGAGCGTGTGAGCTGACGTCGGGCGAGGGCCCGCGTGCGCCTTCGCCGCACACCCGCTCCCGACCCAGCGGCACTGACCGCCTCAGGCGATCGTGGCCATCCAGCTCACCAGGCAGGCGCGGGCGGTCCACGCGGCGGTGCGAAGCCAGTTGCTCGAGACCAGCCGCCGGTGCGCTGCGCAATCGAATCCCGCGGTGAGCATGCGGTGCTGCGGCACCTGGAGAAACGCGGTCGAGGTCCAGATCACGAGGATGAGCCCCGCTCCGCTCCAGACCGACCAGCTCGGCAGCTCCGCAGGTGGTGCCAGCACGACGAGCACGCCGGTGGCCGCTTCCAGCAGCATGATCGGCCCCACCACCAGCGTGGTCAGCCGTGCGTGGGCCGCTTCATACTCGACGAATCCCTCCCTGCCGACTCGTGCAAGGAGCGGGTAGTGGACGATCTGCACGAACCAGATCAATCCGGTCATGAAGAGGGTCGCGGCGACGTGGATGGAGAGGATGGTCATGGCTGGGCGATTCGGCACGGAACGCCGAAGTCGTCGTTCGCCCAGCATACCGCTGGGTGGAAACCGCTCTACGCTCGCGCCATGGCCAAGGCCCGACGACTCCAACGCAATCGCGGCAAGCTTTCTCGCAACGTGGGCCAGCCTCCGGGAACGCTCACGGTGGCGCCGGGCGCAAGTCGGCCGATCATGCGGACGATCGCCTTCGGTCCCGACGCGGTCACCGAGCGCACGCTGGAGTCGCCAGAGGAGCTTCGGCAGATCATCGGCACCGCTCCGGTCGTCTGGCTCAACGTCGACGGCTTCGGCGATGTCGAGGTCATCCGCCAGATCGGCGAAATCCTCGGGATCCATCCGCTGGCCCAGGAGGACATCGTCGACACCTCGCAGCGGCCCAAGCTCGATCCCTACGACGATCGGCTCTTCCTCGTCCTGCGCATGGCCGAGATGAGCGGCGAACTGCTGGTGCTGGAGCAGTTCAGCATCCTGATCGGCCCCAATTTCGTCGCCACCTTCCAGGAGCATCCCGGCGACTGCCTCGGCGAGCTGCGCGATCGCATCCGCAAGGGTCGCGGACGCATCCGGCGATCGAGCGCCGCCTATCTCGGCTATGCCATTCTCGACGCGGTGATCGACGGCTACTTCCTCATCCTCGAGCGCTACGGCGACGAGCTCGAGGAGCTCGAGACCCGGATCCTGGGCGAACCCACGGCCAGCGCAATCGGACGGCTCTTCGAGATCAAGCGCGAACTGCTGGCGATCCGCCGGGCCATCTGGCCGATGCGCGACGTGGCCTCGGCGATGACCCATGAATCGACCGTGCTCGACGCCGACGTGCGGATCTACGCCCGCGACGCCAACGACCACGCCTCGCGGATCATCGATCTGGTCGAGAGTTTCCGTGAACTGTCCAGCTCGATGATCGATGTCTATCTGGCCAACGTGAACCAGCGGATGAACGAGGTGATCAAGGTTCTGACGGTCATCTCGACGATCTTCATGCCCCTGAGCTTCATCGCCAGCTTCTACGGCATGAACTTCGACAACTCGCCGTACAACATGCCCGAGCTGCACATGCGCTACGGCTACCTCGGGGCGATCGGGGCGATGGCCCTGACTCTGACCATCCTGCTGCTCTGGTTTCGGCGCAGCGGGTGGTTCGGGGTGCGGCCCGATGCGCTCGGAAGCATTTCGAACGCGTCCAGTGGCCCGCGGCCTGCGAAAGCAGGAGCACCCGGGGTCCCTGCGCCCGACGGCGCCGAGCCCCGAAAGACGACCCCATGACCGCTCCCACCACCACCCGCGTCCCTGCCCTCCCGACCGCGCGCCCCGCCACGCTCGCACAGCTCGTTCACAGCGGCTGGCGCTCCCGCTCGGTCAAGGAGGAACTGCGGGGCAACATGGTGCGGGCCCTGGCTGCGGGCGAGACTCTCTTTCCCGGCATCGTCGGATACGACGAGACGGTGATTCCCGAGATCGTCCTCGGCGTGCTCTCCGGCCACGACCTTCTCTTTCTGGGCGAGAAGGGCCAGGGGAAGAGTCGCCTGATGCGCGAGCTCGGGCGATTCCTCGACGAGGTCATCCCCTTCCTCGACATCCCCGGCTGCCCCGTGCACGAGGATCCACTGGCGCCGATCACCGCGGCCGGTCGGGCCCTCGTCGCGTCCACTCCGGCGGACAAGGTGCCGATTGCGTGGTGGCCGCGTGAAGAGCGCTACGCGGAGCGACTTGCGCCTGGAACCAAGTTCGCCGACATCATCGGCGAGATCGATCCCTCTCGACTCGTCGCCGGAGCTTCGCTCGGAGCCGAGGAATCGCTCCACTTCGGGTTGATCCCGCGCATGCACCGGGGCATCTTCGCGATGAACGAACTGCCCGACCTCGACGATCTCGTGCAGGTGGGGCTCTTCAACATCCTCGAGGAGCGGGACGTCCAGATCCGCGGCTTTCCGATTCGCTTCGACCTCGACATCCTGATTCTGTTCTCGGCGAACCCCTCCACCTACAACCGCTCCGGCAAGGTCATTCCGCAGCTCAAGGACCGCATCGGCACGACGGTGCAGACCCACTACCCGCGCGAGCGGGCCATGGGCATCGCCATCATGAAGCAGGAGGCCGACATGCTTCTCGACGGCGAGTATCCGGTGCTGGTGCCGCCGTTCATGGAGGAGATCGTCGAACAGATCTCTCTCGCCGCCCGCAGGAGTCGGCTCGTCGATCAGACCTCCGGCGTCTCGGCCCGATTCTCGATTGCCAACTACCGAACGATGATCGCCAGCGCTCGTCGCCGCGGCATCGTCCTCGGAGAGCGACCGGCGGTGCCGCGCATCAGCGACCTCGCCCACTTCCACGCCAGCGCCGCAGGCAAGCTTGAACTCGATCTGATGGGCACCCACCAGATGAGCGAGCGGCAGGCCCTCGAGGCGATCATGGCCGAGGCCATCAAGACCGTCTTCGCCGAATACTGCGACCGCCACGGCATCGACGAGATCGCGGAGCTCTTCGGCAAGGGTGTGAAGATCGAGATCGGCGACATGCTTCCGAGCGCCAGCTACGCGGAGCGACTCCGTCGCGTCCCACCCGCCTGGGAGAAGGCCTTCGAGGTGAACGCCGCCGACAATCCCGCCGTGCGGGCCTCCTGCGTCGAGTTCGTCCTCGCCGGCCTCCACTCGATGGACCGCATCAGCCGCTCGGTCCGCCACGGGCGGATCGAGTACGGGTGAAACACAAAGGCCCGGGATTGCTCCCGGGCCCTTCGTGATCATTCGGCTCGCACCCCCTGAGGCGTGCCCGAATGATGCGGCGATCCGTGGTCTCGGCGGGTCCGGACAGGCGCTGTCCGGGCCGCCGAGTGTGAATCACTGTCCGGCCACGAAGTCCTCGCACTGCTGCCGCTGGATCTCGCAGTCATTCGCCTGGAAGGTCTGGGCGGCGTAGGCCCAGGCCATCGGGCCATTGCCGGCGGCGATTGCGCCGATGCCGCAGGAGAGGAGCGCGCCCTGCAGGAACTGGACGAAGCTGCCCGAATGCGGACCGGCCTTGGCCAGCGTGTCGGCCATGCACGGGCCGTACAGGCCGCTCAGGATCCACTCGTCCTCAATGACCAGGGTGAAGTGGTTCCAGGCCCCCTTCTGGCACTCGCTGAAGTGCTCGTTGCAATCGAAGGGCTGATCGGGGTCGGGATCGACGTCGCCACCGACCTGGATGGTGGGTTCGTCCGAGGTGGTGTCCGAGCTCAACTCGCCGCCGCCACTCGAGGGAGTGACCGGAGCACTCGAGTACGCCGTCTGGACAGCGGGGTCGAAGGCGACGGCAGCGCCGTCGGCGACGAGCTCGGAGTGGAAAAGGCGCTGGGTGATTGCCAGCGGCACCAGCACGCGAGCCTGGACCGGGGCGATGAGTTCCAGCGCGTGGAGCTCGACTTTGATCTCGATTGCGGCCATGTTCCGACTGCGGACGCCGTTCTCGATCACACCCGCGACGATGCGGTAGCTCTGGGTGACGAAGCCACCGAAGTTCTCGCCCGCGTCGGTTGCGAGCTCGCGCTGCTCGGTGGCGGAGGTGATGTGGTAGAGGCCGCTGCCCAGGGCCTTGCCCTGGCTGCCATCGACGAGCGAGAGCTGGAACGACCCGAGTGTCGAAGCGTCGCCGATGGGCTCGCTGAAGATCAGGATGCCATCGAGGGTGCTGCCGGGGAAGACCATCCGCCACGCGTCACGCCGGGCCGCATTCTGAGTCCGCTGGATCGCATCGACGGGGGCGTCGGCGGCGTGGGCCGCGGCGGTCACCCCGGAAGCGAGCAGCAATCCCGCGAGACCAGTGGCAGCGCAGAAATTGGAGCGGGCGATCGAGGCACGGCGGTTCTTTGAAGCGAAGCGTTCCATCGGATGCTCCTTGTGGGATCTCCATCCCGGGGATGTTCCGACGACGGTTGACCTCAAGTCACGGGACAGGGGGCTCCGTCGTCAACGGCACGTGAGCCGTCGAGAAAGAGGGATCGGGCCGCACCGGATGCGCAGCCTTTCCTGCACATTTCTCGAACGTCGCCCATGCAACGACACAGGGCGCATTGCTGCGCCCTGTGTCACCAACGTCAGGCTCACGCGTTCCGGTCAGGTCTCGCCGCAGCCTCAGCACGAACCCCATGCGGAGAGCAGCTCGCCGAGATCGGCGCCATCCACGACGCCGTCGTCATTCAGATCGGCGTCGGCCGACCCGGCGATCCCCCATGCCGAGAGCAGGGCGCCGAGATCGGCGCCATCCACGACGCCGTCGTCATTCAGATCGGCCGGGCATGCCGGGGCGTTGGGCGTCAGCACGTACAGGGCCGGCGTCTCGCCCACGACGTAGATCGTCCCATCGGGCCCGATGGTGACGCCTTCGGCATCGGTGGCGATGCCGGTGAAGTCGAAGCTGCTGAGCACCGCGCCGCCGCGGGTGACTTCCAGCAGTCGCGCCGACTCCTGGCTGTAGATGAGCAGGTTGTCCTGATCATCCGAGCCAATCAGCGAAGGCACGGTGGTCAGCACCTGGACGTCCGACAGGTCGAAGAGGCCCAGGCTGGGAATGAAGAGATCCGTGGTCGATCCGCTCGGCACGCTCCAGTCCACCGTGGCCTCGAGCACCGCCTGCGGCGTCTTCTCCTTCACGACGATGTAGGTCTCCGCGAACGGATCGAAGCTGATCCCTTCGAGACCGACGTTGCCGACCGTGGGTCCGAGCGAGACGGTCGGCAGAAGGCTGCGATCGATCGAGCCATCGGCCGCGTAGGTGAGCAGGAAGAGATCCTGGAGGCGTTCCTCGACGATCACGAACTGTCCGCCGCCGATGTAGGTCAGACCCTCGGTGTCGTCGAAACCGGTGAGCGTCATCGAACTGACCAGTTCGCCGGTCGTCGTCACCTCGACCACCGCGTCGCCCTCGTCGCCAAGGACGAAGAGGGTGTTGCTGTTCCAGTTGTACGTCACCGCCGAGGCCTCGGCCGCACTCACCGCAGGGAGCAGGTACGTCGCGCTCAGGCGATAGTCGGCCAGATCGAGGGCGGTGATGCCGGGGATGCCCAGCACCACCAGATCGTCGATGGCGAGCCCGTTGTCCTGCCCGGAAAGATCGATCGCATTCCAGCGGAGGACCAGCGACTGGCCCGGGGCCCAGGCCAGGCCGTTGAGGGTGCCGCTCACCGCCGTCTGATTCGCAGGGAGATTCCCATTGAGGGCGAACTCGCCGCCGCTCAGGACCGGAGCCACGAAGTTCAACTGGGCGGCGTCCACCGTCGCGTCGACCAGCGAGGAACCGAAGCCATATGTGAAGTTCAGCGAGTTGAGGATGTTGGCACCACCAGCGCGCCACTGCTCGCCGTCAAAGGAGATGTTGACCGCCGAGAAGGTCTGGGTCGTGGTGTTGGTGAGCACCAGACCGAAGGAGGAGATCTGATTGCTCGTGGGGAGGGCTCCGAGGGCTCGTTCGCCGGAAGCGTTGTCGCCGAAGAAGACCACCCCGCGACCCATGCTGCCGGCCAGGCTGCCGTTGTGAGCCCGGAACTCGGTGTTGCCGCTGCTTCCCAAGAAGTTCGCGCCGAACCACCCCTCGACATCCACCGAGCCGAGCACGCCGGTGATGCCGTGAGGTCCCGGGCCGATGATGGTGGCGGTCCCGCTCTGCCCCAGCCCGTTGAAGGACTGCGCATAGCTGCCGTCGAAGTCGGCCTGCCCGAAGGCGACGCCGGTTGCGCAGAGTGTCAGTCCGGCAAGTGAACCCGCACGTGCAACCAGTTGACGATGCATGAATCTCTCCTCGACGCCCCGAGGGGGGCGGAATGAACTCCGGCCGTCTCTTCGCAGAGTTCGTCGCCACACAAGCGATGCGGTCCGGAGCCCGACCACTTCACCCACGGATCATGAGTGCGGCGCATAGCCACGGGATGAATTGCGCTAACAGCATCCGCCTGCCCCCACCCCCACCAGCAGAGCCGCCGGACGCGACGCTGGTCCCGAGCGTGCATGCGTGCATGCGTCCCCGCGCAGCGGCGTCGTGTCCGGCCGTGAACATCGTGCCCCGCCAGCGGCAGACCATCAAACACCCTCGGCGAAGCCGACCCCCGCCTACCCAACCACCGTTCGCCGCCTCGAGACGTAATCCCAGATCACGAAGCGATCGAGATCGCGCCCGCCCGAGAAGAAGACGCGTCCTCCGGTGCTCTCGGCCATGCGCTGCGCAAACTGCACGTCCTCGCTCGACTGGCTCCAGCTCGGCAGCAGGATGATGTTGATCGTGATTCCCTCCTGCCGGCAGCGCATGGCCTCGCGCATGGTGGCCTCTTCAGTTCGCGGATGCGGCGGATAGAGGAGGTAGAGCACCTCGTTCTCGAAGTGCGCCGTCGGCAGTCCGTCGGTGATCAGCACCACCTGGCGATTCGGAGTGTCCTGAGCGCCGAGGAACTGTCGGGCGATCTGGAGCGAGCGCTGGATGTTGGTGAAGTGCAGCGGCACGTCGTACTCGCCGATGGCCGGATCGCTCATGTCGGCACGGAGCCGGACCACCGGATTGTGAATCGTCACCGCCTTGGGCATCAGCGCCGGGATCTCCGCAATCGCACGCGGCTTGGCCAGCGAGTACATCTCGATGAACTGGAGAAAGTCTCCGGGATACTCGCGGCGAATGAGCCCGTCGAGAGCCAGGGCCATCCGCTTGCAGTGGATGTATTGACCGCCGTGGCGCATCGATCCGGACATGTCGAGGATCACCGAGGTGGCGCACTTGGGCGAGTTCCTCGTGCGGTGGATCTCGATGTCGCGACTGGCGAAGGAGAACTCGCCCCTCACTCCTCGTGCGGACGAGGCCTCTCCCGCGCGGCGAGCCATGGCGTTCATCATCGACTGGACCACGTCCATGTTGGCAACCGAGTCGCCGAACTCGAAGGGCTTGGTGCGCTGGAGTTCGACCGCTCCATCCCCCTCGATCGGCCCCTGGTGCCTGCCGCTGCGCGAGGCATCGAGCTCGGCGAAGATCGTCGTCAGCAGCTTGGACTGGAAGAGTCGCCAGGCCTGGGGCGTGAGTCGATAGCCGTCGGCGGTCTGCTCGATCCCCTGTCGCTCCGCCGCCGCCTGGAGATAGGCCTCGACCTGCTGCTGGAGCGAGCGCAGCCCCTCGAGATCGCCCGGCTCGGCGAACTCCGAGAGGGCCTCGAGATCGATGATTGCGACCTGGGCGTTCTCGGCCGCCTGACGGAGCTGCTCGAGGAGCTGGTCGATGCGTTCGAGTTCCTCCTTGACGGCGATGGCCTCGGAAACCGAAAGCGCCTCGCGTCCCGTGAAGGTGTGCTTCGCGGCAAGCTGCTCCACCTGATACTTGTCGGCCAGCGCCTGCACCAGCCGCATGAGCGGACCGGCGAAGGGCGACTGCTCGTCGCCCAGCGAGTACCAGAGCTGTTCGAGGTCACGAAGCTGCTGGTCCCGCACGGCCCGATCGAAGCGCTTGCGGATACTCGGCGGAGGCGTCGCGGCGGCGGCGCGGTCGGCGAACTCGGACGAGGCCGTGGCACGCACCGAATCGCTCTCGTAGCGGGCCAGGATCTTCCGCTTGCGCTCCTCGAGCATGGCAATCAGCGCCTCCAGACTCGGGCCCAGTCCCTTGATCTCGCGGGGATCGATCCGAACCGCGCGGGCGAGTTCCTCGGGGGTCAGTTGACGGGTCGATCCGTAGGTCAGCAGGTGCTCGAAGGCACCCGACACCACGTCCGGCGGCTCGGCATTCGGCCCCGGCAGATTGAGGGGGTCGTAGCCCTGATAGGTGTGGATGATTCCTGCGGCGTGGGGATGCATGGGCACGGAGTCTCGGGGCGAGCCTACGCGTTCGCTGAAGGTGGCCGAACGATTCACGGGGCTTGCCGGGACGCGGCTGCCCTTCGATGGATTCCGGCGATTCCGGCGGAATCGGGCGGATCGGGCGGAATCGGCTCGATCCGCCTCCCTCCGGCCCTTGAAAAAGACCCCCGGGCGCGCACAATCCCCTCCTTGCCCCAACCGATTTGCCAGCGCCCGCCTCGAGCGCTCCGCGGAGTCACGCTCCGCACCCGATCAACGCGCCGCCGAAATCCACTCCTCGGCGCGGGATCGTTCGCATGCGCTTCGCGGACACTTCGGCTCGAACCCCGCCTGTCGGCACCCCCCGTCACGATCAACCCTCCGGTCAGGAACCACTCATGCGCGCCACCGACGATCCCAAACGCACCTTTCCACGAATTGGCTCCAACGACATGATCGACCTCACCGGGAACCCATCCGAGATCTTCGGATCGCACACCTTCGGTGGCGATGTGATGCTGAAGCGGCTTCCGCCGGAAGTCTTCACCGCCCTCCAGCGCACGATGCAGCGGGGCACGGCACTCGATCCGGCGATCGCCAACACGGTCGCCCAAGCCATGAAGGAGTGGTCCATCGAGCACGGCGCCACTCACTACTGCCACTGGTTCCAGCCGCTCACCGGCCTGACCGCCGAGAAGCACGACGCCTTCCTCTCGCCCAACAGCGACGGCACCGCCATCGAGAAGTTCTCCGGCAGCCAGCTCATCCAGGGTGAGCCCGACGCCAGCAGCTTCCCGAGCGGCGGCATCCGCGACACCTACGAGGCTCGCGGCTACACCGCCTGGGACGCCACCAGCCCGGCGTTTCTCCTCGAGAACACCAACGGTCAGGTCACGCTCTGCATCCCCACCGTCTTCGTGAGCTGGACCGGCGAAGCCCTCGACAAGAAGACTCCGCTCCTTCGCTCGATCCAGGCGGTCTCCGAGCAGGCCCTGCGGATGCTCCGCATCTTCGGAACCGATCGCATCGCCGGACAGGTGATCTCGACTCTGGGATGCGAGCAGGAGTACTTCCTGGTCGATCGCGAACTCGCCCGGCAGCGGCTCGATCTCTCGATCTGCGGCCGCACGCTCCTCGGGGCCGCCCCGCCTCGCGGCCAGCAGCTTCACGATCACTACTTCGGGTCGATTCCCGATCGCGTCATGGCCTACATGACCGAGGTCGAGCAGCGGCTCTTCCGCCTCGGTGTTCCGGTCAAGACTCGGCACAACGAAGTCGCTCCCGGCCAGTACGAGCTGGCCCCGACATTCGAGAACGCCAACGTCGCCGTCGATCACCAGATGCTGACGATGTACGTGCTCCGCACCAGCGCCGCCAACCACGGCTTCCTCTGCCTGCTGCACGAGAAGCCCTTCGCCGGCGTGAACGGTTCAGGCAAGCACAACAACTGGTCGATTGCCACCGACAGCGGCGCCAACCTCCTCGATCCGCGGGAAGACACCCACAGCAATCTCGAGTTCCTGACCTTCCTCTGCGCGGTGATCGCCGCCGTCGATCGCCACGCCGATCTGCTGCGAGCCTCGATTGCCAGCGCCGCCAACGACCATCGCCTCGGCGCCAACGAGGCCCCGCCGGCGATCATGAGCATCTATCTCGGTTCGATGCTGAGCGACATCCTCGCCCAGCTCGAGTCCGGCGAGAGCCGCAAGACCATCAAGGGCGGCACCATCGATCTCGGGGCCATGACCCTTCCGCAGCTTCCGCGACACAGCAGTGATCGCAACCGGACCAGCCCCTTCGCCTTCACCGGCAACAAGTTCGAGTTCCGCGCCGTGGGCAGTTCGATGGCGGTCGCGTGGCCCAACACGGTGCTCAACACGATCATCGCCGACTCGATCGACGACATCGCCACGCGGGTCGAGAAGAAGCTTGGGATCATCAGCAATTCGGGCAGCAATTCCGGCAGCAAGTCGGGCGGCAAGTCGGGCGGCAAGTCGGGCGGCAAGTCGGGCGGCGACCTCAAGGCCGCCAAGCCGATTGCGCCTGCGAAGATCGAAGCGGCAGTGCGCTCGGTGCTTCAGGACATCGTCAGGAAGCACGGCCGGGTCGTCTTCGACGGCGATGGCTACTCCGATGCCTGGCACAAGGAGGCCGAGAAGCGCGGTCTGCCGAACCTGCGGACCACTCCCGATGCCCTCCCTGCATTCAAGGGCAAGAAGGTCGCCGAGCTCTTCGAGCGCCACGGCGTGCTCAGCCGGCGCGAGCTCGAGGCCCGCACGTCGATTCTCGTCGAGCAGTACAACCAGACCGTGGCCATCGAGGCCCGCACGCTCCTGACCATGCTCCGGCAGTTGGTGCTGCCCGCGGCGCTTCGCATGCAGATGGAGCTTGCCGAAGCGGTCTCCGCGACGCAGGCCGCCGGAGTGGAGTGCCCCGATTCGGAACTGGCGCTCAAGGCGCTCGTCGATCAGGTCTCGGCCCTGCGTCGGGCCATCGCCGAGGTGGAGCGAGCCGAGTCCAAGCACCACGGCGATCCCGAGAAGCAGTCCTTCCACGTCCGCGACCACGTGGTGCCGGCGATGCTCGAGGCCCGCAAGATCGCCGACCTTCTGGAGCAGATCATTCCCTCGGACATCTGGCCGCTGCCGTCGTACTCGGAGATGCTCATCGAGAAGTAGGCGACTTGCGGGAGGAGGACGAGCGATCGTCCTTCTCCTTCGCCCCCTCCCCCTCCTCGGCAACCCTTGACTCGCGCCACGAGCGCCACTCGCCGATTCCGCGCACGGTGGCGCCAGCCGAGGTGATCACGGCGAAGATGAAGGCACCCCAGCCTCGGAAGCGACGAGTCGCGCCGCCGCCGCTGCTGCCCCCATTCCCTCCGCTGCCTCCGCGTGCGGTGTTGCCGCTGTTGCTCGTGTGGGACATCAGAAGCCCCGTCCCCATCCCGATGGCAAAGAGCCCGGCGAGGGTGGCCACGGCCGTGGTCTTGATCGCCCGCCGTCGCATCTCGAATCGAAGCTGCGCGTGGGCGGCCGTTTCCGCCTCTTCGGAGAGCGGCGCGGTGATCGAGCCGTCGGAGTGCCAGATGGCCACGCGGTCGCACAACTGCTGGAGCGTGGGCACGACGGCGTCGAGCTCCGGCCGGTCGAGCACGATCGCCGAGGATCGCCACCCCCGATGGAGGGTCAGCCGCAGCGGCTCGGGCGTGTTCTCATTCGCCGGATCGACGTTGATCAGCGTGATCTTCTCGTAGGGATGGGACCAGCCGATCAACTTCGTTCCGATGCGGAGGCGATCGACGCCGAGGGTGAGCTGGGTGGGGTGATTGCGGGAGTCGCTGAAGAGAAGCAGGGCCGGAAGCGCCAGCCCCACGCAGGCCAGACTGGTGAGGACAATCGGCGTCGCCCCCGACGCACTCCACCCTCCCGAGCTGGGCACGACCCAGATCAGCACCGCAGCACAGGCCAGCACCACGAGGAAAATGAATGGAAACATGACGCACATCCCGAGGATCGACAGCATCCTCACCGAGCGGGCCGCCCGCACGGTGACCGCAGTGTTCGCCGCCGGGGTCTCTTTCGGAACCGATTGCTCTGGCGTCTTCATGGCTGGGTCGCTCGCGTGGACAGGTCGTGCTGCTGGTCTGAATTCGCCGCACCGCCCAATGAAAGGTCGGCGACGATTGGAAGATGATCCGAGCCGACTGCGGGACCGGTGCGAAAGCTCGTGACTCGAATCTCGGGCGAGACCAGACAGTGATCGATTGGGATCATCAGGAATCGGGGAACGCGATTCACCGACGATCGAAGGCGCGCCGGCCAGGTCGGGGTGCGACCGAAGCCTTCCCGCGCCGTCCGGAGTCCACTCGTCTCAAGGAGCGATCGCATCGCGCTTCCCCACGGAGTTTCGTTCAAGTCGCCGAGCACGATCACCGCCGCTGATCCGCCATCGAGTGCCGCGATCTCCTGGGCCAGGGCCGCGAGCGCCGCATTGCGGCCCGCCACGGCAGCGCGATTGATCGGCGGAATCGGATGGACTGCAAAGAGCCGCACCGACCGTCCCCCAAGGTCGATCGTGGCCTCGATTCCCGGAAACGCGCCCCGCTCCCGGGGACGCATGCGCACGGCAGTCATCGGAAGTCGACTGATGACTCCGATGCCGCTCGCGTCGCTTTCGGGATGCCACGCACTGCTCGCTGAGGCATCGCGAATCTCGCTCAACGCCTCGGCCCATGCCGGAGACAACTCCTCGAGCACGAGAAGGTCTGCATCGATCGACTCGAACCAGGCGATTGCCTCCGGCGTCGGCAGACCCTGATAGTGCAGGTTGGCGAGCACCACTCGAATCGTTGGTCCGCTCGCGCTCGCGCTCGCGTCGACCATCGTCGAGCCCGCTCGAAACGGGGCGACGAAGACGACCCCCGCCCAGATCGCCAGTGGCAGCGCCACCGCCAGGTCGACCAGCGGGTTGGTCCGACGCCAGGCATGCACGGCAGCGAGTACGAGGGTCGAGAAGACGAAGATCAGCCCGAACTGGAAGACCCACGGGCTGCACAGCGCCTCAAGGATTCCGCTGCCGAGTCGTCCGGTGACACACGGAACTGCCGCCGCGACGAGCACCAGCCGAACGAAGGTCAGCACCGCCCCGGCGAGGCCCGAGTCCTTGCGCCGGGTCGGGCCCTCGTCCGTCATCATCAGCGCTCCGCTGCCTCGACGGTGTTGCGCAGCAGCATCGCCACCGTCATCGGGCCGACGCCGCCAGGAACCGGCGAGATCCAGCCCGCCACCTCGCGGGCTTCGGCAAAGCGCACGTCACCCACGGTCGTCGTCTTTCCGTCGGGCCCCTTCACCCGATTGATGCCCACATCGACGACGACCGCGCCGGGCTTGATCCAGTCACCGCCGACCAGCGCCGCAACCCCTGCGGCGGCGACGAGCACGTCTGCCTGACGCGCCAGCGCCGGCAGGTCGGGGGTGTACTTGTTGGTCGAGACCACCGTCGCCTCGGCTCGCATCAGAAGCACCGCAATCGGCTTGCCCACGATGTTGCTCGCCCCGACCACCAGGCATCGCTTCCCCGGCAGATCGAGGCCGGTCGATTCGATCATCTCCATCACCGCCAGCGCCGTGCAGGGCACCAGCGAGCGGCGGCCGTAGACCACGTTGCCGATGTTGGCAGGGTTCACACCCTCGACGTCCTTGTCGGGAGCAATCAGCGACTGCACCCGTTCGGTCGGGACCCCCGCCGGAAGCGGCAGATGGACCATGATTGCGCTGACGGCTTCGTCGCTGTTGAGAAGCAGCACTCGCCCGGCGACGTCCTCGTAGGACGCGTCGTGGTCGAGCCGGTGGAGGTGATAGGCAATTCCCGCCTCGGCGCAGGTCCTGGCCTGACTCTCGGCATAGAGGGTGGCGCCGCTGTCGTCCCCCGCGAGCACGGCGTCGAGTCGAACGGGCCGACCGCGCTCGGTCTGCGTCCGCACCCGGGCCGCGACATCGCGCTTGACGACTGCGGCAAGCTGGCGACCGTCAATGAGGGCAGCGGGCACGGCGAGAGGATAGAGCAGTTTGAGTGGCGTTGGAGTCGGCGCCACGTCATCCGTCAGGACTGCGTCCAATCCCCCGCGTCTCTCCACTGGGTGAGGGCAGGCCGACCCGATACCATCGTCGCGTTCCTCGAGACACTCGAAACCGCGGCCCAGCCGCAGGGAGTCCGTCATGCCACTCAGCTCACTCGTCACCTTCCCCCGCCTCCTGGCGCTGAGCGCCTCCGCCGCACTCGCCGCAACCGCGCTGGCGGCCGACGGCGACGTCGCGCTCACGCTCCGTCCCGGTGATCCCGCGCCGCCCATCAGCATCGAGCACTGGGTCAAGGGCGACGGAGTCGGGGCGCTCGGGAACGGCACGGTCACGGTCGTCGAGTTCTGGGCGACCTGGTGCGGTCCCTGCCGCGCCGGCATGCCCCACATCAGCGAACTTCAGGAGAAGTACAAGGATCAGAAGGTGACCATCCTCGGCGTGAGCGACGAGCCGCTCGAGAAGGTCGCGGAGTTCCTGGCCAAGCCGGAGTGGGCCGAAAAGACCCGCTACACGCTGGCCACCGACCCCGACAGGTCGACCCACAAGTCCTACATGCAGGCGGCGTATCAGCGCGGCATTCCGACGGCATTCATCGTCGGCAAGACCGGCGCCGTCGAGTGGATCGGCCATCCCATGACCATGGACGAGCCGCTCGCGAAGATCGTGAAGGGCGATTGGGACGTGCAGGCCTTCCGTTCCGAGTTCGAGACGCGCATGCGCCCGATCATCGAGATGGAGGCGATCATCTCCTCCATTGACAAGGCCGCCGAGGCCAAGGACTGGAACGCGGCGCTGGCCGGGTACGACCGTCTCATCAATCGTGATCCGAACCTGGCGAATCTCCGCCGGGCCGAGAAGTTCAAGTGCATGCTCACCCAGATCGGCGACGCTCCGCAGGCCTACACCTACGGACGCGAACTGGTCGCAAGCTTCACCGAGCCCGAGCTTCTGAACCAGATCGCCTGGCTGGTCGTCGACGATAAAGCGGTGACGGTCCGCGATCTCAAGTTCGCCATGGAGGCCGCCACCAAGGCCAACGACGTGAGCAAGGGCGAGAACGCCGCGATCCTCGACACCCTCGCCCGAGTCTGGTGGGAGAACGGCAACAGGCAGAAGGCCATCGAGATCCAGAAGCAGGCCGTCGCCAAGGCCCCCGCCGGCCCCATGGCCGATTCGATCAAGGAGACGCTGAAGAAGTACGAGTCGGAGTGAGGTGGACGGTCAGTCCGACCGCGCCCACACCCGTCGGCCGTTGACCCAGGTTTCGGCGATCACCGCGTTGCCGGCGCCGAAGATGAGGCTCTCGGGGAGCGTCTCGGGAGCGAAGCCCTCGAGCGTCGGGTGCTCGAGATCAATGACCACGAAGTCGGCGTGAGCGCCGGTCGCAATGCGGCCGGCGTTCACGCCAAGGGCCCGGGCGCCGTTGACTGTCGCCGCGTCTAAGAGTGCCGGGGCGACTCGCGCGTCTCTCGACGGGTCGGTCTCCGCTCGCCGCAGCGCTCCGCGCTCGCGGCGCACCAGACGCTGGAGGTACTCCATCCAGCGGAGTTCCTCGAAGACGCAGAGCCTCGAGTTGAGATCGCTGCCGATTGCGATGCGCCCCGTGTGCCCCGTGCACCCCGACGCGGCCATCATCCGCGGCGTCTCCGGCACGCCGTCGCCGAGATTGCCCTCGGTGAGCGGACAGATGCAGACGATCCCGCCGGCCTCGAGGTAGCGCTCCAGATCGCCGGGATCGGTATGGGTGCAGTGGACCGCGACCATGCCCTCGTCGACGCCCAGTTCCTCGACGATCATCTGCATCGGTCGACGACCATGCACGCGGAGGCACTCCTCGATCTCGGGAATCACCTCCTCCACATGCATGTGAAACACCGTGCCGCGGCGAACACTCTCTGCCCGCAGGGCGACGATCTCGTCCCACGGCAGCGCACGCACGCTGTGGGCGGTCACCGCCATCGACTGCGTGGACGGATCGAGTCGCTGAAGAAGTCGCTCGTACTGCTCGAAGTACGCCTCGAGAGACCCGGTGTCGAAGCGAGTCTGCCCCCCCGCCAGCGGCCGATCGAACCCGCCGGTTCGGTACGCGCACTGGAGTAGGACCAGGCGGATGCCGACGTCGCGGGCCGCGGCGAGAATCGCTTCGTCCATCTCGGCCCAGCGTCCCTCCGAGGTGCGGTGCACGTAATGAAACTCGCCGACGGTGGTGATCCCCGCGGCCAGCATCTCGCGAAAGCAGCGGACGGTGAGGCCGAAGAGCGCTTCCGGCGTCAGGCTCGCCACCAATGCGTACATGGCTTCGCGCCAGGACCAGAACGACCCGGCGCCGGTCGGGAAGCTCTCGCCCTTGCCGCGCAGTCCGCGTTGAAACGCATGCGAGTGGCTGTTGACGAATCCGGGGATGAGCGCTCGCCCGCGGCATCGCTCGACGATTGCGCCAGCGGCTCCGTGGTCACTCGCGTCGTGCCCGGAGATCGCCCCGAACCGACCATCGGCATCGACTTCGAGCCGGATTCCAGCTTCGAAGCGCTCGCCGGTGAAGGTGAGTTCGGGTTCGATTGCGAAGGGCACACGCAGCATGGTCGGATGCTACCGGTAGCATGAACTTCCATGCCAATCACCCGCACGCCGATTGCACTCGACGATCTGACGGCTCTGCGAATTCCCTCGGATCCGCAGACGAGTCCCGACGGAACCCGGATCCTCTTCACCCTCCGCGAAGCCGACCCCGAGAAGCCCGGGCGTTCGCGCACCACGCTCTGGTCGGTGGGTGTGGATGGCGGTGATCTGCGGCAGTTGACCGCTGGCCCGAAGGACTCGCAGGGTCGCTGGTCAGCGGACGGTCGGACGATTGCGTTCGTCAGGAGCGAGCCCAGGGGACAGGGTCAGATCTGGCCTCAGCTCTGTCTGCTGCCCTCCGACGGCGGCGAAGCGCGCCCGCTGACGAAGTTCGCCGAGGGTGCCATCGGCTGGTTCTCGTGGTCGCCGGACGGCACGCGGATCGCAGTCTCGTATCGCCAGACCGATCCGCGCTTCACGGTCTCCGCCGCGAAGGCCCGCAAGGAGCGCGGAGAAAGCGATCCGCCGCGAGTCCTCGATGAACTCTGGTACCGGCTCGATGGCGACGGCTACTTCAACGCCGCCCGCTTCGCCCTGCATGTCGTCGACGCGGTCACCGGGAAGGCTCGTGTGGTCTTCGATGGCGACACTGTCGGGGCCTTCAGCGCGGACTGGTCGCCGGCGAGCGACGCCCTGGTGATCACCGCAAACGTGGAGCGCGAACCGCTCCTCGCCGGCTGGGCCGATCGACTCTTCCTGTGCGAACTCCCCCGCTCGGGTGGTCCTCGCGTCCGCGAGCTCCGCGGCGCCCCGGATGGGCCGAAGACCTCCGTTCTCTGGTCGCCCGATGGTCGGCGGCTCGCCTGGGCCGGGCGCGAAGACCGCGTGGACGGCCTCTACAGCACCGAGAATCTCGGGCTCTGGATTGCCGACATCGTTCGCACCGGCACTCCGGCGCTCGGCAAGGTTCGCTGCGTCACCGATGGAACCGACTTCTGCCTGATGGCCGCCACGCTGTCGGACTGCGCCGACGCGGCTTTCGCGCCGATCGTGCGCTGGGGCCGCGGCAGCGACTGCGTCTACACCCGAATCGGGGTGTGCGGGCGCGGCCACGTGGTTTCATTCCCGGTCGATGGCTCGCCTGCAACGGGACGGGGCACGGGACGGGGCGCGGGACGGGGATCAGCGCGGAAGGGCGCACCCACCGGGCCGGTCACCCACACGCATGCTGCGGGAGATCACATTCCCGGTTCGTTCTCCCTCGACGGCAGCGTCATGTCGATGACCCTCACCACGCCTGCGTCACCGCCGGAGATCCATGTGGCTCGAGTGCGCAACGGGCGCTGGCGAGTCGACTGCCTCACCACCTTCAACCAGCGCCTGCTGGCAGCGCGAGTGGTCGTCGAACCTGTGTCACACCACGTGCCGGCCACCGACGGCTACCGCTCGCAGTTGTGGGAACTGCGCCCGCCGAACATCGGGGGGCGACGCCGCACCCCCGGAATCCTGCTGGTGCATGGCGGACCGCACGCCCAGTACGGCGAGGTCTTCTTTCACGAGATGCAGCTTCTGGTCGCCCAGGGCTACACCGTCTTCTTCGGAAACCCGCGCGGCAGCAAGGGCTATGGCCGCGACCACTGCGCCGCCATCCGCGGATGCTGGGGGACGAAGGACTGGGACGACGTGCAGGGGTACCTCTCCTTCATGGAGCAGCATCCGGGAATCGATCCGAAGCGGCTGGCCATCGCCGGCGGCAGCTACGGCGGGTACATGACCTGCTGGGCGATCGGCCACACCACGATGCTGCGCTGCGCAATCACCGATCGCTGCGTCAGCAACCTGCTGAGCATGGCCGGCAACAGCGACTATCCCGATCGACCCGACGAGTACTGGCCGGGGGCGGTCTGGGAGCGCTGGGAGCAGCGCTGGGAATCGAGCCCGATCAAGCACATGGGCGCGGCCCGCACTCCGACTCTCGTCATTCACAGCGAGGGCGATCTGCGCTGCAACATCGAGCAGAGCGAGGAGGTCTTCACCGCCCTCAAGACCCTCGGCGTCCCCACCCGCTTCGTGCGCTATCCCGCGAGCACCAGTCACGGCATGAGTCGGACCGGTCCGCCCGATCTTCGCCGGCACCGGCTGACCGAGATGCTCACCTGGTTCCAGCGGTGGTTGAAGGGTGTATCGTCCCGGCATGCCTGACTCCCCCGATCCAAGCGACGGAGAATCCTCCACCGCAGCGCCGAAGCCCACCCCCGCCGAAGTCGCGGCGGTGAAGGAGCACGTTCGCGGCATCCTCCGCTACATCGGCGAGGATCCCGCCCGCGAGGGTCTGGTGGACACGCCCAAGCGGGTCGCGGCGGCGCTTCTCGATCACTTCGAGGGGTATCACCACGATCCGATGCAGGTGCTGTCCCGCACCTTCACCGACGTAGAGGGCTATGACGAGCTGGTGCTGCTGACCGACATCGATCTCCACAGCCACTGCGAGCATCACATGGTGCCCTTCGTCGGCCGGGCCCATGTCGCCTACATCCCCCGCGGCAAGGTGGTCGGGCTCTCCAAGCTGGCGCGGGTCGTCGACATATTCGCGCGGCGACTCCAGGTGCAGGAGAAGCTCACGGCGCAGATCGCCAAGGCGATCAACGACGCCCTCCAGCCTCAGGGCGTCGCCGTGATCCTCCAGTGCCAGCATTTCTGCATGTGCTACCGCGGCGTGCGCAAGCCGAGGTGCTGGACCACGACGAGCAAGCTGCACGGCCACTTCCTCCAGAGTGAAGCGGCCCGCAACGAGCTTCTGAAGCTGATCGACATGCGCCGCGAGCGGTAGCGGCTCAGGCGGCCCCGTACACCGGGATCAACGCCCCGCTCGTCAGGGCATTGGCCGTGCTCGCAAGCCAGACGATGCTCTCGGCGACCTCTTCCACCTTGGACCAGCGGGCGCGCTCGGCCACGGGCATCGCGGCTCGGTTCGCCGGCGTGTCCATGATGCCCGGCAGCACCGCATTGATCAGGATGTTCGCGGGGCGAAGCTCTTCGGCAAGATGCTGAGTAAGGCTGGCGACTGCGGCCTTGCTCACCGAATAGGCGATCATGCCCGGCACCGGAACCACCGCCGGTCGGGCCCCGACGTTGACGATCCGACCCCCCCGCGGTCCTCGCGACGAACCGGCGATCACCATCGGGGCCGCCGATGCGTCGCCTCGCCGGATGGCCCGGATCGCCTCGCGCGAGCAGAGGAAGCAGGTCATCGCGTTCATCGTGAAGAGGCGCTCGAACTCCGCCTTGGTCGTCTCCGTCGCCGGCGCCATTCCAAAGCCGCCGGCGAGATGGATCGAGGCCCAGAGCGGACTGCAATGCTCCGTGGCGAAGCGGCCGTAGTACTCGATGACCGCCTCTTCCTCGGCCAGATCAACGCGCTTGAGAGCGACCTCGCCGGCGCGGGGAAAGTCCTCGAGTTCACGCTCTTCCAGCCAGGGAACGTGCACTTCCGCACCGGCGTCGAGCAGCCGGGACACGACCGCGCGACCCAGGGCGCCGGACCCGCCAGTGACCACCACTGGGACCTGTGAGAAGGTGTTCATCGGCATGGTGTACGCGACAACGCCCTTCGGACGCAACGCGAGCGGCCCGATACACTCCGCGATCCAGCGCCGAACGAGCGACATGTCAACGCCAACTCAATCGAGCTCCATGTCCGATCCGAGTCCCAATCCCAGTCCCAGTCCCAGTCCCAGTCCCGCCAAGTCGATGGACGACATCGTCGCCCTGTGCCGGCGCCGTGGCTTCATCTTCCAGTCCTCCGAGATCTACGGAGGAATCAACGGCTTCTGGGATTACGGCCCGCTGGGGACCGAGCTCAAGCGCAACCTCCGCAATGCCTGGTGGAGCGACATCGTGCAGCGCGAACTCCCCGGCCCCGACGGCCAGCCCGTCGACATCGTGGGAGTCGACTGCACCATCATCATGAACCCCAAGGTCTGGGAGGCGTCGGGCCACGTCGGCGGCTTCGCCGATCCGATGGTCGATTGCCGCGAGAGCAAGCAGCGCTACCGCGCCGACCATCTCTTCATCTGTCGCTTCGAGCTTGATGGCGGCCCGGCGGGTTATGCCATCACCGCGGGCGGTCCCGACGAAGCCCGAGCCACGATCGCCGCCGAGCGGGCCAAGGGCAAGGTGCCCCACGGATTTGCCGGACTCGCCAACGCCATCGCCAAGGTTCGCTTCGGGGCCGCTCCCGCAACCAACGAGCAGCTCGATCCCTTCGCGTCAGTCGACGCCGAAGGCCGGGCCCGGGTGCTTGCGCCCGATGCTCGTGAAGTCGGCTCGCTGACTGACGCGCGGGCCTTCAACCTGATGTTCAAGACGCTGGTCGGGGCCATCGAGGATCCCTCGAACTACGCCTATCTGCGGCCGGAGACGGCCCAGGGCATCTTCGTCAACTTCGAGAACGTGGTGAACTCCACGCGCGTGCGCGTCCCCTTCGGAATCGCCCAGATCGGCAAGGCCTTCCGCAACGAGGTCACGCCGCGCAACTTCACCTTCCGCTCCCGCGAGTTCGAGCAGATGGAGATCGAGTTCTTCTGTCCGCCGGACGCGGCCCACGAGTGGTATCGCTTCTGGCGCGAGTCCCGCTATCGGTGGTGGCAGTCGATTGGGCTCGCCGGCGAGAATCTCCGCCTCCGCGATCACGATCGCGACGAGCTGGCCCACTACGCCAAGGACGGCGCCGGGGTCTGCGACATCGAGTATCGGTTCCCCTTCACCTCGCCCGACTTCGGCGAGCTCGAAGGTGTGGCCCACCGCAGCGACTTCGATCTTCGCCAGCACGCCGAACACTCCGGCAGGCGCGACAAGATGAAGTACTTCGATCAGGAGCGCAACACCCGCTACTTCCCCCACGTGATCGAGCCCTCGGCCGGCGCGGACCGGGGAACGCTGGCCCTTCTGTGCGAGGCGTACACCCCCGATCCGGCGCGGCCCAGCGGGGTCTTCCTGCGCTTCGATCCGCGGGTGGCTCCGGTGAAGGCCGGCATCTTCCCGCTGGTCAACAAGGATGGTCTTCCCGAGATCGGCGAGCGGCTCTTCCGCCAGCTTCGTCGCCGCTGGGTCGTCGAGTACGACGCCAAGCAGTCAATTGGCAAGCGCTACGCCCGCATGGACGAGGCCGGAACGCCCTTCTGCATCGCAATCGACGGCGAGACCCGCGATCAGGGCAGCGTGACCGTGCGGCACCGCGACACCCAGGCCCAGGAGCGTGTCTCCCTCGATGCCGTCGAGGGCTACCTCGCCGAGCGCATGAACGGCGCCTGACGCCGAAGCGCCGCGCCAACAGACGCATTCGCAAGGTGAGGCTCTGAACCTGCAGCAACCACCTCGACGGCCTTCAACCCCTGAACGGAACTCGACCTCGCCGATGAGCCTGACCCCTCATCACGCCAAGTACTTCGCCTACGACCTCACTCGGCGGGCTGCGCGCGGCATGGACCGCCTTTCCATGTCCCTCTTCGACGCGGCCGTCGACCTGAACCCGCACCAGATCGAAGCCGCGCTGTTCGCGCTGCAGTCACCCCTCTCCAAGGGCGTCATCCTCGCCGACGAAGTCGGGCTGGGGAAGACCATCGAAGCCGGCATCGTGCTGTGCCAGTTCTGGGCCGAGCGCAAACGCCGGTTGATCGTGATTTGCCCGGCCGCCATCCGTAAGCAGTGGGCGCTGGAGCTGGCGGAGAAGTTCAACCTGGCGTCGGTGGTTCTCGACGCCAAGGCCTATCGCGACGCGAAGCGTGCGGGTCGCGACCCGCTGGCGCCCGGCGCCGTGGTGGTTGTGTCTTTCAACTTCGCGAAGAGCCTGCGCGACGATCTGAAGGCCATCGCCTGGGATCTGGTGGTCATTGACGAAGCCCACAAATTGCGAAATGCCTACCGGCCGAGCAATAAGGTCGGCCAGGGCATCCGCTGGGCCACCGAGGATTGCCGCAAACTCCTCCTCACGGCGACCCCACTCCAAAACTCGCTTCTTGAGCTCTATGGCCTCTCGACACTAATCGACGAACGCCTGTTTGGTGACGTCAACTCGTTTCGGTCGCAATACGCGAGCGCCGGCGGCAATCTCATTGCCCTCAGGCAGAGGCTCGCAGTGTTCTGCAAGCGGACGCTGCGCAACCAGGTGACCGAGTACATCCGCTACACCGAGCGACTGGCCATCACGCGGCCCTTCAATCCGACCGACGATGAGCATGCGCTGTACGAGGCAGTGTCCGGCTTCCTTCAGCGCGAGGACAGCTATGCACTGCCGCAGCGCCAACGGCACTTGACGGCGTTGATCCTGCGCAAGCTGCTCGCCTCGTCTTCTCAGGCCATTGCGGCGACGCTCGACACCCTGCGCACCAGGCTCGAGACACTTCGCGACGACCAGGCGCAGAGCGACCCGGAGTTAGCCGAGCGGCTGATCGAGGCAGAGGAGATTGAGGGCGACCTGCTCGACGAGATTCTGGCTGAGGATGACACGGTTAGTGGAATAGCAGCCCTCCCGAGTCCGATCGACCGGCAAAAGCTCCGCGAGGAGATCGACATCCTGCAGCGCCTCGCCACCTGGGCACGCGGCATCGGGATCGATACCAAGTCTCGGACGCTGCTCAAGGCCCTGGAGATCGGCTTCGAGCAGATGGTCACTACCGGCGCCGCGCGCAAGGCCCTGATCTTCACCGAGTCTCGCCGCACGCAGGAGTACCTCAAGACCTTCCTGGAGTCCCACGGCTATCGCGGCCAGATTGTGCTGTTCAATGGCACCAATGGCGGGTCGGATACGACGGCCATTTACGAACGCTGGGCTGCGAAGAACCGCGAGAGCGGCCGCGCCTCTGGCTCGCGCGCCGTGGACGTGCGCACGGCGCTGATCGAGCACTTCCGCGACCATGCGGCGATCATGCTCGCCACCGAAGCGGCGGCAGAAGGCATCAACCTTCAGTTCTGCTCGTTGGTGGTGAATTACGACCTGCCCTGGAATCCACAGCGCATTGAGCAGCGAATTGGCCGCTGTCACCGTTACGGCCAGAAGCACGATGTTGTCGTGATCAACTTCCTAAACGAGCGCAACGCGGCCGACCGGCGCGTTCTGGAGCTCCTGACCGAGAAGTTCAGCCTCTTCAATGGTGTGTTTGGCGCCTCGGACGACGTCCTGGGCACCATCGAGTCTGGCGTCGACTTCGAGAAGCGCATTCTGGCCATCTACCAGGAGTGCCGTACGCCCGAGGAGATCGACGCGGCGTTCCGCGCCCTCCAATCGGAGATGGACGAGCAGATCCGCGCGCGCCTGGACGACACCCGCAAGACGCTTCTCGAGCATTTCGACGAGGACGTGCACCACCGGCTGCGTCTCCAACTGGCCGACGCAAAGGCCCAACTCGACCGTGTCGGCCAGCGGTTCTGGTCGCTCACGCGCTTCATGCTTGCCGGGAGTGCCCGCTTCGATGACGAAGCGCTGGCCTTCGATCTCGAGCGGCCACCCCACGATGACATTCCACGGGGTCGTTACCACCTGATATCGAAGTCTCAGCCGCGCGCCGGCGAGAGTGGTGATGCTGAGCCGAGCCTCTTTCTCTATCGCTTGTCGCATCCCCTCGGTGAGCATGTCGTCGATGGCGCGAAGGCCCTCGAGACACCAGGCGCGGAGATCGTCTTCGACATGACCCATCACGCGACCCGCCTCTCCGTCGTCGAGGCGTTGCGCGGCAAGTGCGGCTACCTGAGGCTCGCGCGCCTCACCGTCGATTCCTACGAGCGCGAGGAGTACCTGCTGTTCTCGGGATTCGAGGAGAGTGGGGCGTCGCTCGATCAGGAGACAATGGAACGGCTATTCGCGTGCTCCGGGCGCGCGCGAAGCGCTGGCGCGATCCCGCCCGTGGTCACCGAGCGCCTCGCCGACGAAGTGGAGCGTCACGCCAAAGCCACGGTCAGCCGCTCGCTGGAACAGAACAGCAAGCACTTCGCGGAGGCGCGCGAGAAGCTCGAGAAGTGGGCGGACGACATGGTGGTGTCGGCCGAAAAAGCCCTGGCCGACACCAAGGACCAGATCAAGGTACTGCGACGCCAGGCGAGGCAGGCCGTCACGCTCGAGGAGCAGCACCAGATCCAGGAGAAAGTTCAGAAACTCGAGCGCCTGCAGCGCCGCCAGCGGCAGGAGATCTTCACGGTGGAAGACGAGATCACCGGCAAGCGGGACCAGTTGATCGATCAGCTCGAGCGGCGACTGGCGCAGCGGGTACACACCGAAACCCTCTTTACAATCCGCTGGGCCGTCGAGTGAGCCCCATGGGTTTCGTGCAGCCGAGCATGAACGTTTCACTTGGACGCACACAAACATTTCAAGTGGACGGGACGAAACGTTACGATTGGCCTGAAATTCATGAGCCAGAAATACGACAAGCTGAAAAATCTGCTGAAAGAGCTGTTTCAGCTCGATCAGCCTGACCTGGACTTCGGCCTGTATCGCGTGATGCACGCGAAGAG
>ENA-ORBV01000776-ORBV01000776.1-microbial-mat-metagenome-genome-assembly--contig:-NODE-776-length-72794-cov-8.564187_pt1 | contig 72794 bp, 52 predicted proteins | sample MGYA00237777_ERZ505514 | MGnify/ENA primary metagenome ERZ505514 (study PRJEB26160, sample SAMN06269048) | microbial mat metagenome | isolation source: Oligotrophic lake microbial mat | place...
CACGAGGGCTCATCGGCCAAACGGCTGCGACATGCCGGGCACCGCTCCAGGCTCATCCCGGGCCCCGCCGCCTTCTTTGTGCCCGGCCCCTTGCGCGCGTGGACGCGATGTCGGGCACGCCAGGCGCGGTGCTGCGGCCGGCCATCTCAGGCCTCCAGGTAATACAGCAGATCGGCCAGCACATCCATGCTGCTCTTGAGGGCCGCGCCGTCTTCTGCCAGGGCTTCCTTGAGGCCTTCCATGGCGTCGACCAGGTCTTCGGCATCTTGGGCGCCCATGCTCTCCAGCAGGCGTTCGGCCTTTTCCAGCAGCGCCTGGCCTTCGACCCGCTGGCGCCGTGCTTCGGCGCCGGGCACCGAAGGGGATTCGGCCGCAGCGTGAAGCGCGGCCTCGGCCCAGGCGCCGCCTGCTGGCTCGGGCTCGCCAAACAGCGCCTGCACGCGGCTGCGCGCTGCATCGAGCTTGTCGGCTTCGAATCGGCCGATGGCATTGCCAATGGTGATGCTGCGTTGCAAGCCGCTGCGCTTTTCCCGCGCCGTCACTTCCAGGATGCCGTTCAGGTCGAGCGCCAGGCCCAACACGATGGGGTTGCCTGGCGGCACCCGGCTCAGGCCTTCGACCCGGAATTTGCCGATCTCGATGTTGTTCAAGGCGTCAGGGTCTTCACCTTGGTAGACCTGGACATCGACCGAGTCCTGGTTGTCGTGAATGGTGTAGAAAACCTCGCTCTTGGAGACCGGAATGGGGGTGTTTTTGCGGATCAGTGGCACGAAACAGTGAGCGTAGGGCTGACCCCGGAGCTCGGCCAAGGTGCTGGTGCCGAAGGTGTAAGGCGTGATGTCCACCAGCACCGTGCGGGTCTGCGCGCCGGCAATCAGGGCAGCCTGAATGGCCGCGCCCATGGCCACGCACAGGTCGGGGTCGACTTCGGCGCGAGGCTGCTTGCCGGTGACTTCTTCAAGCCTGCGCACCACCATTGGCGTGCGTGTGGCGCCGCCCACGAGCAAGACTTCGTCGATGTCCTGCACTGCCAGGCCAGCCCCTTTCAAGGCCACGTGCACGGCGTCCAGGGTTTCCTGGATATAGGCTTCGATCAGGCCTTCATACTGCTCGCGCGAAACTTCCAACACCAGGTGCACGGGCACACCCTGGTGTTCGAGCAGGTACTCCTCGGCCATGGTGGCGTAGGGCGCGTCCGACAGCGCGATCTTGGTGGCTTCGGCGGCACGCTGCAGACGGGCCATGGCCGCTGGCGAATGGCTGGCATCGACTTGCTGGGTTTGCAACAAATGCGCCAAGGCCAGGTCGACGAGCTTGCGGTCGAAGTCGTCGCCGCCCAGGTGGTTGTTGCCGTGGCTGGCCAGCACCTCGACCACGTCGCCTTCCAGGTTGACCACGGAAACATCGAAGGTACCGCCGCCCAGGTCGTAGACCAGGGCTTTGCGCGCGCCCTGGTGGCGGCTTTCATAAGCCAGGGCAGCGGCGGTGGGCTCGTTGATGATGCGCACCACGTCCAGGCCGGCAATCACGCCGGCTTCGCGCGTGGCCTGGCGCTGGGCATCGGAGAAAAACGCCGGCACCGTGATCACGGCCTTGTTCACTTCGATTCCCAAATGGGCCTGCGCCAGGTCTTTCAGGCGGCGCAGGATCAGGGCCGAGATTTCCTGCGGCGCGTAGTCCTTGTCGGCCATCGTGACGCGGCTGTCTGTACCCATGCGCCGCTTGATCGAACGCACCGTACGTTCCGGATGCACGGCGTACTGGTTGCGTGCGGCCTCACCCACCAGCAAGGCCCCGTCGTCGCCAATGCCCACCACCGAGGGCAGGATGCGTGAACGGCCGGCGACCGGAATCACCTCGACCTGGCCGTTGCGGACCACGGCAATCTCTGAATTGGTGGTGCCCAGGTCGATGCCGACGATGGTTTCGAGCAGCTTCTCGGTTTCGGTTTGACTCATGGGGCAGGGCTCTTTTTGTTGACGATGACTTCGGCCGCGCGCAGCAGCTCGGTGCCTTGATAGAAGCCGCGCCGCAGTTCACGCAGCACCACACCTTCGGCGGCTTGCGGTGCCCATTCGGTGGCCACGGCATGCATGTTTTGCGGGTCCAGCGCCTGACCGGCGGCAACGATGGCGCGCACGCGGTGGCTGGCCAGCAGTTCGTCCAGCCGCTGCAGGGTCAGGGCCGAGCCCTCCCGCAGGCTGCGGGCGTAGCGCTCGGCCCCTTTGAACAGGCCCAGCAGGGGTGCCGGCTTCCAGGCGGTTTGCGCTTCCATGGCGGCTTGCAAACGGTCGCGCAATTCCAGCAGGCCCAGCAAGAGGCCGCGTTCGGCCTGCGTTTTGGCATCGGCAGCCTGCTGCCGCGAACGTTCCAGGTCGCGCATCAGGCTCTGGTTTTGATCGCGCAGCACATCGCCCAGGGCTTGCATCTGCTCCAGGGCCGTCTTGAACTGGCGGGCTTGCAGCCGCACTTCGTTTTTCATGGCTGCCATTTCGGCCAGAAGCGTGCTCAGGTCGACAGGCTCGCCCTGCTCTTCCGGGTCGTCGTCCATCTGTTCCAGATGGGCTCGGAATTGGGCGATCAGTCGTTCCTGGTTCTCGGCGTCGAGCATCGTTGTCAGTCCTGCCGGCCCAGCACCCGGTACAGCGCAGCCTCGGAGGGCGCTGCGGGCCGCCACTGCGCGCTGAGCTGTGCCAACACATCGTCCAGCGTCGGCGGCGTGGTGTTGAACAGTTCGTGGGCCAGGCGCATGCGCTCGTTGGCCACGGCTTCGAAAGCAGCGCGCACCTGCTCGAAGCGCTGCGGGTCGCGCTCGGGCGGGCAGGCCCGCACGGCGGCCAAGTAGGCGGCACGTATGGTTTCGTCGTCGGCCGTGGCGGCTACGCCCAACAATCGATAAGGGTCATTCATCTAAAAAGTCCAGTTGCCTCGGGTCTGCAGCAGCGGGTTTGGCCGTTTTGCGCACCCGGATCTTGGGCGGCAGGACAGGCAGTTCAAGATCGCGCACGGCATCGGCGGCCAGAGTCTTGACCAGGGCCTGGGCAAACTGCTTGCGGTTCCCGGGGATGTCGCGTCGTAACTCTTCAAACGCTGCCGCGCCCAGCTGCTGCCGGGCCAGTTGCAAAAACTTGTCGACACCGCCGAGCTCCAGCATTTCGCGCATGATTGTCTGCATCTGGTCTGTGTCGATGTTTGCAAGGCCCGGCGGCAGGCCACTCGCCCGGCCGTCGCCACCGCCACCGCCGTCGCCGTCGCCGTCGCCATCGCCGTCGCCATCACCTTCGGCCGCACCCAGCAACTGGCTGATACGGCTGGCCGTTCTTTCGTCGCCTTGGTCGTGCGCATCGTCAAAAACCTGGTCCAGGCGTTGCCATTCGCGGTCTGGCATGCGCCAGGGTTCGTCCGCGAACCGGGCTGCGGCTTCCAGGTAGATGAAGACCGGCCGCTCGGGCCAGCGCTGCAAAGCGGCGGCGGAAAAACGCTCGGTCAGGCTGGCTTGTCCATGGCGGTGCAGCGCTTCGCAGATGAGCAAATGTTCGCTTTCGCTGCAGCTCATGTGCGCTGCCGCGCGCTGCAGCATGCCGGTGAAGACGGCCAAGGCTGGCGTCAGCGCCGCGTCGCGCTCGGGCACGGCGTCCAGCGCCCGGGCCAGGGCTAGGAGCTCAGCCGTACCCGGCGTGCCTGTGATGTCCACGCCAGCGCGGCGCAGCAGCGGCTGCGGCGCGTACTGGATCGGCGGCAAGGTGCGCTTGCTCTGAAGCAGCAGTTGAAAGCCACCCACCAAGGCGCCGCCGAGATCGGACACCGCCTGCTGCAGCACGACATCACCCGCAGCCGCGGGTTCTGTGACGAGGCCGCGCAGCAACATCACAGAGCCCCGCTCTGCGGGGCTGCGCAGCCACTCCTGGGCGGCGTCCAGTTCGCTCAGCGCGGCGGGCAGTTTCTGGGTGCCGATCAGTTTGCGGGCATGGGCCAGATGGGCTTGCCCGATCAGGGTGCGCACCTGCGGATTGAGGGGGTCGGTTTCAAGCATTTGCCGGGCCAGGCCGGCTGCTCTCTTGAAGGCGCCAGCGGCCTGGGCGATCTCGACCGCGGCCATCAACACTTGTGTGTCTGCAGGGAAATGTTGGAGCGCCGCATCAAGCCGGTTGCGTGCCTGCTTCAAGTCGCCGCGCAAACGGGCGTCGCGCAGCAGGCGCAGGTGGCTGTCGCGGTCGGTGGGGTCGAACTGCAGACTTTGTTCCAGCCAGTCGTGGGCATGGCTGCACAGCGTGCCATCTGAGCCGTGCGAAGCATGTTCGTCGGCCAGCCGGCGCAGCACCAGGGCCGCGCGGCGCTGGCCGGCGGGTGTGCTGCCCAGCAGCTTGACCAGGCGCAGCCAATGGCTTTCGGCTCTATCGGGCTGTTGTTTGATTTCAGCGGCCAGTGCCATCAATTGCGCTTCTTCGGCCGCGCTCGGTGGCAAGAAGGCAGCGCGAACGGCATCCAGCTTTTGTGGCACATGGGTCAGCAGGCTCAAACAGTGCCGTCGGGCCAAGGGCTCGGGCAGGGCGCGTTTGTGGCGCAGCAGCAGGTCCAACAGGGCCGCCGGTGTGGCCGCCGAGGCCTCTTTTGCTGCCGCCAGATCCAGCACCAAGGCCCGTTGCGTCGGTGGGCAGCCTTTGAGATCCAGCACCAGGCTGCGACCCGCTTCATCCAGCCTGCGCAAGCCAGCCAGCCACTGGTCGCCCGGCATCAGGCACACCCGCAGCGCCCGCGCCAAGGGTTCGAAGGGCCCCTGGGCTGAGACTCGCGCCAGGCTCGCCGCCGCTGCCGTTGCATCGCTGCCTTGAAGCGCCAGGGCCTTCAACAAGGGCCGCAGGTCGCGGTAGGGCGAACGGAAAGATATCGCCTGCAATGCGGTTTCCAGGCTTGCGGCTTCTCCCAGCGCGCAGGCCGCGACAGCGGCGCGCGCGGCGGCTCGCTGGCCACGGCCCTCTTCGGACCAGCCGCCGAGCAAACGCTCTGGCGCCACCAACAGCGCTGCGGCCAACTGCAAAAGTGCCGGCTCACGGGACTCGGCGGGTAGTTTGTCGACCGAGGGCAGCAGGCCGAGGGCTGTTTCGAGCTGCTTGTTTTGCAGCAGCCAGCCCACATAGGGCCCGGAGAAGACGGGCAGTTGGCAGGCCTCGGCGCGGATGCGCCACAGCGCCAGTGCCTCTTTCATCATGCCCTTGGCGGCCAACTGCTCAGCGCGGCCGGCATAGGCCAAGGCCAGGCCTTCAATCCAGTCCGGGCGGCGCTCGGATTTGAGCAAGTCCTTGAACTGTTCAACCGCATCTTTGAAGCGCGCAGCGGCCAGCGCCGCAACGGCCAGCTCTGCCGGGGCGGCGCTGGCTGAGGGGCCCACGCCAACCAGCATCCTGCTTCCTGCACCCGCGCTGTGCGGCTTCTTCTTGTTCGACTTGGACACTGCGGTTTTCCAGCTGCTTGGGTTTGGTCTTTTGCTCGCCCGCCACAACCCTCGCGGCCCTGGCAGACCTGGATGCTAGAGGATAGATGGGCCAGTAGCCGTCGAATTGCTGGCCCGCCGTTTCAGCGTTGCCCTGACTGCTGCGGCCTGATCTCGATGGGGCAAAGCTTCACGCCGGAACTGACCCGGCTGCTGAAGCAGGCTGGATGCGCGTCGGTCCGCCACGGCAGGGGCGATCACGACCTCTGGCACTCACCGGCCTGCTGCAGCACGGCGCGGCTGCCAGCCACGCCACGCCATTCCACGGCAAGTGGTTGCCCCCGGCCGCCGTGAACCCCGGCCGCCGCAACGCAACGCCAAGCAGCGCGCGCAGGTGGTGCCGCAAGATCCAGAGCCGCCCGCGCAGGCCGCACCGCCGGCCGAGTGCGACGCGCCCAGTGCGCACCACCGCCCAGTGCGGCTGAGCTGGGCCAAGCTGCTCAAGCGCAGCGGGATGGCGGGATGGCGGGATGGAGTCAGGTCTCCCATTTCCCCTCCCTACCGGTGTGCAGCGCATAGCCTATTCGTACTTCGAGACCCGCGGCGACGCCGAACGGCTCGACCACTACTTCGACCATGCCGTGCCCACCATTGCCGAAATCCGTCGCGTGTGCGCACCGCTGCTTCGAGGACGGACACAGTCTGCCGCCGCATCAGGACATCCTGGCCCGCGAAACAAACGACGAAGTGGCGACAAGTCTGCTGGCGCAGATGGTCGAGCTCGCGACGCAACAGTCGAACCCGGATCGGTGACACCTAAGGTCAGAGTGCGAGTTCGAGAGGGACGGCGATCCAGTTCGGGGCATTGCGGTTCCAGCCGGGCTGGACCACTCGCCAAGGGTGGCGGCACCTGCATAGGTCAGCCGACTGACCGCAGAGCGGCCGTTCACCGCCGTCGGCTCATGGCCGTCCACGTGAGCAACCGACCGGCAGTTATCCGGCAAGCTTCCAAAGGCGCATGGGTTGGATCGCTTGGCGAGCCGCGCCACCTTCGACTACGGACGCTCGACTACCAGCAAGGTGAACTGGCCCCGGGCCAGCAGCCTGCGGAAATCACGATCGAAGCTCACGAGGTGCTCGCCAAGCTGCGCGACGGCTGCGGACAACCAGGCATCCGGAAGATCGTTGCCGCCCAACTTTCTGTCCAGGCAGAGCTGGCGGAGTGTTGGCCACTCGGGGCCCAAAGCAGCCAGGCGCACACCAGGCGCAGCGAGCAGTGCGTCGACGAGTGCAACCGCCTCGGTGATCGGCGTCGGCCTGTGGAAGATCTTCGGGCTGGTGACCAGGCGCAGGAAGCTCGCCAACACCATCGGCATCAGCGTGAATGCAGCGCCATGCCCTGCGTTGGCCACTGCCCCTTCGAGCCAAGCGCGCGCCGCCGCGTGATGGGGGTGGTCTGTCCGCGAGGCTGCGACCAGCACATTGACATCAGGCGTCATCGCCCAGCGCCTCCAGCAGGGCCTTGTTGCTCAGCGGGTTGACTCCCGCCACCAGTCCGCCCTGCCCTTTGAACACCGGCAGGCGCAGCCTTCCACGCGAAACAGAAGCCGACTTGGCACGAAGACGCAACTGCAGTCCCTCCTCGATCAACCGCGTCAAAGTTGTGCGCTGCTGCGCCGCGAGTACCTTGGCGTCGGCGAGGAGCTGGTCGTTGATGTTGAGCGTCGTCTTCATTCGTCAATGCTACAGATATCTGTACGCGTTCGGGTACGTTGCCGTCCACGGGCGAAGGCTGCCTCTTGTACATGGGTCGTGAGCCCGGGCTGCGAGCCGCAATCAAGCGGCTCGCGCCACTTGGCGCTCGCGTGCCACGCTCAAGAGTCCGGACCGTGCGCCGGAGCTGGCACCGGACGACCTGCCGCGTTGCAGGGCAGCGTTCACATCAACCTGTTCTGCGACTGTGCGGGCGACCCGGTGCCCAGCGCACCAGAGCGCGAGCGGCTGGCCCTTGACGCCCTTGTCGCCCTTGACGCACTTGACGCCCTTGACGGCCTTGACGCAGTTGACGCACTTGACCGCTGACTTTGCAGCGCCCTGGCTCGACGCACATGCTGATGCTGCGCCTGGCGGCATGGAGTTCTGAAGCCAACCCGGAAATATTTGGCGTTCAAGTCTCGCACCAGTCGCAACGCTGCGGCCAATCGACCCGACGCCAACCCATGCACGCCGCAGCATCGATCGCATCCAGGACGACAGTGCGCGCGAAGTGCCGCAAGGACGGCAGTAGCGCGGTGAGGCTTCCCACGTCAGCCTGTTTGATGATGTGCAAGTGGTCAGGCGCGTCTCCAATTCACTCCATTGCAAATGCAAAGGGGGGACGATGAACAACGAACTTCGAGGCCACCGGTTGGCGAATCCAGGGCTGAGGGCGGCGACCATGGCGGCGCTGGTGGCACTGGTGGCACTGGTCGCGGGCTGCGCTACCACCACACCACCCAACGCGTCAGGTGTGGCCACCATCGCCGTCAATCCCGGCGTGGGCGGCCCGGTGCAAGGCGTGGGCATCGAGGGCCAGGACGTGATCGGCATGTCCGACCAGATGATGCGCGACATGCTCAACACGCCGCGCCTGATGCAGGCCCATCAAGGCAAGGCGCCACGGGTCATCGTCGATGCGGGTCAGTTTTCCAACGACTCGAGTCAGCCCATCAACCGCAACCTCATCACCGACCGGCTGCGCGTGGCGCTGAACCGCGCCTCTTCGGGCCGGCTGCAGTTCGTGGGCCGACAGTACGCCCAGGCCGTTGAAGCCGAACGTGCGCTGAAGCGCGCCGGCACCACCGACGTGGGCACCACCGGGATGACCCGCGCGGTCATGGGTGCCGACTACCGGCTGGGCGGGCGCATCGCCTCGCTGGACCAGCGCTCCGGCAAGAGTGGGCTCACGCAGCGCTACACCCAGATCACGTTCGAGATGTTCGATCTGGAATCGGGCGAAATCGTCTGGAGCGGCATCTACGAATTTGCGCGCGCGGCGGGCGACGACGTGGTTTACCGCTGAGCGCCCAAACGTCAACAACCGAGACATCGACAAGGAGAAACACATGCACAAGACTGCTTTGGTAACGGCCGCTTGGCTGGCTTGCGTGGCCGCCGCGGCACCAGCCCAGGCCCAGGGATTTTTCGGCGGCCTGTTCGGCGGCGCTGCAGCCACCGGCAAGGAAGACGCACCCACCGATGTGCAGGCTCAGGCCACTGCGCTGGCCGGCCGCCAGGAAGCGTGGCTTCGCCCGCTGGCCACCACCTTGTATGTCGAAGGCGAGTGGGGTTCGGTGCTCAACCTGCAACGCCTGGGTCTGGCTGCGATGGAGCGTCAGCGCACCGACCTGGCGGCCAAGGCCTTCGACCAGGCGATCCAGCGCGTCGAGGCGATCTACGCCAACGACGCCAACGCGGCCAAGGCGCGCTCCTTGTTCAATGCCGAGACGGTCAAGGACTTCAAGGGCGAACCCTATGAACGAGCCATGCTGTACTACTACCGCGGTGTGCTGTACCTGCACGAAGGCGACTACCAGAACGCACGCGCCGCTTTCCTCGCCGCCGACCGCCACGACACGCTGTCGTCGGCCGAGGAAACCGCATTCGTCGGCAACTTCGGGCTCATGAAGTACCTGGCCAGTTGGGCTTCGCAGTGCGACGGCGACGGCATACGCGCGGCACAGCTGCTGGAGGAAGCGCGCGGCGCCGATGCCAAGGTGCTTGCGCTGCCAGAGAAGCCGGGCCCGGCGTTGCTGCTTGTGGACTCTGGCCCAGCGCCCGAAAAGTGGGGCGACGGCGCTTATCGCGAAATTCTGAAGTTCCGCCCAGGCAGCGCGGTTCTGCCGCAGCTGCAGCTGTCAGTGTCCGGGCAGGCGCAGCCGCTGATGCAGGCCGGTGACGTGACCTTGCAAGCCACCACCCGCGGCGGACGTGAGGTGGACGGCATCATGGCGGGCAAGGCACGTTTCAAGGACGGCGCAGGCGCGGTGGGCAACACCGCGTTGAACGCCGGCCTGCAGGTGGCCATGGTCGGGTCCAGTCTGAACGATCGTGGCATGGCCAACCTGGGCTTGGCCGGCATGCTGCTGGGCATGGTGGCCAAATCGGTTGAAAAGGCGGTGACGCCGGCCGCCGACGTGCGCGCCTGGGACACGCTGCCTGCCCAGGTGATGCTGGCCACGATGCCCGAGCTGTCGCCGGCGGCGTTGACGCTCACGGTCGATGGCACACCCGCTGTGCCCGCGCTGCACGCCAGCAAAGGCAGTTGTTCGGTGACCTGGCTTCGCACGGCTGCCGGCAGCGCTGCCGGCATCGAAGGTGCCCAGGCCCTGGTGCCGGTGGAACGAAGCCGCGGCGACCGCAACCGCGCCTTCCGCGCCATGCTAACCAGCGAACTGCTGGCCACGCCCTGACCATGCGAGCCCAACCATGAAGACCATCGTCTCGACTCTGGTGCTTGCTGCAGCAATGGCGGGGTGCGCCAGCACCGACCCCACGCCATTGGTGGTGGAGTGCAAGGTCGCGCCAGTGGCCGGCCGCAGCGGCCCGGCCCTGGTAGGCCAGGCCTACGGCATGGCCATGACGCCGCTGCCGCTGAACAGCGTGCAGTTCGGCTCGGTGGCGTTGTCGCGCACTGTGGCCGTGCAGAACTTGTACGCCCAACGCACGCCAGCCGACGTGGTGCAGATCAGTGTCCGGCTGGTGTCCTGCATCGACACCCCGGCGGCCATTCGCATGCGCACCACTTTCCTGCGCGCCGATACCGCGCCGTCCGAGTCGCCGTCGGCCTGGAAGGTGGTGTACCTGCAGCCGCGTGCAACGGCGCAGTACGCCGAGCTTTCAGTGTCGCGCGACGCCGCAAGTTATCTGGTCGAGATTGCGCCATGAAGGCGGTGCCGAACGGTAAAGTCTGCGCCGCGCCGGCGCTGTGGCCGACCTTGTGGATCATGATGACGATGGCGATGGCGGTGGCGCTGCCAGCAACAGCCAAGGCCCAGTACCGCGACGGCGACACGCCAGTCGTGACACCTGTGTCGGCGCCAGCGGCCGAGCCGCCGTTCGATCCCGTGCCCGCCTTCAGCCAAGCCTACCGCCTGGCCGGCCATCCTGTCGTGATGCTGCTCTGGAATCGCAGTTTGAGCGACCAGACGCAGGCGCAGACGGAGCAACGCAAGACCATCACCGACAGCGCCCGCGGCAGCCGGCAGGCCAGTACCAAGACCACCTCGGACCGCGCCGACAGCGCCACGCTGACCGATGAGGACGCCAGCGCGCAGCGCAAACGCACCATCGTCACCGGCAACTACGAGTCCGGCGACAACGCGGCGCCCAACGCGGGGCCGCAGTCGGCTTCGGCACTGATGTTGCAACGCGCCTTCATGGCCGAGCTGCAACGTGGCGGTGTGCGCTTTGTCGACCGCACAATGGCTGTGCGCACCACCGCCGCCACCGCGCACCGCGCCGGCGGCGATCGACAGTTGATCGAGGCAGACGCAATGCTCAAACACGCGCAACTGGTGATGGAAGTGCTGCCCGTGGCCGACAAACGCGCCCCTGCCGGCCACGCCTTCGACGTGCGCACCCGCCGGGTGGCCGACGGCCGCGAACTGGCTGCGGTCTACACCCACGCCATGCCTTCAGCGCCGCCGCAGCGCCCTGGCGGCTGGGTGGCCGGCAAGGACGGTTATGAGTTCCGCCATCCACTCGCGCCGCCCCCGCCCAATGCCGTGGAACTGGGCCAGGCGCTGGCACGCGACGTCATGCTCGCACTGGGCGGCCGGCTGCACGCGGAATCCAGAGCCCCGAAATGAATGACATGCAGCGTGCCCGCAAAGCGGCTTCTACAAACGGCATGAAGCTCATGACTGCCTGGCGCGCTGTGCCCGCCGCTGCGGCTCTGAACCTGCTGGCATCCGCCGTGCTTGCGCAGGGCCAGGCCATTCCACCGCCGCACCACGCGGCCAACGACAAGCGGGCCCAGGACGCACGCCAGGCGGGGATGGTTGACGCAGTCGTGGCCTTGCCGGGGCAGATCGTCAAGGGTGGCGCCATGCTGCAACAAGCCCAGGGCATCGGCGGCGCCTATCGCACGTTGGCTGAAGGCGAGATCGTGGGCAGGAACTTTGGACGTGTGATGGACGGCGCCAAGCTGTGGGACAGCTACTCCCGCGGCGGCCAGCAGGCCGTGTTCGGCACCGCCTTCCAGATGGGCCTCGACAAGAGCGTGCAGCACGGCGTCGAGAGCGCGGTGGTCAAGTCGCTGGTGCGGCGGGCCGTTGTCGGCGGTGTCGGCGGCGCCCTGGCCACTGGCGGCGCCAGCATCGCGTTCGAGGGTGGTGTCATCGTCGGCAGCGTGCTGCGCGACAACATCACCATCAACAACAAGCTGCTCGGCGACCACGTCGACGATTTCTACTTTGGCATCGCGCCCGACGCGTTGAAGGAAGCCGTCTCGGGCACCAGGCAGGTGGATCTGGACTCGGCCGAATTCCAGCAACAGATGCAGCAGGACGTGGACCGCCGCCGCCGGGCCGCTGCCTTTCAGCGGGTGCAGACTGAAATGGCGCAGCAGCGTGAACAGAGCGCACAACATGCCGCAGCACAAGCGGCCACACAAGCCGCTCAGCAGCTGGCGCAGGCGCCGCAGACTTCACCCGATCCCGGCCTGGCTTGGCTCGACGCGATGAACCAGAGCTTGGCTGCGCAGCAGCGCAGCACGCCTGCGCTCAAGAAAGCCAACTGCCAGCTCGACCCACGCACCGGCTGTCACCCGGGTCACGACGAAAAGTCGCATCCCGGCGGCTGCAAGATCTGCTGATCCGGCAGTTCCGGCAGGCTCGCCCGCAGGTTGGCATGTCTTCGCAACGCCAAGGCGTGGCAGTCGCAGCGCGGGGAGGTTGTAGTCAAGGAATGGCTCGACGAAAGCTTGGTCGATCTGCTCGCCGGACAGTCGACACCGCGCATCGCCCGGCGTTCGCACGAAGAGACGACGTCTCAGAAGCCCGTTCGTCGAGCCTGGACGCCGCCGCTGTGCTGACCGAACGATTGCATGTCGCAGAATCGAACTGGCGCTGCCGACCCAGAATGCCAGCGGCATGATCAGGAATGCCCCAGGCCGGGGCTCACTGGATCGCCCGCGCTGCCTCGGTGCTCGGTGGATCCGCTGGGCGCACTTGTGCGCCGACGCCGCGGTAGCCGACGAATCGACATTCCTGGTCGAACACCGGCTGGCCGCTAACCCGGAACTGCAACTTCGAACCGTCGGCGCCGACGCGGTGGATCGCAAGGTCGAGGAAAGGCTGATGGGCCGTGATCTTGGCTCGCAGCGTCTGCAGTTCCTCGTTGACCCAGCCCTGTCCGGCGCCGCGTGAACTGGCGTCGTGCAAGGGGTCCAGGATTTCGAGCATTTCGGACACCGGGCCCGACATGACGATGAATTCGCCACGCTCGTCCTGTTCCCAGTACCAATCCGACGCCAGTTCGATCAGATAGCGGAAGCGGGCTTCGCTCTCGCGCAACTCTGCGGTCCGGTCTGCCACCGCCTGTTCCAGACGCTTGTTGTGGGTTTCCAGCTGGCGGTGCAGCACCTGCACTTCGAGCATGTTGTGCAGACGCGTCTTGACTTCGACCACGTCGAAGGGCCTGCTGATGAAATCCCTTGCCCCGGCCCCAAGGGCGCGATGCTTGTGCCCGGGTTGTGCCGTGATCACGATCACGGGCAACCAGCCCAGAGGCCTGTCCGCTCGCAATCCCTTCATCACGGCGAATCCGTCCATGGAGGGCATCTGCAGGTCGAGCAGGATCAGGTCGTAGTCGTGCTGGCGGTGCAACGAGCACGCCTGGACGGGCTCCGTGGTGGACGAGACCCGCGTGTAGCCCTCCTCGGCCAGCATGCGGCTCAGCAAAAGCACATTCGCTTCCAGATCATCGACGATCAGGATGTTGGCTGAAAGAATCTCTTCCTCGAGGGTCATGGGTCGTTCTTCCGTTGCTTGATCCGATCGAGGTGCGACGCGGCGCACTTCGGGCCACGATGGCGAAGGGCCAGTACTGAAACACCAGCCAGCCAGCGCGAAGCTCTCGCGAAGTGTATTGGAACTTGGCTCGGTGACTGACACGCGGTGACTGACACCACTTTGCGTTGACACCACCTGCGATGTAAATGATCCGCCTGAACGCTGCGATCATGAAGGCACAGCCGGCGGCCGGTGGCGGCGACACGGCTAGCGCCGGAGCGATCTGCAAGCGGCGCTCTTGTCGGTTTCAAACCACCTTGACGAAGCGGCCGTATCCCTTGAGCACGGCATCGGAGGTGAGCAGCGACACGCGCTCGACCATCGCCTGCGCCACCAGCAAGCGGTCGAACGGATCGCGATGGACCCAAGGCAAGGTGACTGCACGGCTGATGTGCGCGGCCTGGATCGGCAGTTCAACGAAGCCCTGATTCAGCAACCCCTGGTGGAGGACTTGGCAATCCACCACGAAGTCCGGCCGACCCAGCGATGACTTGATCGCCACTTCCCACAACGACGCCAGGCTGAAGGCCAGCGGCGTTTCGCGCGAGCGCAACTGCTTGGCTGCCCTGGCCGACAGCCGCTCGGGCTCGAAGGCAGCCCACAGGATCAAATGGGTGTCGAGCAACAGCACGCTTCAGCGGGCCGAGCTGAACATGGCGTCGATGTCGACAGCGAAGTCCTGCTTGAGATTGGCCCGCACGACGCCTCGGCCAGCGAGAAAGCCCAGCGTCCTGATTGCCGGCGGCGCCAGCAGTGGGAGCATCTTCGCCACGCCATGCTCAGCTGTCTGTCGCAGGCCTACTGCACGCGTCGAACGCGGGGCGTGGCCGACACGCCGTCGATCTCCATGAAAAAACTGCCGAGCATGCCGCGCTTGACGCGCACTGTCGGGTTGTCCAATTCGTAAGAGACACGCTTCGTGTCCAGCACCTCCCACACCTGACCATTGGCCAGCTTCAGGCGTGTGCCCGGGTCCCAGCCTTCGAAGCGCCCGGCGATGCGGCTCTCGAGCATTTCCGTGGGTGACGGCAGGCGCACCTGCGGCAAGCCAAAGTCCGATGGCGGTGGTGTAGCCGCAGAAGGCTTCGAAACTGGCGCCAGAGGGGTCGCAGCTGGTGAAGCCGCCGGTAAGGCAGCGACGGGCTTGACAGCTGCGGGTGCGGCAGGTGCCGGCAAGGTCTGTGACGATGCGGCCGGTTGCGCGATGGCGTCGTAACACGCCAGGCGCGCAATGGGTTCAGCCAGTGCGCGGCAAGCAGCCACGGCCTGAGTCAGCGGCTGCGCAACAGCGGCAGCCGAGCTGGCGGCCAAACCAGCGGCCAGACCAGCCCAGGTCCACGAAAGCCGTGTGCTCCTCATGATCCCATCAACTCGCGCAACACAGGTTCAGACTCCTTTCCGATCATTTCGCTGAGCACCTTGATCTTGCCCGTGTTGTCCAGCAGTTGCCACGGGTCGGCACCCCCACCGAATCCACTGACGCCGATCACGGTCGAAGCGGTCAGAGTGCGCGTAGCCAGCAGCTTGTTGCCGTTCAGCTCAATCAGCGAGTAGCGCACGTAGGCGTGCGGCGCCAGGTAACCGGGGGCTATGGCACTGGTGCCCTCCGTTCGCAGGTAGGTCACGCGGTCGACATAGAAGCCCAAGCCCTCGACCCTGCCCGTGCCCAGCATCACGTCCCGTGCTTTCATCTTGGCCTCGGCCCGGTGCTTGGTGGCAAGCAACAGGTGCGTCGCCCCTTGCGACTGAAGTGTCTTGAGCAAAGACGCAGGCAAGTTCACGCTGTCGCCCGAGACCAGCGTCGACTGGCCCCGGTACAAGGCGCCGTCGTTGATCAGCAACGGCACGGCCTTGCCGAGTTTGCTGTCGTTGATGGCACGCAGGCCGGCGCGCAAGACCGCCTTTTCCAGCTCGTCCGTGTCCAACGGGATGGTCTCGGTCTGGTTCTGCGCCAGCGCACTGCCCGTGGTGCTTTCGAAGCCGGTCACGGTCAGCTGATCGGCCACCAGCGAAACGATGCCGTAGACCCTGGGTCCGCTGGCCCACGCACCTTGCAAAGGGCCCGGCAACACGGGCAACAGCACCAGGCCCGCAAGCAGTTGACGGCGTTGTGTCATGAGTTCCACTCCCTTTGAATCGAACGCACCCACGGGGTGCCTGCGCCGCGCGTTGTAGCAGAAAAAAACCCGGCTGCGCGGGGCGCAGCCGGGTGACTGTCAGCGTGCCGGCAAGAGCCGGGCACCGAGGTGTGGCCTCAGAACTCGAAGCGCACGCCTGCGTAGTAGCGCGGGCCAATCGCGTCGTAGACGTCTGCTGCCGTGCCGGCACCCGTCGTGCCCCCGGGCACCAGGCCGTTGGTATCGAAACGCGGCGCCTTGGTGTTGAAAGCGTTGTCCATGCCGATGTACATGGTGGCCTTCTTGTAGGTGTAGTTCACCTGGAAGTCCACGTAGGTCTTGGCCGGAACCGTCAGCGAACCGGCTTCGAGACCCCAACCCGCCACCAGTTCCTGGTCGTCGATGGCCGACTTGCCAATGTAGGTGGTGGAGGTGCTGATGCCAACCGGACCCCAGTTGTAGCCCAAGCGCAAATTGAACTTGTTCTTGGGCGCACCCACTTCACCGGCAAAGACGTCGGCGTCCGAGCCGATCAGCGGAATGACATAGCCTTTGCTGACGTGGGTGTAGGCCAGCTTGGCGTTCAGGCGACCCGGGCCCACCCTGTCGGTGAACGCGGCTTCAATGTCGAAGCCTTCGGTGAACAGGCCACCGCTGTTGGTCACAGCCGAATCCACAAACTGCAGGGCGCCTGCGCTGTTGGGGCCTGACGCCGTGGCGCGCCGGGTGACAAACTGGCAGAAACTGGCGTCAGCGGTGTAGCACTGCGACAAGATGAAGTTGCGCGGCGTCGACACGATGGCGTCGTCAACCTTGATCTTGAAGTAGTCCACGCTGAAAGTGAAGTTCTTCAAGGCCTGGATGTTGATCGGTGTCCACACCACGCCCAAGGTGGTGGAGTTGCCCTCTTCCTGCTTCAGGCTGGGATTGCCACGGTCAAAGCCGCTGGTGCCCTGAATGTCGGCCTGCGTGCGCGTGAAGCTGCCGTTGGCCGCGATGTTGGCCGCAACGCCAACATCGGCGCGGCAGCGGGCGGCAGCCGGCTCGGTGGACACTGCGGTGACACCTTCGCAGGGGTCGGCCACAGAAGGGAAGGTCTGGCTCGGCGGCGAGTACAGCTCGTTGATGTTTGGCGCACGCGTGGCCAGGGCCTGCGTGGCACGCAGGCGCAAGCCAGCCACGGGGACCCACTCGAATGCACCGGTCCAGCTGGTGGTGTTGCCCACGGTGGAATACTTGCCTGCACGAACGGCGCCGCTCACAACCAGCGACTTGGCAAACGGGGCATTGCTCAGCAGCGGCACACGTGCTTCGAAGAAAGCGTCGGTGACGTCGAACTCGCCTTCGGTTCGCGGAATCGCGTTGCCGGCGTTCAGGCCCGACTGCTGCAGCGGGTCGAACTCGGAACGGGAGAACTCTTCACGCCATTCCAGACCCCCCACGACACTCAGCGGGCCGGCCGGCAGCTTGAACAGGTCACCGCGCACAGTGGCACCAGCCAGCTTCTGGGTCGTGAAGGTGCTCAGCAGGCCAGGTGCCTGGATGTAGCGCAACTGGTCGGGCGTGATGGAGTTGAAGCCGAACACGTTGACAGGGATGCAGCCCTGGGCACGGGCATTGGGGTCGATACAGATGGCTTCGGTGGTATTGCCGTCGCCGTCGACGTCATTCAGGTCCGGCACGGCTTCCAATGCCGAGCGGAAAGTCAGCACGTTGACCTGGCCGGCATTGACCTGCGACTCCTTGGTTGCACCGTAGCCGATGTAGGTGTCGTAATCCCAATTGCCAAACAGCGTGCCCTTGGCGCCTGTGACCACACGGAAGGTGTCACGGTCTGCGGCAGAACCGCGGTTGCCTACCTCGCTGAGGCGGCGCGAGAAGTAGTAGTCGCGGGCACCGTCACCGTCGGTGTCGGTCATCTGGGCCAGCAGGCTGGCCGGAATGCGGGGGTTGGGGACCAGGGAACCGTTGACCAGGAACTCGGCCGGCACCTGGCCACTGGTGCTGGGGTGGGTGGCTTCGCTGTCAAACGGGAACGGCTCCAGGCGGGTGCGTGTCTGGGTCTGGGCGTAGTTGGCCTCGATGTAGGCGCTGTGGTTCGCGTGGAACGCCAGTTCGCCCTTGGTGGCCATCACAAAGCGCTCGAGCGGGACGGCAATGGTGCGCCGGGCCTGGCGGTTGAAGCCCGTGGGCGCGGTGGTGGCGTTGCCGTTGGTGCTCCAGCCGATTTCGTTGCCAACTGCGTCATACGTGCGGCTGGTGTTGCCAACGAAGAAACGACCTTGCGGGGCGTAGCTGGACCGGAAGCCGTCGGTGAAGGACAGCAGGTCATTGCCGTCGCCCGTGAGGTACGCGGTGGGGATGTCGTCAAGCGGTGCGCGCTTGTTGGAGAACACCGCGCCCTGCTTCGTGTAGCCAAAGTGCACCATGATGTTGGACTTGCCGTCGGCGCCGTTGGCGCCCATGGTCAGCGACACCTCGTCACGCTTGTCGTCCTTCTTGGTCGACTGGCCCTTGGACACGTCAAACACCATGCCGTTGAAGTTTTTCTTCATGATGATGTTGACCACACCGGCCACGGCGTCAGAGCCGTAGGTGGCCGAAGCGCCACCGGTGAGGATTTCAACGCGTTCGATGAATTCGGTGGGGATGGTGTTCAAGTCCACCGCGCTTTCACCAGGCACACCCGCCACATAGCGGCGGCCGTTGACCAGCACCAGCGTGCGGGCCGTGCCCAGATTGCGCAGGTCGACCAGGGCCACACCGGCGCTGGAAGTGCTGAAGTTGGAGTTGGTGCGGCTGATGGCCGGTGTACCCAGGGTCGGGTTCTTCAGCAGCAGGTCTTGCAGGTTGATGGCACCGGACTGCGCGATGTCTTCAGCGGACAGCACCTGCACGGGCGATGGCGACTCGGCGTTGAGCGCGCGGATGCGCGAACCGGTAATTTCGACGCGGTCGCTTTGGGCCAACGCAGGCAGGCTGGTGAGCACCAGGCTTCCACCCAGGGCCAGCAATGCCGCTGTGCAAACCTTTGATTTCTTGAACATGAACCCACTCCTCTATCGGACGGTTGATTGGATAACCCAGCAGCACAGCAAGTCTCGTACCCTCCTGAAGACGGGCCCGCACAGCGCATGCGCAGCCATGTAACTCCATTGTCAGCGCGGGGCTATGGGCGCCCCTTCGGGAAAACCCATGCCGGCGCACGCCGCGCGGCAGCGGCCGAAGGCGCCCGTCATGCCGTTTTGCCGGGCGCGTGCGGCATTCCAGCCCATGGGCTGCCGGGGCAGCCTGCATCCGCGTCAGATCCAACTGCAGGAAACCTGTTGGTAAGCGACAACAGGCGCCGCACGGTTCAGGTCGGCATCACGTCAAACGCGATGCTCAGCCGCGCTTGCTGGTCGGTGAAGGGAGTGGTGCCATGCCAGCACATGGACGGAAACAGCACCAGTCGGCCCACCTGGGGCTGTATGAACCGGCGCGCTGCCTGCTCCAGCCCGACATCGATGTCGGGCTGACCCAGCTGCAGCCAGCCGGCACGCTGCTCGCTATCGACCACGGCAGGCGGCACGGCCACATAACAGGCCGAGCTGATCCAGCCGTGAGGATGCACATGGTTGGTGTGAAAGCCGCCACTGCCCAGGCGCGACGACCACGAGTCCGCGTAGCGCCAGCTGCTTTGGCGCCGGCGCAGGAAAGGGTGTTCCATATCTTGCGGCAAGCCCTTGATGTAACGCCCGACCGCTTCGGAGATGCGTCGCTTCAGTGCATCCACCAAAGGATGCTGTTGTTCGAAGATGTCACCCAGCGTCTGCGTGCCGTTTCGCAAGGTCTGGTCCACCGGGGCGCGGCGGTCGTGGTGCAGGGCCGACAGCTCTTGCGTCAGCTGTTCGCAGAATGTCTGCATGCTGTCAAATCCCGGCGGCGGCGGCAGGTCGTGAACCTGCACCAGGCGCTCGCAGTCATTCAGCCACGCCTCCCGAGCGTCGCCCATCACGCGCCAGGCCAGTCCCAACAGCGACCACGCGTACTGGTCCTCGGCTTGCATCGACAACGCAACTTGCGCCTCGCGCTCGGCCGCATCGGGCCTGCGCGCCATCAGCAGGCTGCTGGCCAGGCTGGTGCGCAAGTCGGGGTTGAGCGGCGCCAACAAAACAGCGCGTGCCTGCGCCGCCAGGCCTTCTTCGATCTGACCCAGGCGCACCAGGCAGCGGCCCAGGCCGTCGTGGAAAGCGGCCTCGTGCGGCGCGCGCGACAGCGCTTGTGCGTAAGCCGATTGGGCGTCGGCATAACGCTCGGCCCGCCACAGCAGGTTGGCGTGCACACCGGGTGCGACGGCGGATGCTGGATGGTCGGCTGCGGTTTGCAGCAACTCGCCTTCGAAGTCCGGGTCGCCCTGGCGCCAGCGCAGGCGCGCCAGGTCAAGCAGGGCCAGGCGGTGCTGGGGCTCGCGCGCCAAGGCCCGGCGGTAGGCGGCTGCTGCAGCCTCGATCTGACCCACGCTTTGCAGCGTATTGCCGTGGTTGTAGTGCGCATCGGCCGCGTCCAGACCCAGTGCCAGGGCGCGTTCATGCGTGTGCAGCGCTTCGGTGTGGCGGTGGCTGCGTTGCAGCAGCGTGGCGCGGTTGTGCAGCAGTGCGGGTTTGTCGGGTGCCAGCTGCAGGGCGCGATCGACGGTGATCAACGCCTCTTTCAGCCGGCCCTGGTCGCCTTCGATCTGGGCCTGCAACTGCAGCATGGCGGCGGTGGGCTGCGGCGAGTGGGCCAGTGCCGCCCGCGCTGCCGCCGCCGCGTCCGGCAGTCTGGCTTGCTGGTGCAAGGCCCGCGCGCGGTTGTAGTGGGCGTCGGCATAGGACGGCTGAAGCGCCAGCGCCTGGTGGAATGCAGCTTCGGCCTCTGACGCCCGGCCCAAGCTGAGCAGCAGGTTGCCCAAGTTGTTCCAGACATGCGCTTGGCCCGGCTGCACCTGCAATGACTGGCGCATCAGCGCTTCTGCCTGCACCAGGTCGCCTTGCCTGCGCAGCAGCAGACCCAAGAGCTGAAGCGCCGCCGCGTGCTGCGGAAACACCTGCAGCGCTTGCCGGTAAGCCTGCTCTGCAGCTGGGCTGTCAACGGCCTGATGGTGCGCAAAGCCACGCTGCACCCAGGCATCGGCCTGGGCTTCGGATGGAGTCTTGGGTGGCGGGAAAGCGGTGGCCATGGCGGGCGACTTTTACTACGGCGCCTGGCGGCGATAGCGCCTTCGAGGCCAGCGATGGCAAAAAAAGGCGGGCCTAAGCCCGCCTTTGCTGGTGCCGGAGATCCGGCAATCAGAACTTCAGCGTCGCACCCAGGGAATAAGCGCGGCCGACCACGTCGTACCACTGCGGGAAGGTGTTGCCGCTATTGGTGGTCGTGGTACCGACGTTGGCGCCCAGGATCGGCGGCGCCAGGTCACCGGCATTGTTGATGGCCAGACTCATGCGCAGGTTCTTGGTCGCTTGCCAGGCAAAGTTCAGGTCCACGTAGTGGTAGGCCTTGATGCTGGCGAACTGCGGCAGCGTCGCAGGGGCACCTTGAATCGACGACTTGCCCAGGTAACGCCAGTTGTAGCCGGCTGTGAAGTCGCCCATGGACCAGGTTGTGCGCTGGCTGTACTTGACCTTGGAGGTGGGACCACCGCAGTCCGGGCCGTTCAGCCCGACGCACTCGATGCGCGCCACCGAAGGCAGTGACGTGAAGCCGTTCTTGACGACCTGTGTCGCCTGCAGACCCAGGTCGACACGACCCCATTTTTGCAGCGGCAGGCGGTAGCTGACACCGAGGTCGTAACCCTCGGTGTCCACCGTGCCGAGGTTGGAGGTTTGTGTGATCACTCCAGCGGAACCGTTCAGGCTGCCGGTGGTGACGTTGCGCACGATCAGGCCGCAGAACGGGTTGCCTGCGTTGAAGCCCGGGTTGAGCGCAGCGGTGTAGCAGCCGTCGATGACCTGGTTCGTCGTTGCACTCGACACGGCCTTGTCGATCTTGATCTTGTAGAAGTCCAGCGAGAACGACAGGCCGGGCACAAATTCTGGCTCCCACACGAAGCCGATGGTCGTGGTGTCGGCTTCCTCTGGGCTGAGGTTGGGGTTGCCACCGCCGGTGTTGCTGATCTGGCCCGCAGCCGGCGCCGGCACATTGCCGAACTGCGACAACGGCACGCCGGTTACGCGGCACAGGTTGGAAAGCGTGCCGGCGGTGTTGGCGTCAGCGGCGTTGACCAGGAGCAACTGGCAGGGATCAACGGGGCGGTTGGACAAACCGCTGACGATAGGCTGGTACAGCTCGTTGATGTTGGGCGAGCGCGTCGCACGCTGCTGCATGGCGCGGAAACGCAGGCCCTTGATGGGGGCGTAGTCAAGCCCATACTTCCAGCTGCCGTAGCTCTGACTGCCGGCCAAGGTCTTGAACTTGCTATCGCGGTAACCGCCTTCGAAGTTGAGCGCTTGAATGCCCATCATGCCGCCGGCCAGCGGCACGATGGTCTCTAAAAAGCCTTCCTTCAGCGACACTGTGCCCGTGCGGTCGGGCAGCGGCGCACCCGTACCCAGGACTTCGCCGTTGATCTGCGATGGACCGTCCGACAGGTTGCCGGCCGACATGGTGCGCTCTTCCAGCCCCAAGGCCAACGACACGGGCGCTTTGGCGAAGGGGCTCTTGATGACGCCCAGATCGCCACTGACTGACGCGCTCTTGACGGTCTGGGTGACCGTGGTCGTCTGGATTGCGGTCTGGTTGAAGAAACCGAGCATCGCCGGGGTGACGGAACCTGCGGCGCCGAAGATGTTGATCGGCACGCAGCCGCCGGTAGTGACCGTGCAAGCCGTGGGCGACACCGAGCGCAGCGCTTGCTGCAGCTTGGAGCTGGAGCCCCAGTTGACACGCGTCGACAACTGGTCGGAGGTGCCCTTTTGCAGGTAGGCGTCGTAGCTCCAGCTGTCCAGGAACGGCACCGAGCCGCGAACGCCGGCGGTCCATTGCGACGTGGTGTTGCCGAAGTCGTTGATGCGCGGACCGTTCTCAACCAAACGACGGCTGAGGTTAAGCGTGATCTCCTGGGTGTTCCCCACCACACAGTTGGCAGGCTGCAGCGCGGCGATCAATGCCGCGTTCGGGACGCCCGGTGGCGTGGCAGTCAGCTTGGCATTTTCGCCGGCGATGAAGGCATTGCACAGCTGGGCGCGCAAGGCGTCCGGGATGAACGGGTTGCCGATGGGAAGCTGCCAGTTCGGGCGACCAGCCGAGGCGAACGTGCCCGTCGGCGCCAGATTCAGAGAAACCTTGCTCTTCGTGTGATTGAGCTCGGCGTAGGCTTCGGCAAATTCGTTGATCGTGAAGCGACCGATGGCCGCCATCTGCGTCCGCTCTATCGGTGTGATGAAGTAATTGAGCGGGTTGAAGTTGAAAGCATCTACGTTCCCGTCATAGGGGCGCAGGTTGCCCGCCGCTACATCGACGATCCGGTTGCCGGCCAGCGGCGCGGGAATGCCGCCCAGCACGGCCGGCACCGTGATGGAAGACCCGCCCGAGAGACCCGTGGTCGAGCTGATCGAAAACAGGCCAGCGGGGCGCTCGCCCTGCGTCAACGGATTGGTACGTGTCGTGCCAAAGCTCAATGCGACGTTGCCGCGGCCATCGGCCAGGTTGGCGCCGACGGTGAGGTCGGTGCGGTAACGCTTGGCATCGCCTTGCTCGGACACGCCGTAGGTGGTTTGCGCCTCAACGCCGGTGAAATTGCGCTTCAACACGAAGTTGACGACGCCCGCGACAGCGTCGGCACCGTACACGGCCGAGGCGCCGCCAGTGACAAGGTCGATGCGCTCGAGCAAGGCCACCGGAATGGCGTTGGTGTCGACGCGTCCCGACAAGTCAGAAGGCACGGCGCGCCGGCCGTTGATTAGCACCAGAGTGCGCTGGGGGCCGAGGCCGCGCAGGTCGATGGTGGCAATGCCGCCCGAGCCGTTGTTGGTACCGGGGCCGATGGCCGGAATCGCGGCCGGCAAGCCGCGGATGACTTCTTCCACCGCAATGGGTTGCGAAGCGTTGATCTCGGTCGCACTGAGGCTGGTGATCGGGCTGTTGGACGTGGCACCGATGCTCTTGATGCGGGAGCCGGTGACTTCAACGCGTTCGGTGGTCTGGGCGACGGCCGGCAATGCCAGCACGCCCATGGCCACGAGCACGCCCGTGCAGATCTTGGTTCTTTGGAACATGAGCTTCGAACTCCTGTGGTGTGAGTAAGGGTTTCCGGTCAGAAACACGGGCCAGCTCAAACAGTTCGACGTGATCGGGTATGACCACGGCTCCCCGCCCGCTCAGGCGTGTAAACGCATTGTCACGGCTGTCAGGGAACTCTTTGGCTTCTGCCTACTCAGGCCGCCGGGCACCTGCCAGTTGCAGGCCGATCTCTCGTCACACTTGCGAAGAGATTTTCATTACAGATCAATGACCTAGCGTCTTCCTTCGAGTCTGATGCCAGATTTGCAGGGCGCTGTGGCTAGGGCTAGCCCTTAGCGCATTCAGGGTCCTGGCTGTTGGTGACCCGCAACAGGCCTGACACAAAGACCCGACTGCCGTCCTGGGTCAAACCGGCTGCAGGCGCGGCACCGCAGCCAGCAACTGGCGGGTGTAGCCGCGCGCCGGATGCAACAGCACCTGCGCGCAGGCGCCCTGCTCTTCCACCCGGCCGTCTTTCATGACCACGATGCGATCGGCCACGTACTCCACCACGCCAATGTTGTGCGTGATGAAGAGGTAGCTCACGCCCAAGTCACGCTGCAAGTCGCGCAGCAGGTTCAGGATCTGCGCCTGCACCGACACGTCCAGCGCCGATGTCGGTTCGTCGCAGACGATCAAGCGCGGCTCGACCGCCAGCGCTCGGGCGATGGCGATGCGCTGGCGCTGGCCGCCGGAAAATTCGTGCGGGTAGCGCGTGAGCGCCTCGCGGCGCAGGCCCACTTGATCGGTCAGGCGTTCCAGGCGGGCACGGCGTTGGTTGGCGTCCAGGTCGGGCTGCAGGGCCGCCAGGCCTTCTTCCAGGATTTCATAGACGCGCATTCGCGGGTTCAGCGACGCAAAGGGGTCCTGGAAAATGATCTGCACCTGCCGCCTGGCGGCGCGCAGGACGTCGCCCTGCATGTCGAACAGGTTCTCGCCATTCAGCAGCGCGCGGCCCTCGGTCACCGACAGATGGCGCAGCAACTGCACGATGGCCTTGCCGGTGGTCGTCTTGCCGCAGCCCGATTCGCCCACCAGGGCCAGCGTCTGGCCGGCGTGCAGTTGGAAAGAGACACCGTCGACAGCGTTGAAGTGGCCTTTGATGCCTTGCAGGATGCCGCCGCGGATGGGGAAGCGGACGCGCAGGTCTTGCACGTCGAGCAGCGGTGGGGTCGTGGCCGCGCCCTCGGCCCTGCCCTCTCGCACAGCCAGGGGAGGAAACACACCGACGCCCTCTTCTGCACTTGTCAGCGCAAGGTTGGCGCCTTGCGGGTGCGGCACAGAATTGGGTTGGGCACTGGGCCGGGCGCCGTCCGAATACAGCAGACAGCGCACCTCATGCCCGGCCCCCAGCTCCAACAAGTCCGGCAAGGTGCCGGCGCAATGCGCCATCACCTGGCTGCAGCGCGGTGCAAACCGGCAGCCATCGAAGCGCTGGTTCAATGCCGGCACCGTGCCCGCGATCGCTTCCAAACGGCCGGCCCGCCGGCCGCCACCCGGCAGCGCGCGCAACAAGGCGCGGGCGTAGGGATGTTTGGGTGCACGGAAAAAATCCTCGGCTGTGGCCACCTCGATGATCTGCCCCGCGTACATCAGCGCCACCCGCTGGGCCATGCCCGACACCACCGCCAAATCGTGGGTGATGAGCAGCAATCCCATGCGCTTTTCGCGCTGAAGGTCGCGCAGCAAATCCAGGATCTGCGCCTGAATGGTCACGTCCAGCGCGGTGGTGGGCTCGTCGGCGATCAGGAAGTCGGGTTCGGCCGCCAGTGCCACCGCGATCATCACACGCTGCTTCTGGCCGCCGCTCATGCGGAAGGGGTAGTCGTCGATGCGGCGTTCGGGTTCGGGGATGCCCACGCGCCGCAGCCATTCCAGCGCCTTGGCCCTGGCTACCGCGCCACGCAAAGGGGTGTGCGCCTCGATCGCTTCCACGATCTGCTGGCCCACTTTCATCACCGGGTTCAGGCTGGTGCCGGGCTCCTGGAAGATCATGCCCACGCGGCCGCCGCGCACGCTGCGCATCTGCACTTCGGGCAGGGCCAGCACGTCCACCGCGTCGGCACCGCTGCCGATGTGGATGTCACCCGCCGCCACGTAGCCGTTTTCCGGCAACAGCCGCATCAGCGCCAGCGCCGTCATGCTCTTGCCGCAGCCCGACTCGCCCACCAGCGCAAAGGTTTCGCCGCGGGTGATGCACAGGCGCAGGCCGTCGATGGCGCGCACCAGGCCGGCATCACCTTCCAGTTCAACCTGCAGGTCCTGGATGTTCAGCATGGTCAGCCCGCCTTCTTTCGCAGGCGCAGGAGCCGCTGGCTGCGAAAGACCCGTGCGCGCGGATCGAAGGCATCGCGCACGCCGTCGGCAAACAGGTTGGCCGCCAGCACCAGCGTCACCATGAAGACAAAGGCCGAAGCGAAGGACCACCACACCACGGGGTCGCGGCTCATCTCGTTGCGGGCCAGGTTGATCATGCCGCCGAAGCTGTTCATCGACGGGTCCACGCCCACGCCCACATAGGACAGCACGGCCTCATACAGGATGAGCGAGCTGAATTCGAGCACCGTGACGATGAGCATCAGGTGCGCCACATTGGGGAAGATGTGCCGCGCCATGATGCGTGTGTGGCCGATGCCGAAGGCCTGCGCCGCCTGCACGTAGTCCAGCTCGCGCAGCTTCAATGTCTCGGCGCGCAGCAGCCGGCACAGTCCCGCCCAGCCGGTCAGCCCCAGCACCGCGCACAGCAAGAAGAGCTTGAGGTCGGAGCGCTCGGCGCCGGTCTCGAAGAGGTCGGGGTTCTTGTCCAGAAACACCTGCACCATCAGCACACAGGCCGCGATGAGCAGCACATTGGGTACCGACGACAACACGGTGTAGAGGTACTGGATCAACTCGTCCACCCAGCCCTTGAAGTACCCCGCCAGCAGACCCAGCACCACCGCCAGCGGCAGCGTGGCCACTGTCGCCAGCGAGCCGATGACAAAGGCGGTGCGGATGCTCTTCAGGCTTTGGTACAGCACATCGTTGCCGGTGAGGTCGGTGCCCAGCAAGTGGTAGGGGCCGGACAACATCGTCGCGGGGCCGACCACCAGGCCCAGCACCAGCAGCGTGACGACGGCCACGTGCCAGGGCACCTGGCCTTGCTGGCCGCGGATGGCGCGCCAGGTGTCACGCAACGCCTGCCGGCGGCTGCGGGCGACGGCGGCCACCAGAAACGCAGCAGTCGCGGCGCCCAGCAAAAATCCGATGAAAAGGCCTTGCGATGCGCGCACGGCCACGTCGCCCAGCCATTGCTGTTCAGGCGCGCTGAGGTGGCTGCCGCCAAAGGCCAGTCGCGGTGCCACGCGCCGCACCTCGCCTTCCACCAGCAGAGATTCTTTGGTGAAACCCACGTAAGCCAAGGGACGGGAGTAGGTGGACTCACGCGCCGCCAGCAAGTCGGCCAGCATCACGTCCAGCAGCGAGCGTGTGCGCGAGTCGTAGGCCGGTGCCGCGTCTTTCACCCCAGGCGCGGGCGGCAGCAGCGGCCTGAAGTGCACGCTGTCCAGCAGGGTCACGCCCAGGCACAGCAGCAGGATGATGGAAGATGCCAGCGCTGGCGCGTTGCGGAACACCCGGCCCCACTTGGCGGCCAACTCGGGTTTGCGCAGCACACCCACGGCATAGGCCAACAGCGCAACCAGCAGCAGCCAGATGGCGGCGTCGGTCCACAGCAGCACGAATTTGGGCATGGTGTCGCGCCGGGTCGATCAACTCAGCCGCACGCGGGGGTCGACCCAGGTGTAGGCAATGTCGATGAGTGCGTAGGTGGCGATGTACAGCAGCGAACCCACGAAGACCATGGTGCGCACGATGGCGAAGTCCTGCTTGCCGATGGCTTCGATGACGTAGGCGCCCAGGCCCGGCAGGCCGAAGAAGCTCTCGAACACCAGGCTGCCCAGAAACACATACGGCAGATAACTGCCGGCACTGGTGATGATGGGAATCAGTGCGTTGCGCAGCACGTGGCGGAACATCACCACCTGTTCGCTCAGGCCCTTGGCCCGTGCGGTGCGCACGTAGTCCTTGCCGATCTCTTCGAGAAACATGGCGCGGTACAGCCGCGCTTCGCCGCCCAGGCGCGCGATGAGGCTCAGGCCCACCGGCAGCAGCAAGAACTTCACTGCATCCAGCCCCGGCGCATAGCCCGAAATGGGTGCCAGCTTCAGCACGCGAGAGAACAGGTACTGACCCACGATGATGTAGAACAAGCTGCTGATGGACAGCATCAGCACGCAACTGACCACGCCCCAGAAGTCCAGCCGCGAGTTGCGAAACATCACCAGCAGCAGCGCAAATGCCGTGCTCGCGATGACCTGCAACACAAACAGTGGCAAGGCCATCTGCAGGCTGACCCACATGCGCGCACCCACCTCGTGGCCGATGTCACCGGCGCTTTCGCTGTCGGCGCGGCCGAAGTCCAGCGCGAACAGCGACACCGAACGATCCCAGAAGATGGTGTCGGTGACTTGCGCGGCGCCCTGCCGCTGCACGTTCAGGTACATGGGCTTGTCGTAGCCGCGCTCGGACTTCCACTTCTCTATGGCCTCTTGCGTGACGCGTTTGCCACCCAGGTTCAGGCGCGCCATGTCGTCGGGGGTGTTGACCGCAAAGAACAGAATGAAGGTGGCCAGGTTCACGCCCATCAGGATGAGCACGCCGTAGCCGATGCGGCGCAGGATGAAGTTCAGCATCTGACGAAGTTCATCAAGTCAATACTTCGCCACGTGCGTTGGTGCGCTCACGTTTGCGAAAGTGCTGGCGCGCCACCCAGAACAAGGCCAGCACCAGCGCCAACATCAAACCCAGCGGCCACCACACCGGTCGGTTCCAGGCCGCGTGGCTGGCCAGGCGTTGTTTCACGTCCAGCCGCAGGTAGCGGCCATGGTCGCGGATCAGGATGGCCGGCTTGAAGTTGTGCACCCACTGCTGCGCTGCAGCGCTGGCATAGGGAAAAAAGCCCATGGTCCAGGGTGCGTCCTCGCGCACGACCTGCACCATCTCGTCGATCAGCTTCTGCTTGGCCGGGCCGTCGGGCAGCGTCTTCATCTGCACGTACAAGCGGTCATAAGCCGCGCTGGCGTAGTTGGCCGTGTTCTCGCCGTCGAACCGGGTCTTGCCCGTGGGGCCATAGAGCAGGAAAAGAAAGTTCTCGGCGTCGGGGTAGTCGGCGTTCCAGCCCAGCCAGAACACCTGGTACTTGCCTTTGCGCACCTTGTCCTGGAACTGGTTGTTGTCGGTGGCGCGCACTTCCAGCTGGATGTCGATCTTCGCGAACTGACGCACGACCCAGTCGATCTCGGGTTTGCGCTCGGGCGTGGGTGGCGCGTAGAAGTCGTAGTTCAACACCAGCGGCTTGCCGGTCTGTGCATCGCGGCCCTGCGGGTAACCGGCCTCGGCCATCAGGCGTTTGGCCTCGGCAATGGGACGGCGCACGGCGCGGCCGTCTTGCCAGACATGGGTCACCGGATTCACGCCTTCGGCCGTGCCCTCGCGGCTGCCGAAGATGCCCGGCGGCAGCGGGCTTTGGGCGGTGTCGCCGGCTTTCTTGGGAAAGACCTTGGCGTATTCCTCCCAGTCGATGGCGATGCTGATGGCCTGGCGCAGCTTGGTGTTGCGCAACTTGCGCTCGGGTGTGGCCTCGGCGCCGTCGCCGTTGCCGATGACCGGGTCCAGCATGTTGAAGCCGATGAAGTAGCTGTTGACGTCCGACCCACGGTTCAGTCGGAAGCCCTTGTCCAGGTACTCGGCGCGCACGTCTTCGCTGTCCTGCATGGCTACCAGGTAGTCCATGCCGGTGTCGGTGCGCTCGAAGACTTCGACGTCGTAAAAACCCTGGCGGAACTTGCCCCGCTGCGGAACGGCTTCGCGTTCGATGCTGGACACGTAGCTGTCGATGAAGGGCATGGTCTTGCCGCAGTCGTCCAGCAGGCCGGCTTCCTTGTCGCCGGGCATGCCTTCGCAGGGATAGGGTTCGCCTCGGTAGTTGGGGTTGCGCTTCATCACGTGGTAACGGTCCTTGACGAACTCGACCATCATGTAGGCGCCGGTGCCCACCGGCCACACGTCCAGCGTCAGCGCACGTTCGGCCATGCCGGGCTGGGCGTAGAAGGCATCGGCCTCCCAAGGCACCGGGGCCATGAAGGTCATCTGCATCCAGTAGCTCCACTGCGGGTACTTGCCCTTGATGCGGATGCGCAGCAGGTGTTTTTCCGGTGCCGTGGCGCCGGCCAGCGGCCACTGGCGAAAGTCCAGAAAGGGCTTGTCCTGGCTGGCCGGGTCCAGGCCCTGCCGCAGCTTCCGGTCTTCTTGCTTGATCAAGTCGCCGTACGCCTTCAAGCCCACCACGTATTCAGCAAAGGTGCTGTAGATGGGCGCCGTGATGCGTGTCGTGGCCTGGCGCTTGAGCGCGTAGACAAAGTCTGCGGCCACCAGTTCGCGTGTGCCCTGGTGTTCAAACTGCAGCGGCGTGCGGCGCTCGCCCAAAGCACCCGGCTCCATGGCGTGGTAGCGGTGCTTGCCCTTTGCGTCTTTTGCAAACGCCGGATGCGGCTGGAACAGGATGCCCGGTTTGATGGGCACCTCGTAGATGCTTTCCGCCACCTGATCCGTGGGCGCGTCATCGGCCAGGCGCTGGCCGTTTTTGTCCACAAAGTAAGGCTGGACCACGGCCGCTGCCGACTTGGGCACCAGCTGGAACGGCCGCTTCAGGTAGTGGTAGCCGTAAGGCGGTTCGTAGATCTGGAAGGTGTAGGGCGTGTCGTTGTTCCAGTAGGAAGCCGTCGGGTCCAGGTGGCGCGGCGAGGATTCGACCACCGCCGTGTACAGCGTGTTGGAAGCGGCCGCGTTGTCGGGCCAGGGGTTGTTGTTGCAGGCGCTCAGCAGCACTGCGGCAACCACAAGAATCGCCCTGCCAATGCACACGCCGCTGCCGATGAAGGTCATGCGCGGCCTACCACCCCATGAGCACTTCACGCCCCTGCACCACCAGTTGCACCCGCTGCCCAACCGGCAGCGTCACCTTGGGGTTGACGTGACCGAAGGGCAGCCCGGTGAGCAGCGGTGTTTTCATGCCGGCACGCACACGCGCCACCATGGTCTTGAGCGTGTAGCCGCGGTCCAGCGGCGAAGGCTTCCAGGCCGATACGGCGCCCAGCACCACGGCCTTCTGGCTTTGCAGCACACCGGCCTGCTGCAACTGCAGCAGGCTGCGTTCGATGCGGTAGGGGTGTTCGTTCACGTCTTCCAGAAACAGGATGCCACCACGGGTGATGCGCGCAGCGGGCCAGTGCGGCGTGCCCAGCAGCGACATCAGCATCGCCAGGTTGCCACCCCACAACAGCCCCTTGGCCTGCAGTCCGTCGAAGCCCGCTTCGGTGCGAAAGCCCACCGCTTCCAGCTCACCCGACATGGCTTCGCAGAAGCAGTCGCTGGTGACGTCGTCGACGCCGCCGCTGGCTTCATCGCGGCCGAAGTCGTCGCTCGCCATGGGCCCGGCCCAGGACGGACCGGCGCCGTGCGCCAACAGGGCCAGCTGCAGTGCGGTGAAGTCACTGTGGCCGACCCAGCGTGTGCCTTGCGCGACGCTGCGGGCCATCCGCTTCCAGTCCACCCGGTCCAACAGGCGCGTCAGCCCGTAACCGCCGCGTGAGGCCATGGCAATCGAAGGCGCAGCGTCGGCCACACGGTGCAACGCCGCGAGCCGGGTGTCGTCGTCACCCGCAAAACGCTGCTGGCGGGCCAGCACGGCTTCGTCCAGCTGCACGTCAAACCCCAGCCCCTGCAGGCGTCGCGCCGCCAGGCGCAAGACGGGCGCACGCGCCACCACGCCCGAAGGCGAAAACAGTGTCAAGGTGGTCATGAGGAGCGGCCCTCGGACGGGGCCTGCAGTTCGATGGCCTCACCGGCCGGTATGGCGTTGTCGGTCGGCTCTTCGCCGGCATCCACACTGTCACCTCGCAAGGCCCGGTGGCGCGCACGGCGCTCGGCAAAAAAATCCTTCAGCAACTGCCCGCAAGCCGGGGCCATGACACCACCCACCAACTGCGTGTGGTGGTTCAGGCGGGCCTCGGCAAACAGGTTCAGCACCGAACCAGCGGCACCGGTCTTGGGGTCGGTGGCGCCAAACACCACACGCTTGAAGCGGGCGTGCAGCAAGGCCATCGAACACATGGCGCAGGGCTCCAGCGTCACGTACAGCTCGCACTCGGGCAGGCGGTAGTTCTCCAGCAGCGTGGCGGCATGGCGCAAGGCCACGATCTCGGCATGTGCCGTGGGGTCGTGCGTGGTGATGGGCCTGTTGTAGCCGGTGGCGATGACCTGGCCGTCGCGCAGGATCACGGCACCCACGGGCACCTCACCGGCCAACAAGGCGTTGTGCGCCTGGTCCAGCGCCAAGCGCATGCCGTATTCGAAGCCCGGTTCGCTCACGGCGGGGGGTGGCCGCCGGCTGGGGGGATTTTGCCCAGCTGCGCGAAGGCTGGGATGGGTCGTGCAGTCGCGGGATTCACGCCTTCAGTGTAGCGGCAGCGCCTGGGCCGGCGCGCACTCGGTGACTGCACTCTGCGGTGACTGCACTCGGTGACTGCGATTGGTGCCTTCGATTGTTGACTGCGATTGGTGCCTCCGATTGGTGGCTGCGGTGGCTGCGGCCGACACCGCGCATAAGCCCGATGGACGCATCGGTCGGTGCAACACCCGCGTCGGGTTTGCAGCTGCTGAGCCCACACCAGGGATACTCACTGCGCTGTAACGAGCGAAAGCGCCCCGTGAGCCCACCTGCAGAAGTCAAGGTTCGAGTCTGGCCGATATCTCGGATCCTTCGCGTCCAGACCCAGGGTCCGCACGAACGCCTGGAGCGTATGGTCCCGCTGGCGGCACTGGCCAGTTCAAGCGCCAGTTCAAGCGCCAGTTCAAGCGCCAGTTCAAGCATCACGCTGCTGCGCTACCCGCGCTGTCTGGAGCGCATGCAGCCGCTTCCCGCAGCCGTGCACTGCGCGCTGATGGGGCGCCTGCCCCCCAAACATTTGCCTTGCTGGGTGACTGGCTCGAGGATTGCCCATGCCTGAACGATTGCCCCCTGCCGTCGCTGCCGCTTCGTCCGCGCTCGATCTCGACGCGTGCGCGCGAGAGCCGATCCACATCCCGGGCGCCGTCCAGCCCCACGGCGCGCTGCTGGCGTGCGACCAGAAAAGCTTCACGGTGCTGTCGGCCAGCGCCAACGCCGAGCGCTTCTTCGGCTTGGCCCCGGCGCAATTGACGGGCCGGCGGCTGGCGTCGGTGTTTGACCCCCAAAGCGTGGCCGGCGTGCGCAGCGCGCTCGACGACGCCGTCGTGCGGCCCCACATGCCCAGCCTGATCGAATTGCGCCTGCACGACGGCAGCGTTCGATCGGCCCAGGTCCATGCCTACCTGGGGGTGGTGTACATCGAGATCGGCGCGACGGGGGACGCCCAGGTCCAGACGCTGTACGCGGCGTTGCAGAACACCTACCCGGTTCTGGGCAGCCTGACGGCAGCCGACTCGCTCGAGTCCATGCTCAGCATTGCGGCGGGCTACGTGAAGCAGGTCTCGGGGCTGGACCGGGTACTGGTCTACCGCTTCGACGAGCACTGGAACGGCGAGGTCATCGAGGAGCAATGCAGCCGTGCCGAACTGCCGCTGTACTTCGGGCTGCGGTTTCCGGCCAGCGACATTCCAGCCCAGGCGCGGGCGCTCTACCGCACGAGCATGGTTCGCTACATCGCCGACGTGTCGTACACGCCGGTGCCGCTTGAGCCACCGGTCAACCCATACGACCGACAGCCCTTCGACCTCAGTTACTGCACGCTGCGCAGCGTTTCCCCGATCCACGTGCAGTACCTGAAGAACATGGGCGTGAGCTCCACGCTGTTGCTTTCCCTCGTCGTCGACGGCGAGTTGTGGGGCTTGATCTCCTGCCACCACCACGACGCTGCGACGGCGCTGACCCTGGTGCAGCGGCAGGTCTGCGGCATGGTGGCGCTGGTGGCCAGCGCCATGGTCAAGTCGCTTCAGGACCAGCAGCGCGGCCGGCAGCGCGCGCGCCAGGCCAATGCCCAGTCCGCCATCATCGAGGCCTTCAACGTGCCCGGCCGATCCATCGAAGCAGCGCTGAGGTCCGCCAGTGTCGACTTGACCAAGCTGTTGAACGCGACGGGCGGCGCCTTGTGGCTGGGCGACCGGGTGCTGCCTTTCGGACACGTGCCGCATGCCGGCATGCTGGCCGGCGTGCTGGCCCAGGCGCGCGAATCGCTGGTCCGCGTGCCTGAGCAGGCCTGGCAACGCATCGACCTGGCCAAGGCGAGCTTCGGTGCCCCGGTGCTCGGTGGGGCACTGGCCATCGCGCTGGACCCCAGGGCCTGCGATGGCCTGCTGTGGCTGCGGCCTGAATTGCGTCAGGTCGCGCTGTGGGGAGGCGACCCGGACAAGCCGGTCATCCAGACACCCGGCCCGGATGGCAGCATCACGCTCAGCCCACGACAGTCGTTCGAGACCTGGAAGCAGACCATCCAGGGCGAGTGCGCGCCATGGCGGCTTGAAGACCACGAAGCCGCGCTCTCGCTGCGCGCGCTCGGGCACGTGCTCGATACCCAGCGTGCCCACGAGCAATTGCGCGCCAGCGAGGACAAGTTCAGGAGCCTGACGGCCCTGTCATCCGACGCATACTGGGAAACCGACGCCGAGCATTGCGTCAAGGCGGTGGCGGACACGCGACTCGGAGCGCTGGCGGCGCGCCTGCCGCCGATCGGCCAGCCACTGGCATCGGCCTTCATTCCCGACGCCGTCGATGCACGGCCGCTGCTGAAGACGCTCGAGCGGCATGACACGTTCCGCGACCTGGAGTGCCACGCGGTGCTGCCCGATGGCAGCCGCTGGCCGTTGCTGCTCAACGCCGAGCCGGTGCACGACGACCGGGGTGCTTTCGTGGGGTACCGGGGCACGCTGTCGGACGCCTCGGCACGGTGGGCTGCGGCGGCGGCACGCACTGAGCGCGACGCCGCCGAGCAGGCCAACGTGGCCAAGTCGCTGTTCCTGTCGCACATGAGCCACGAACTGCGAACGCCGCTGGCGGCGGTGATGGCCTATGCCCAGATGCTCGAGGTGTCCAAAACGCGTCCGCTGGATGGTGCGCAGCGCGACTGGGTCAGAGACGTTCTCAAGGCGGGCAATCATCTGCAGCAGATGGTCGACGAATTGATGGACCTGTCGCTGATCGAGGCCGGGCAACTCAAGCTGGAACTCGGGCCGATCAACCTCGAGGCCCTGGTGGGCGAAGTGCTGCACATGATCGAAGGGCCGGTCGAAGCGCGCTCGCTCGCCGTCAGCGTCGATCTGGCCGACGTTCAGGGCCACATCATGGCCGATGCCAAGCGGCTGCGGCAGATCCTGCTGAACCTGCTGAGCAACGCCGCCAAGTACACAGCCGTCGGCGGCAAGATAGCGGTCGTGGCTAGCCGCGTCGATTTGCGCTCCGGCCCCGCGCTGAAGGTCGACGTCAGTGACAACGGTTGCGGCATATCGGCGGCCGATTTGAAGCACCTCTTCGAGCCCTTCAACCGCTTCGGCCAGGATCGCGGCATCATTGCCGGCACGGGCATCGGACTCGTGATCTCGCGCCGCCTGGTCCAGGCGATGGGCGGGCAGCTGACGGCCATCAGCGAAGTCGGTGTGGGCTCGACCTTCTCGTTCAGCATGGCCATACAGCCTGCTGTCTGAACGCATGCCGAGGGCGGGGACGCTCCGGCGCGGTCGGCTCGCACTCAATCGACCATTCGTCGACGGATTTCCGTCGGGGGCCCGCCGACGAGGCGGTGCGCATCCTGAGCGCCGGGTGGGTTTGTTCGACACGGCTGCGATGCCCTAACCGGTGGATGCGGGCCGCCGCGCCACCGAGGCCGCCTTGCCTGCCATCGCCGCGCTGCTGCACCAGGCGCCGCGGCTCGCCGCGGCTTGATGCCGGGAGCCCGGATGCGGCGGCTGCGCCGGATCGACGCTTCGGAAGGTGCGGGCCGCCATCACATGCCTCAATTCACAAAGGTGGGCAGTTGCGCAAAGGTGGCCGTGCCTTGCAGCCCGACGGAACCACCGCCCATGACCAGCACGCCGGTGTTCAAGAAGCGGGCTTCGGGCTGCAGGCGCACGGCCAGGCCCGTCGTCAGGCTGGTGCCGCTGAATTGCAGCGTATGACCGCCACCCACCAGGGGCTCGAACAGGCCGTTCACGGGCGACGGTGCAAAGGCCTCGACGCGGGCGGTGCCACCCACCCCCTGGAAGCGGCCGGCACCCGATGACAAGAGGCTGATCGAGGACAGCCCCGTGGTTATCAGGGTACCGGCATTGTCGCGGTCGTTGTGCAGGTCGGCAAAGCTGGCGTTGCCCACGCGCAGCGTGCCGTACAGCTCCACCCGACCTGCCGCGCTGAGCGTGCCCGCGGCCGCGTCGCCCGACAGCGACCCCTGGTAGAAGCTGTTGAAGGCGCCGATGCGCACGGTGTCGCCAGCCACCACGCGCACATCGCTGAACGGGCCAGGCACGGCGCCCGTGTCCCAGTTGCCGGCCACGTTCCAGTATCGGTCCGAGGTTCAGATGGCGCCTGCGCTCGAGCCGCACCAGGCTGCCCGGTCGAGGGCGAACTGGAATTCCTGCACCTCGACGAAGACACCGTTGAACCAGCTGCCCATGTACACCGGCGTGCTGCCGGTGAAGATGTCCAGCGCCTGTGCGGTTGGCGCGGCCAGCAGCGCACACGCGGCCCAGGCCAGTGCGTGGCGCCTGAGCGCTGCAGGGCCGCGCACCGCTGCCGGCGGCCTTTGCCGGCCCGGCTTCTGAATGGGCAAGCAAGACTTCCCGAACCGGGTGGTCCCGAACATCAGCGTCTGTGTCATGGCTCAGCTCCGGGGCCAGCGGTCGCGGCCCATGACTGGCACTGTGGTCAGCCCGACGTCACGCAGGCGTCACACGACATCCGCGTCGGACCCAATGAACGTGGGGGACGTGGTCAGCAGCTCCCGGTTCACCGGGTTGCGGTGCAAAAAGGAATCGATGAAAGGCGCGGGCACCTGCGGCAAGGCCTGGGCTTGCACCCAATGCCGGCCGGCGGCCAGCGCGGCTTGCGATGCAGGCCCATCACCGGCCGCGTGAAGGGCCTGGCCGGCCACCAACCAGGCTTCGGGTGTGTAGACGAAATCGGGCACGTAGCCTTCGCGCAGAAGGCGCACCAGTTCGGTCGCAGCAACGGCCGCTTGCCCGGGCTGTTGCAAGTCCAGCGCGGCACGCGCACGGTGCATCTGCAAGGCGGCGAGTGTCCCGAACAATTCCTGTCTGATCGCCGCGTCAGACAGCGCAGTGGCCTGGTCGAGCACATCCGCGGGTGCGGCAAAGCGCAAGCCACGCACGGCGTTGCCGGTGCGCCGGTTGGTGTCGGCGTCCAGCAGTGCCGACGCCTGTTGCGCCTGCTGGGCGGCCAGCGGCAGACCCAGCCACTGTTCGACTTCCAGCCGCAGCCACAGGCGGCCGGCCTGCATCCAGGCCGGCAAGCCGGTGTCGGCCAATTGCAGCGACTGAAGGGCGCGAGCGTGCTGCCCCAGGTGCTGCCACAGGCGCGCCTGTGTGGCGCGTACGGCATGCACCCAGAACGGGGCGCCCATGGCTTCGAAGTGCGGCAGCAGTTCGTCCAGCGCCACTTGCGCAGGGCCAAGCAGGCCCACTTCGGCTTCATTCCTGGCGTGCATCAAACGCGCCATGCGGTGGGCAGCACTGTCGGGGCCATCGGGCAGAAGCAGCAGTGCCCGCTTCGACTTTTCGGCAGCCAGCGGCAAAGCGCCCATGGTGCGCAGCACCACGCTCTGGTTGAGCAGGGCCGTGCATTGCAAGGGGCGTGCTCCTGTTCGCTCGGCACAGGCGATGGACACGTCGAAGCAGGCCACACCTTCTCGCAGGCGGCCGGTGTGGCCCAGCACGGCGGCCCAGTAGCCGTACCAGATCTGGCGCAACTCGTCGTCGGCCTCGCGGTCCACCCAGTCGCGCAGCGGCAGCATCAGCGAATAGGCTTCTTGTGTGCGACCGATCTTGATCTGGTTGCCGGCGGTCAAGCTGGTCAGGCGCACCAGTTCCTGCTGCGCGCCCACCTTGCGCGCCAGGGCCATGCCCTGCTGACCGGATTCGATGGCCTCTTCAAAGGGCCCGCGCTGCCCCAGCTGGTCGGTCAGCACACGCAGCGCCCGCACACGCTGTGTGTCGTTGCCGGCCTGCTCAGGCAAGGCGCGGGCTTCGGCCAAGGCAGCTTCATCGGACTGGGCGCCGATGAGCGCCGATACGCGGCTGGCCAGTGCCTCGAAGCGCGCGTCCGGCAGACCGGCTTCGGCGTAGGCCTGCGCGGCCTGGGCGTAGAGATCGGCCTCTTCGGGCTGGCGCGCGGCTTCCCGGGCCCGCCGGGCCGCCTGCTCAAAGGCGGCGCCGGCCGCTTGCGCCTGGCCGCCAGCGCGCCAATGGCGGGCCACCCGCGTGGGCTCACCGCTGTGCTGGGCCAACCAGGCTGCGCACTGCGCGTGCACGCGCCGCGCAACCACGGGCGGCACGCCGCGCACGGCGGCATCGGCCACCAGGTCGTGGGCCAGGGCCTCGTCGCGCAAGATCTGCGCGTCTTGCAGCTCTTGCCAGGCGCTGGCCAGTTGCACGGCACTTTGGCCGATGGCGGCTTCGGCCAGCTCGATGCAAAAGTCCACACCCGCGATGGCCGCCACCCGGGCCAGCGTCAGTGCCGGTGGTGACAGGCGTTGCAGCCGCTGTTCGATCAACGCGCCCACACTGGCCGGGCGTGGCAGTTCGCCGCGCGCCAGGCTGCCATCCTGCAAGCCCTGTTTCAGCGTTTCCAGCAGGAACAGCGGATTGCCACCACTGTGCTGCACCAGCAGCGGCGCCAGCGTGCGGCCTTCCAGTCCCTGCACCCCGAGTGCATCCACCAGCTCGGCCGCGGCCTTGCCGTCCAGCGGTGTCAGGGTCACCACGGTCAGCCGGCGCAATTCGGTGAGCCCGTGGCGCAAGGCGGTGGCCGCCGCCGAGGCTTCGGCCGGGCGCTGGGCGAAGAGCCAATGCCAGGATGATTCCTGTGCCGCCAGCCCGCTGAAAAGTTCAAGCGTGGCGGCGTCGGCGAAGTGCAGATCGTCCAGGGCCACTGTGCAAACGTGCGCTTGTTCCAACAGCTCCAGCACGGCCGCATGCATGGCGCCAGGCGGCAGGGCGGCCAGGTCGGGGGCATCCGGACCCGACGCCGGTGCGCCGATGCGGACCAGCGCGTTGCGGGCCGCAGGGCTCAATGCCAGGTCTGCGGTTTGCAGCAGCGGCCGCAGCAGACGGGCCAGGCTGCTGTACGGTGCGCCGCTGTCTCCCGGGCGCCCGGCAGCATGCAACTGGCGGCCGGCCTTGCCAGCCAGGCTTTGAGGCAGAAGACATTCGGACAGCAGGCGGCTCTTGCCCATGCCCGCTTCACCTTCCAGCAGCACGGCGCGGCCATCGCCCCAGGCGACGCTCACGGCGGCGCGTTCGGCTGCGCGGCCGGCCATCACCGGCGGCCGCTTCAGCGCGGCAGGCAGAGGGTGGGCAGCCACGGCCAACGGCATGGGCGCGCGGCCCAGGCGACGCAAGCCAGCTGCCAGTTCCTGGGTGGCTGCCGAAGGCAAACTGTCGGCCGTGCCGGCCACGGCGGCCAGTTGCTGACGCAGCACCTGGTAGGCGCCCAGGCCCGCAGCCCCTTCGCCCCGCAGGAAGTGCACGCGCATCAGGGCGGCGTGGCTCGTTTCTTCTTGCGGGTCAAGAGCGACCAGCGCCTGGGCCTGCTGCAGGGCCAGGTCCAGGTCGCCAGCCGATTCGGCCAGCGCCAGGGACTGCTGCAGGGGTTCGCGTTGCGCCTGGCGCAGTTCGCGGCGCCGGGTGTTGAGCCAGACACCGAAGTCATCAGCAGCCGCCACCTCGCCGGCCAGCAGTTCAGCGCCGGGCATGGCGGCCTCCAGTGACACCGCGCCGGCCAGCCGCAAGCCATCTTCGCCTTCCACCAGCGGCACGCCCAGCCACTGGCGAAACCGCAGCAGTTGCTGGCGCAGGTTGTGGCGAGCATTGGCGGCATCGGGCCACAACATGGCAGCCGCACGTTCGCGGCGGATGCCGGGCTCCAAGGCGGCCAGGGCCACGAGCGCCGCTGCTCGGCCTCGAAGCGCGATTGCCGGCCCTTCGTCGGGCTGCACCTGGGCAGCGCCGTGCAAACGCAGGCGCAAGGCCGGACCCTCGGGGCTTGGGCAGGAATTGCTCATGTCGAATGATCCAGCATGACGACCATGCCTGGACGCTAAGTGGATGGGCGTCACGCGACCGTCACGTCTGTGCGGTCACGTCTGTGCGGCATGGCTCCGCGCAGTTGGACCTAAACTGGCCTTCATGGTGCAGCACCAGAACCCGGTTCAGACCCGCGCACAGTTCAGGGTGCAGGTCATGCAGGAGCCCAGCGCTTGAGCAGCGCCATCTTCATCAGCTACCGCCGCAGTGACGCGGGTGGCCACGCCGGGCGCATGCACGACAGGCTGGTCGAGTGTTTCGAACCTGGTGTGGTCTTCTACGACCTGGAAAGCATCGACGGCGGCGCCGACTTTCCCGACCGATTGTCCGGGGCCGTGGACGACGCCAAGGCCCTGCTGGTGCTCATCGGGCCCGACTGGGTGGCCGAGCTGGGCCGCCGCGCGATGCGCTCGGAAACCGACTTCGTGCACCGCGAGGTGCAGCTGGCCCTGGACCGCCGCAGGGCCACGGGCCAACCGCTGGTGCTGCCCGTTTTGCTGGGCGGTGCCCTGCCTCCGTCGGCGGCTGACCTGCCGGCCGCATTGCGCGAGCTGGCTGATCTGAATGCCGTGGTCTTTCAAGGCAACCGTGCAGACTGGGACTTCAAGTTCAAGCAGCTGCTGCAGATGCTTGCGACCGTGCCCGGTGTGCCCGAGCCCGACGAACCGCGCGCCCGGCGCCGGCTCTGGCCCTTGGCGGCGGCCGCCCTGGCTGCCGTGGCCGGTGTGGCGCTGTGGGCCGGGCTGCAGGCGCGATCGGGGCTGAAAGAAGCCGAGGAGCAACTGCGCATCGGCCGCTACGACCTGGCCGACAAGCGCCTGCAGGCCGTGCCGGGTCTATCCCGCTGGTGGCCTTCGGTGCGCCTGGCCAGCGACAAGGCCAGGTTGGGCGACAGCCAGTTTGTGCCGCGTCCGGACTGGGAGCGGTTTGGCCTGGAGCTCAAACGTCTGCTGGCCCAGGCGCCGCAGGACACTGACCTGCTGGTGCTGCGTGCGCAGAACGAGATGCGTGAAGGCCAATGGGACGCCGCGCGCAAGACCGCTGACCTGGCCACCCAGGGCGATCCTCGCCACGCCGAGGCCTGGTTCGTTCGGGGATCGGTGCAAGATGCCAATGGCGAGTTGAAGGCTGCAGAAGCCGACTACCGGCGCGCAGCGGACCTTGCTCCCGAGTCGCCGCACTATCGCAACAACCTGGCGCACACACAACTCGAAGACGGCCGCTTCGAAGAAGCCATTGCCAGTTACGAACGCATCAAACGATTTGCGCTGGCGCCACTGGAACAGGCCAAGGCGCACTGGGCGCGCGGTGAATTTGGCCTGGCCGCCGAGCGGCAACAAGCCGCCATCAGCCTGCTGGAACGGTCGGACGCCGACCAGGACGGCTTCAACACCCGCGCCTGGACCTTCTACGGCCGGCGCCTGGTGCAACTGGGCCCAACGGCCGACAAGCAGTGTTATGCGCATTGGTCGCTGGCCGCATCCTTGCGGCTGGCCGGCGGCACGCAGTCGGCCTTTCCTCCCCTGGCCTGTCCGACACCGGTTTGTGCCGTGAAACAGGCACTCGACTTCGACCTGGACCGCTACGTGCGCGGCGTCGATCCCGCCGTGCAGCAAGCCGTGACCACGCTGCGCAATCAATTGGGCGACACCGACCGCTGCGTCGCGCACGCGCCTTCATGACATCTGGAGCCACCATGAACCCTTGCACGCGCTGGCAGCCTGATCCGATGCGTACGTGGCGAGCATGCCTTGCCGTTGTGGTGGGTGGTCTGCTCACGGCCACCGCTGGCGCGCAGGCCTGGCAGCCCCCCACTGAGCCGATACCCGTGATCGAGCTGGGCATGCACACCGGCGGCATCACCGACATCGCGGCCGACCGCAACGGGCGCATTGCGGTGACGGTCTCGGAAGACAAGACGGCGCGGGTCTGGGACATCAACTCGGGCGCGTCACTGGGTGTGCTGCGGCCGCCGCAGGGCGCCGGCTACCTGGGGCGCCTGTACACCGTGGCCGTCACGGCCGACGGGCGCCTGGCCGCCGTCGGCGGCTGGACTGCACCCGAGTCGGTACGCAACAACGCCATCTACCTGTTCGAGTTGCCATCGGGCCGTTTGCTCAGGCGCATCGAAGGGCTGCCCAACACCGTCAACGGGCTGGCCTTTTCGCCCGACGACCGGCTGCTGGCGGCAGCCGTCGGTGCTGGCGCCAGCCTGCGTGTGTATGACCCGGCCAGCGGGCGTGAGGTGGCGCGCGATGCCAACTACCTGGGCGGGCTGCAACGCCTGGGCTTCAGTCCCAACGGCCAGCTCATCGTGGCCAGCGGGCTGGACGGTCTGATGCACCCCTATTCGCTGCAAGGCGGCCAGCTGAGCATCGGCGCGCCCAGGCCACTGCCGGGACGCGTGCCCACCACGCCCCGCTTTTCAGGCGACGGCCGCACCATCGCGCTGGGTTACTTCGATGTGCCGGTGGTCAGCTTGTTCGATGCCCAAACCCTGAACGAGGTGGCCCGCCCGGCTGTCGATGCCAACGCACGTTACACGGCGCTCGCCTGGTCGGTGGACGGCCAGCATCTGCATGCGGGCACGAGCGGTTTTGTCGGCACCTGGAACGTCATGCGCACGTGGCCCGTGCAAGACCCTTCGCGATTCACTGAAGTGCGCATCGGCACCAACACCGCCACCGGGTTGGTAGCCCTGCCAGGCGGTCGGGTGCTGTTCTCCACGCTCGACCCGGCCTGGGGCCTGATCCACGCCAACGGGCAGGTGCAGAACTACACGCCGCTGGGCGCCGACCTGCGGCTGCAGGACGGCGCCTTTGCCGTGTCGGCGGACGCGCGCCGTGTGCGCTTCAGCCCGAAGATGGGACTGCGGGCGCCGCAGATCTTTGACTTCAGCGCGGGCGGCCTGGTGGCCGACGATCCCGCCATGCCAGCCACGCGGCAACAGGCCCCCGGGCTTCAGCTGGACCAGTGGCGCGGCACGTCCAGGCCCACGCTCAACGGCCAGCCCTTGTCCATGCAAGGCGGCGAAGTCGCGCGCAGCCTGGCCGTGGCTGCCGATGGCTCGCGCTTTGTTCTGGGCACCGACTGGCGCCTGGTGATGTTCGATCGCCAGGGCCGCCAGCTCTGGGCCCAGCAGCCGCCCTCGTCCTCCTGGGCCGTGGCACTGTCGGCCGACGGGCGCTTTGTCGTCGTCGGCCATGGCGACGGCAGCATCCGCTGGCGCAACAGCAGCGACGGACGCGAGGTGCTGGCGCTGTTTCTGCACACCGATGGCCAACGCTGGGTGGCGTGGACACCGGAGGGTTTTTACGACGCATCGCCTGGGGGCGAACAACTCATCGGCCATCACCTCAACCGGGGCGCCGACCGCGCGGGCGACTTCATCAGCGCCGGGCAGCTGCGCGAACGTTACTTCCAGCCCGCCCTGGTGGCGCGTCGGCTGACACCCGAAGGTGCGGACCTCATGGCCGCGGCCACACGCAACCTGGGTGACGTGCGCCAGCTGCTGGGTGGCGTCGCCGGGTTGGCGCCGCAAGTGCAGCTGCTGGCCGCCAACACGGCAGGCGGCGACGTGAATGTGCAGGTGCGTGTCAACGAACAAGGCGGTGGTGTCGGCGGCCTCACCTTCTATCTGGACGGCAAGGCCATGGAAGGCCGCCAAGCCGGTGTCGTGACCGACGGCACGGTCAGCCGCAGCTTTGCGCTGCCCCCCGGCCGCTACAAGCTGGAAGTGGCCGCCAGCAGCCGTGGCGGTGTTGAAGGCCGGCGTGTGGAGCAGGAGCTGGTGGTCAGCGGCGCGCCTGCCCCGGCGGCGCTGCATGTGCTGGCCGTTGGCGTCGAGAAGTACCGCGACAGCAAGCTCGAGCTGAAAAACAGCGCCAACGACGCCACGCGCCTGGGGGCCGACCTGACGCAGCGCGCCAAGCCGCTGTTCCCGCGCGGTGTGAACCTGCGCGTGCTGCGTGACGAGCAGGCCAGCCTGGCGGGCATCGAAGCCGCCTTTGCCGAGCTGCGTGCGCAGTTCAAGCCCGACGACACGCTGGTCATCTTTCTGGCCGGGCACGGCGAATCCGGAGCAGGTGGCGGTTATGTCTTTCTGCCCTGGGACTTCGAGCGCGGCGGCGCCGGTGCCAAAGGCCAGGGCCTGAACGAAGCGCGCCTGCAGGCCATGCTGGCCAGCAGCCCGCAGAAAACGCTGTTGCTCATCGACACCTGCGAGGCCGGCAGTGCGCAGGACATGGTGGCCGGCGCCTACCGGCGCCTGAACGGCCTGACCCAGCACGTGCTGATCGGCGCCAGCCGCAAGGGCGAACTGGCGCGCGAAGGCTACAAGGGCCATGGGGTGTTTACCGCGGCCCTGCTGGAAACCTTGGCGCGCAAGGCCGAAGACGCCGATGACCGCACGCTGTCGGTCGTGGAGATGAGCGCCCTCGTTGAAAAGTCGGTGGCGCGCATTTCACGCACCCTGCCCGGCTACCAGCAGAAGGTGTCGGGCTACCTGGGCAGCGCGCGTTTCCCGGTGGTGGCACGCTGAAGACCGGGCGGACAAGCCGCCCCGGTTTCAGCGCACACTTGGCCTGCCCTCTCTTTAACGTGGGCTGCCCGGTGCCAGCAAAGGCAGGGTCTTGATGGTCTGCGGGGTGCCGCGTGCACCGATGCTCAGGACCACCGGTTTTTCAACAGGCGCCTGGTTCACGATGAACGAGAAGCGGAACATCGTGCCCCAGTTCAACGCATCGCTGCGGTTGGGCGCAGCCCAGGTGATGCCGCCGGTGCGGATGCTGCCGACCCAGTCGTTGGCCGGCTCCAGGTCACCGTCGCTGAACGTCAGGTCGGTGATGGTGGCCGTGCCCACCGGCACGCTGAAGCGGTCGAAGCCGATGCTGTCCAGGATGCGCAGGTTGGGCTCGGCGCCCGAGGTCTGCACCCGCGCAAAGTCCAGATTCATGACCGCATAGTCGTAGCGCCAGCGGCCGCCGCCCACATCGGTGGCCTTGACCGCCACCTTGGCCCGGCCTTCGCCGGTGACAACCTCAACCGTGCGTGCGTTGGCTCCGGGCGCAGCCGGGTTCACCCAGCGGTCGATGGCAGGCCCCAGCTTGTACTGGTCGTTGGCCCCCACGCTCCATACAGATGTGCGCGTAAAGGTGGCCCTTGTGGTAGCCATCGAATTCAGGATGTTGATGTCCTGGCGCGCCAGGTACCACGACTCGAACATGTAGGTGGCACCGGCGTGTGCAGCGCCGCTGAACTGCGACTCGCGCACGATCATGCGCTGGTCGTAAGACCCGTTGCCCGAGGTATTGGCAATGCCGTCGCAGTTGGTGTCATAGATCGAACCGCAACGTCCCCATTGGTTGGTGGACGGGATGATCTCGGTACGCGGCCCCAGGGCGTTGTTGGTGTCGTTGTTGCCCACGCTGTAAAGGTCGGAGCAGCCGCGGCCCAGGATGTGGCTGTCTCCCGGGTTGTCCAGGCAGGCGGTGTTGAGCGTGAGAAACGCGTGCTTGACGCCGGAACGCCCGATCTGGTCGATCGAACCGTCGGCGTTGAAGCGGTACAGGTTCCAGATCAGGTAGGGGTGCTGGTCGTTGTTGTACGGCGCGAAGTTGCCGCTGAACTTGGCGTACCAGGGGATGTCGGCGGTATAGAGCGCGCTGCTGGTGCCCAGCGGGTCACCGGCGACGGTGGGCGCGAGCGAGCCACTGTTGACGTTGTTGCGCAGCGTGGACGCCGGCGTGAACACCACGCGGCCATTGCCGCCGACCCCCGTGCAGCCGTCACATCGGCTGTACTGGGTGCTGAAGGTCTGCATGAACAGGTCGGCCTGGTAAGTGGCGCCAGGCACGCCGGGCACGGGGTTGCCGTGCCACTTGATGCTGCCCAGCACAGGTGTCGAATCCATGCCTTGGCGCAGCACGTCGGTGGTCAGTTCCATGTCGGCAATCGCCCAGCCGGCCACTTCGGGGTGGCCGATGCGTGCGGCCAGTTCCGGGGTGATGCGCAAGTCCATCGTGCGCACTGCCAGGCGCTGCTTGTCGTCGATCAGTTCGTACATCAGGCGGTCGATGTAGAACCAGGCCTTGCCGTCGGCGCTGACGAGGTCAAGGATGGGTGTCCCGCCGCGGCGCGGCACCAGGCGGAAGTTGCTCAGGTCGATGCGCCCTGATGCCGAGTCGATGACGTGACCGCCGCGGGCCTGCAAAGAGCCGCCGATGAAACTGCGCAGGTTGCCGTTGCGCACGTCAAATTCCAGGCTGCCGGTGCGGCCCAGGTCGAACATCTCGTGATCGTGCCAGCTCAGTTGCGCGTGGCGGCCGTTGGCCGCGCCCACCACCAGGCCGATGTCACCCGCCAGGTCGCGGTTCCAGCGCACCCCCACGGTGCCGCTGGAAGCAGCCCAGGTCTGGGCCCTTTCGGCGCCTCCCTTGGCCACGGCGGACTTGGTGATGCCGGCAGGGGCAGCGCTGGCGCTGCCGATGAAGCCGGCCGTAGACAGCGAGACCGCCAGCGAAACAGCCAGCGACAGCGCCGGCGCCGGCGACTTGAAAACTCCTGGTCCAGAAATGTTCACGAAGACCCTCCAGATGAATTGGGTGTGACCGCAAATGAACAGTCCGGTGCCGCAGCCGCCAGACTTGTGCGACAACGGTACCAGCATCTGAAGGGTCTTTCTTTCAACCCCCCGAAATCCGGGGTCCCGTGCGAGTTCAGGAGCAGTGTGCCCGCTTCAGCGACAGGGCCGCCCAGAACAGTCTGCGAATCAGGCAAACGACGAGGCCATGAAGTCCACGTAGTGCCGCACGCGTGCCGACATCTGCAGGCGCTGTGGGTAGACCGCGTAGATGTCGGCGTCGGGTGTGGCGTGCTGTGGCAGCACTTCCACCAGACGGCCGGCCTTCAGGTGGCGGACGATGTCCCACTCGGACCGGAGAACGATGCCGTGGCCGTCCAGTGCCCAGGCCACGGCAATCTCGCCGTCGTTGGTGCTCAGCGTGCCGCGGGTCTTGACGGCCTCGGCGCGTGCACTGCGGCCACGCAATGGGGTCATGCGCAGCAGGCCGTACGCCTCCTGGCCCTGGCGGATGCCGATGCAGTTGTGGCGCACCAGATCAGCTGGCACCTTGGGCACGCCGTGAGCCGCCAGGTAGGCCGGTGACGCACACAGCAGCCGGCGGTTGCGCACCAGCAGGCGCGCCACCACACGCGACTCAGGCGGGGCGCCAAAACGGATGCAGACGTCCCAGCTGTCGTCGGTGATGGGCGGCGGCAACACCGACAGCTGCAGTTGCACCTCGACCTGCGGGTGCTGGCGCGCAAAGCGCGAGGTCACTGGCCCCACGTGGCTGCGGCCGAAGCCCAGCGTGGCGTTGACCCGCAGCAGGCCGCGCGGCTGGTCGCGGCTGCCGCCCAGCAGGCGGTCCAGGTCGTCCAGTTCGGCCTGCATGCGGCGGGCGTGTTCCAGCACCAGTTCGCCCTCGGGTGTCAGGCTCATGCGGCGGGTGGTGCGGTGCACCAGGGCCAGCCCGAGGCGCTGCTCCATCTGCGCCAGCCGCTTGCTGACCGCCGCAGTGGACACCGCCAGTTCACGCCCTGCGGCGCTGAGGCTGCCGCTGGTGCACAAGGTGGCAAAAAAGCCCAGGTCGGCAGGCGCCACGGTGGCCGCAGGCGCTGGGGTTGACCGGGGCTTCGTGATTCGATTCTGCGACGTTGCCATTCTGAACCCCAGGTTGACAATGCCTTGAATTCTGCAGCGCTTGTTCGAGACAGGCAGGCCTAGAGTGCGGCGGTATGAAAACCTACTCCATCGCAAGCATTCCCGGCGACGGCATCGGCAAGGAAGTGGTGCCCGCAGGCCAGCAGGTGCTGCAGGCTTTGGCCGCCACCGACGGCCGATTCAGGTTCAACTTCGAGACCTTCGGCTGGGGCGGCGACTGGTACCGCGAGCACGGCGTGATGATGCCGGCCGACGGGCTGGACGCCATCCGCCACAAGGACGCGATCCTGTTCGGATCGGCCGGCGACCCCCACATCCCCGACCACATCACGCTGTGGGGCTTGCGCCTGAAAATCTGCCAGGGCTTCGATCAGTACGCCAACGTGCGGCCCACGCGCATCCTGCCGGGCATCAATGCACCGCTGAAGCGCTGTTCGCCGGCCCAGCTGGACTGGGTCATCGTGCGCGAAAACTCAGAAGGTGAATACGCTGGTGTGGGCGGCCGCGCCCACCAGGGCCAGCCCATCGAAGTGGCCACCGACGTGTCCATCATGACGCGTGTCGGGGTCGAGCGCATCATCCGTTATGCCTTCAGGCTGGCGCAGCAGCGCCCTCGCAAGCTGCTGACCGTGGTGACCAAAAGCAATGCGCAGCGCCACGCCATGGTCATGTGGGACGAGATCGCGGCGCAGGTGGCGCTGGAGTTCGCGGACGTGCGCTGGGACAAGGAACTGGTGGACGCGATGACGGCGCGCATGGTGAACCGCCCGGCGTCCATCGACACCGTGGTGGCCACCAACCTGCATGCCGACATCCTGAGCGACCTGGCCGCGGCCCTGGCCGGCAGCCTGGGCATTGCGCCCACTGCCAACCTGGACCCCGAACGCCGCTACCCCAGCATGTTCGAGCCCATCCACGGCTCGGCCTTCGACATCATGGGTCAGGGCCTGGCCAACCCCATCGGCACCTTCTGGAGCTGCGTGATGCTGCTGGAGCACCTGGGCGAAGCCGCCGCTGCCACGCGGCTGATGACGGCCATCGAAACGGTCACCGCCGACGTGTCGCTGCACACCCGCGACCTGGGCGGCAACGCACGCACGACCGACGTCACCGAGGCCGTGTCCCGCTTGCTGTCCCAGTGAACACGTCCGATCAGAGTCCCGCCAAGCGCGCTGCAGAGCGCCCCCCGGCAAAACCGCAGCCCCCACACGAAGGAGACAAGATATGAACCGCCGCACCGCCTTGCAGGCCATCGCCCTGTGCACCACTGTATTTGCCGCTTCGGCGGCCCTGGCGCAAGCCTGCCCCGACAAGAACCTGATGTACTGGCAGGCGTTTCCGCCCGGCGGTGAGTCGGACCTTTCGGCGCGCCATCAGCAGATCGTGCTGAAGAAACGCTGCGCGGCCATCGAGACCATCATCCAGTACAAGGCTGGCGCCGGTGGTGCCTTGATGTGGGGCACCATGAACACACTGCCGGGCGACGGTGTCAACGTGGTCGGCATCAACCTGCCGCACACCGTGCTGCAGCCGATGGAAGGCATCGTGCAATACAAAACCGAGGACATCACGCCGGTGTTCTGGTTCCACTACACACCCGACATCCTGGTGGTGCCTGACGCCAGCCCCATCCGCAACTTCGCCGACTTCATCAAGGCCGCCAAGGCCGATCCGGGCAAGCTGAACCTGGGCGGGTCGGGCCTCAATTCGGCCAACCATGCGGCGCACGAGCGCATGAACCGCGCATTCGGTTTCAAGACCACTTACGTGCCCTTCAAGGGCACCGGCGACATGACCATGGCCGTGCTGGGCAGCCATGTCGACGGTGCAATGACCTACACACCCTTCGCCATTGCACAAAAGGGCAAGGTGCGCGGCCTGGCAGTGGCCATGGAACAGCGCCACCCGCTGCTGCCCGACGTGCCCACGTTCAAGGAACTGGGTGTGGAGTGGGTGGACGGAGCCTTCCGCGGAATTGGTGTGCCGCGCAGCACGCCGCCCGAAGCGCGCAAGCGCATCGCCGACCTGTGGGCCGCGATGAACGCCGACCCCGAAATGCTGCAGCTGGCGGCCAAGAGTGGCTTCGAGCTGGTGAACATCGGCACCGACCGCATGGACACGTTCATGAAGGAAAAGATCAAGGTCTACACCGAGGTGGGTCGGCAGATGGGCTTGGGCGTCAAGTAGCCAAGGGCCCTGCTTCGAATCGATATACACATTGGGTAATGACGGTGCTTGCCCGCACTTCAAGATGCGGAACATTCTACTGAATGTTGCTTGGAACCTTCGCCAGATGTCGCGCTATATACTGAAGCACATTTCTAGGCTTCGGTTTTATGCGCCTCACCGTCCTTCGCTCTCTTCGCGACCTTCGCCGCCTAGCCGTCATGGCACTGACCGTGACGCTGGGCTTGGGCGCGCAGGCAACCGAGCTCACCGTCTCGGCCGCTGCCAGCCTGAGCAACGCCTTCAAGGAGCTGGCGCCGCTGTTTGAAGCCGCGCACCCGGGCCACAAGCTGCTGTTCAACTTTGCGGCAACGGGCGCGTTGATGCAGCAGATCGCCAAGGGCGCGCCGGTGGATGTGTTTGCCAGCGCCGACCAGGTGACCATGAACCAGGCGCAGGCACGGCAGCTGATCAAGGCGGCATCGCGCCGCAACTTCGTGTCCAACATGCTGGTGGTGGTGGTGCCCACCCGCAGCGCCCAGATGCCTCGTACGGTGGCCGACCTTGCACAGCCCACCTATGCCCGCATCGCCATCGGCTTGCCCGCCAGCGTGCCTGTGGGCCGCTACACCCAGAGTGCACTGCAAGCCTCCCGGCTGTGGGCCACTGTGCAGCCCAAGATGGTGGGCGCCATCAACGTGCGCCAGGCGCTGGACTATGTGGCGCGTGGCGAGGTGGATGCCGGCTTTGTCTACGCCACCGATGCGGCGCTGATGCCCGACAGGGTGAAGGTGGCGCTGCAGGTGCCCACGTCCACGCCCATCGTCTACCCCGTGGCTGTCATGGCCGCCAGTGCCCAGGCGCAGCTGGCGCAGCAGTTTGTCGACTTCCTCTTGGCCGCACCCGCGCAGGCCGTGCTGGCCCGGCACGGCTTTGGCAAGCCTTGACGGCCTGAAGGTCTGAAAGCACAGGCAAAGGATGGACGCCGCCTGGGTGCCGCTGGCCCTGACGCTGAAGGTGGCTGGATGGGCCACCTTCTTCAATCTGTTCCTGGGCCTGGGCACAGGGTATGCGCTGGCGCGATGGCACTTCCCGGGTCGCGACGTGCTGGACGCCGTGCTGACGCTGCCCATGGTCATGCCGCCCACGGTGCTGGGCTACTACCTGCTGGTGCTGATCGGCAGCCAGGGCCCCATCGGCGCCTGGCTGTTGCAGCACTTCGGCATCCGGCTGATCTTCACTTGGCAGGCGGCTGTGATCGCGGCCACGGTGGTGTCGTTTCCGCTGGTCTTCAAGGCTGCACGTGCCGCCTTCGAGACCGTGGACACCCAACTGGAAGACGCCGCTCGGTCCTTGGGCGTCAGCGAATGGGCCGTGTTCTTTCGTGTCTCTTTGCCGCTGGCCTGGCGCGGCATCCTGGCCGGTTTGCTGCTGTGCTTTGCCCGCGCGCTGGGCGAGTTTGGTGCCACCTTGATGGTCGCCGGCAGCATCGCCGGCCAGACGCAGACCCTGTCGATCGCGGTCTACGAAGCCGTGCAGGCCGGGCAGGACCACACGGCCAACTTCCTGGTCGCTGTGACGTCCATCGTGTGCCTGGTGGTGCTGCTGTCGGCGGGCCGTTTGCTGCCGGGCCGTGTGGCGCCCAGGGCATGAGGTCACGTTCATGATCTGGGAGGTGGTCCTCAAAAAGTTGTTGCGCCAGGGCGACTCGTCGTTCGAGCTGGACCTGCGGTGCGGCAGCGACGCGCAGCGCCTGGTGCTCTTCGGCCCTTCGGGCGCGGGCAAGACACAGACGCTGAAGATGGTGGCCGGCATCGTGCAGCCCGACAGCGGCCGTGTCGCCATCGCCGGCCGTGTGCTGCTCGACAGCGCCAGAGGCATTCACCTGTCGCCGCAGCAGCGCAGCCTGGCTTATGTGTTTCAGGACTACGCGCTGTTCCCGCACCTCACGGTGCGCCAGAACATCGCGTTTGCGCGGCAGGCCAGAGGCCGCACGTGGCTCAACCCGGCGCACGACGTGGCTGACGACGCGGTGGACCGCTGGATCGCTGCCTTCGGCCTGCAATCCGTGGCCGGGCACCAACCGCACCAGATTTCCGGCGGGCAGCGGCAGCGCACGGCATTGGCCCGCGCACTCGTCAACAAGCCTGCTGCGCTGCTGCTTGACGAACCCTTTGCGGCACTGGACAAACCCTTGCGCCAACGGCTGCGTGACGAACTGCGAGACCTGCAAGCGCAGCTGCAGATCCCCATGCTGCTGATCACACACGACGACGACGACGTGCGGGCGCTGGCCGACGAGGTCGTGCACCTGCATGCCGGGCGGGTGGTGGCCGCAAAAGAAATGGCTTCACGGCCGCTATCCTCCTGGCCCGACGGGCCGGAGAAGGCCCCAGTCAGGAGCGTGCATGGCAGCCCCGCCCCGTAAGAAGGTCAAGCGGCTTGAACTGCAGGGCGCGGTGTGGATGGCGGTGGGCGAGACCACCCTGGGCGGGCAAGACCGCATTGGCCTGTTGCGCGCGGTGTCGCAGCAGGGCTCCATTACGCACGCAGCCAAGGCCGTCGGCCTGAGCTACAAGGGCGCCTGGGACGCCATCGACGCCATGAACCGCCTGGCCGGCACGCCGCTGGTGGAACGCAGCACGGGTGGGCGCGGCGGCGGATCGACTCATCTCACCCCGCACGGCCTGCGCCTGGTGGAACGTTACGAGCAGATCAACGCCGCGCACCAGCGCTTCCTGAAGCTGCTGGACGATGGGTCGGTAGACCTCGACCAGGACTTCTCGCTGCTGAAAGTGCTGAACATGAAGACCAGTGCCAGAAACCAGTATGTCGGCATCGTCACTTCAGTGCGCGCCGGGGCGGTCAACGATGAAGTGGAACTGACGTTGCCCGGCGGCGCGCGCATCGTGGCCATCGTCACGCGCGACAGCACCCATGCGCTGGGCCTGCGCACGCAGCTGACGGTCATCGCGCTGATCAAGTCTTCTTCGGTTCTGCTGGCCACCGACTTGCAAGGCGCCAGGCTGTCGGCACGCAACCAGTTGCCGGGCACGGTCAGCACGGTGAGAGCGGGTGCGGTGAACGCAGAAGTGGTGATCGACATCGACGGCGGTGGCAGCATCGCCGCCATCGTCACGCAAGGCAGCGTGCAGTCGCTGGGACTGGTGGCCGGCGTGCGGGCCACCGCGTTCTTCAAAGCCTCCAGCGTGATCCTGGCCGTCACGGCCTGAGCACCCGGCAAATCCCCTTTTGAGCCCTCAACACGGACACCCATGGTCGAGCACAACGAAACCCTGAGAACCGCCCTGGCGCGCAATGTGCGCGACGCGCTGGCCGAAGACATCGGCCGTGGCGACTGGACGGCCCTGCTGGTGCCGGCCGGCCGCCGCGTCACCGGCCGCGTCGTGGCCAAGGAGGCCGCTGTCATCTGCGGCCGCCCCTGGTTTGACGGCTGCGTGCGCGCACTGGACCCGACGGCCGACATCAACTGGATGGTGAACGAAGGCGCGGCGGTTTTGGCCGGCACCGAGTTGTGCCAGATCCTGGCCGACGCCCGCGCCATGCTCAGCGCGGAGCGGCCTGCGCTGAACTTCCTGCAGACTCTGTCGGCCACCGCCACGCTGACGCGCCAGTACGTGGACGCCATCGCGGGCCTGAGCCCCAATCCCAAGGGTTGCGCCGTGCTGGACACGCGCAAGACGCTGCCCGGCTTGCGCCAGGCGCAGAAGTACGCGGTGCGCACCGGTGGCGGTCAGAACCAGCGCATGGCGCTGTGGGATGGCATCCTGATCAAGGAAAACCACATCGCCGCCGCCGGGGGCATCGTGCCTGCGCTGCGGGCCGCGTTTGCGCTGAACGCCGGTGTGTCGGTGCAGGTGGAAGTGGAAAGCCTGGCCGAAATGCAGCAGGCACTGGATGCCGGTGCGCAGAACGTGCTGCTGGACGACTTCACGCTGGCCGACATGCACCGCGCCTTTTCGCTGAACGCAGGCCGCGCGGTGCTGGAGGTGTCGGGCGGTGTGGACCTGAGCACCATCCGCGGCATCGCCGCCACCGGTGTGGACCGCATCTCGGTGGGCAAGCTGACCAAGGACGTGCACGCGGCCGACCTGTCCTGGCGCATCGACGCCTGAGCGACCAAGCGACCGAATCAGCCGGGCGGCTGCAGGTCCAGCACCACCTTCTGCGTGTCGTCACCCAGCGCCCGTGGCTGCACCTTGAAGCCCAGACTCTGCGCCAGCTGCAACATGCGGCTGTTCTCATGCAGGATCTCGCCCACCATGCGTTGTGTGCCGCGCTGGCGAAAGTGGCCGATGAGCTTGTGCATCAGGCGCCGGCCCAGGCCGCCGCCCAGGATGTCAGAACGCACGATGACACCAAACTCGGCCGTCAGGTTGTCGGGGTCGGCGACGGCCCGTGCCACGCCCAGTGTCTCTTCGCCGCCGCCGGGCAGCGGCACGGTGGCGACAAAGGCCATCTCGCGCTCGTAGTCGATCTGCGTCAAGCGCGCCAGCTCGGTGCGTTCGATGCTGCGGCGGCTGTAGAACACCCGCATGCGGATGTCGGCCGGGTTTAGCTTTTCCAGGAAAGCCAGGTGCTGGGCTTCGTCTTCGGGGCGGATGGGCCGCAGCGTCAGCGTCCGGCCCTGCCAGTCTTGCTGCTCGGCCAGTTCCGATGGGTACGGCAGGATCGCAAAATGGCCGGCACCGCCCGGGCCGGCGGCGCTGACGCGCACCCGGGCGTCGAGCGCGATCACGCCCTTGGCGTCGGCCAACAGCGGGTTGATGTCGATCTCGGCAATGCGCGGTTCGGCCGCCAGCAGTTCGGACACGGCGGTCAGTGCGTGCACCACCGCGTCCAGGTCAGCCGCCGGCACATCGCGCCAGCCCTGCAGCAGGCGCGCAATGCGCGTGCGGGCGATCAGTGCGCGGGCCAGCGGTGCGTTCAGCGGCGGCAGCGCCAGTGCGCGGTCGGCCACCACCTCGACCGAGGTGCCGCCCTGGCCGAACAGCAGCACGGGACCGAACAGCGCATCGATGCTGGCGCCGACGATCAGCTCCAGCGCCTGTGGCCGCTGCACCATGCTCTGCACGGTGAAGCCGCTGAAGGTGGCGTCGGGGCGCAAGCGCGCCACACGCTCCAGCATGGTGGTGGCGGCATGGCGCACGGCATCGTCGTGCTGCAGGTCGAGCGCCACGCCGCCGACATCGCTCTTGTGCGTGATTTGCGGCGACAGCAGCTTGATCACCACCGGGTAGCCCATGGCTCGCGCTGCCGCCACGGCAGCTTCGGCATCAGCGCCGACCACCTGCGCACCCACCACGGGAATGCCGCAGGCCGCCAGCAGCAACTTGGCCTCGGGTTCGTTCAGCCACTCGCGGCCGCTGGCCAGCACTTCGTCCACTTGGTGGCGCACCGCGGCCAGGTCCATGGCGGGCCCGTTGCTGCGCGCCGGCGGCGCTTCCATCAACTGGTCCTGGTTCTGGCGGTAGGTGACCAGGCGCGAAAAGGCCTGCACCGCGTCTTCAGGGGTGTCATGGCAGGGTATGCCAGCGGCCTGGAAGGCTTGACGCGCCGGCCGCACGGCCGCGTCGCCCAGCCAGCAGGCCAGTGTGCGGCCGGGGTGGGCCTGCAGCACGGGCAAAATCGCCTGCGCGATACTTGCGCTGGGCACGATGGCCGTGGGTGCATGCATGAACAGCAAAGTGCCGCTGTCGGGCGTGGCCAGCAGGGTCTGCAGCGTCTGGACATAACGCTCGACCGGTGCATCACCGATGATGTCGATCGGGTTGGCGCGGCTCCAGTTGGCGGGCAGCACCGCATTCAGCTTCTGCAGCGTGGTGTCGGCCAGCGATGCCAGCGGCACGCCTGCCACCGCAGCGGCGTCGGCCGCCATGACGCCCGCGCCACCGCCGTTGGTCACCACCGTCAGCTCTTGCCATGCGCCGCCCGAGGGCAGCTTGCCGCGAAAGTGCGACAGCGTCTCAGCAGCGTCGAACAACTCCTGCAACGTGTCCACGCGCAGCATGCCGGCGCGGCGGATGGCCGCGTCGTAGACCAGGTCAGAGCCCGCCAGTGCACCCGTGTGCGAGGCCGCAGCGGCCTGCCCTTGCGGCGAGCGACCGGCCTTCACCACCAGCACGGGCTTGTTGCGCGAAGCCGCGCGCGCCGCCGACATGAACTTGCGCGGTGCCTCGATGCTTTCGATGTAGAGCAGCACGGCGCGGGTGCGCGCGTCGCTGGCCAACCAGTCGAGCATGTCGCCGAAGTCGACATCGCCGTGTTCACCCAGCGACACACAGTGCGAAAAGCCGATGCCGCGGCCGCCGGCCCAGTCCAGCATGGCAGTGACCAGTGCGCCCGACTGCGACACAAAGGCCAGGCTGCCCGCCGCCGCCGTGGTGTGCGCAAAGCTGGCATTCAGCTTGGCATGCGGTGACAGCAGGCCCAGGCAGTTGGGGCCCAGGATGCGCAGCGTGTGCTGTCGTGCGGCATCCAGCATGGCCTGCTTCTGTTCACGCGACTGGCCAGCGGTCAGCACCACGGCGGCCCTTGTGCCCTTGGCGCCCAGCGCCGCGATCACCTCGACCACGGTGGCCGGTGGTGTGCACACCACGGCCAGTTCCGGGGCCGACGGCAGTGTGGCTACGCTGGCAAAGGCCGGCTCGCCACCCACGGTGGCGCGAGCCGGGTTCACTGGCCACAGGGGCCCGCTGAAGCCGCCGCTGCGCAGGTTATGCCAGACCGTGGCGCCCACACTGCCGGGGCGGTCGGTGGCGCCGATCACGGCCACCGAATGAGGGTCGAACAGTGAGTCGAGGTGGCGGATGCTCATGGGGGGGCTGCGGGCCGGTGGCGACCGGCCAATCATGCCCCAGGGCCGCTCAGCCGCGGCCTGCGTTGTCGGCGATGGTGTCGGCAAACCGGCTGAGCAGCTGGTCCGGCAGGTCGTGGCCCATGCCGGGCACGATGTCGGCCGTTGCGCCCTTGATGCGCGCCACCAGGTCGTGACCCGCCGCCACTGGCACCAGCGGGTCGGCCTGCCCGTGGATGACTGCAGTGGGTGCCTCGATGCGCGGCAAGAGCGCGCTGCGGTCGCCATCGGCGGCCACCGCAGCCAGCTGGCGCACAGTGCCTGCTGGACGCCACGCGCGTTGCACGGTGACCTGGAGGCGCTGGCGCAGGGCTTCGGGGTCAGCCGGGTAGGCTGGGCTGCCGATCAACGTCAGCACCTTCTGCAGGTGTTTCACCACGGCGGCCGGGTCGCGGTTGTCGGGCCGCGACAGCAGCGCCCGCTGCACACGCCAACTGGCCTGCGGCAGGTGGCGCGCGCCGGTGGTGGTCATCATCAAGGTCAGGCTCTTCACACGCTGGGGGTGTTCGGCCGCCAGGTGCTGCGCCATCATGCCGCCCATCGAGGCACCGCAGACGTGGGCCTGCTGCAGCCCCAATGCGTCCAGCACACCCAGCGCGTCGTCGGCCATGTCGCGCATGGCATAGGGCGAGCGGACCGCCAGGTGCAACGTGTGGCGCAGCGCAGCCAGCGCCAGGTTGGGCACACCCCGGTCATCGAAGCCCTGGCTGAGCCCTGCGTCGCGGTTGTCGAGCCGGATGACACGAAAGCCGCGCGACACCAGCATCTGCACCAGTGTGCCGGGCCAGCCGATGAGCTGCATGCCCAGGCCCATGATCAGCAGCAGCGGCTGAGCCGAGGCTGGGCCCTGGTCGTCGATCTCGATGCCGATGCCGTTGGCGACGATCTGCATTCAGCTGTCCTGCTTCATGGCCACTGCGCTGCACTCGCCTGCAACGGCGAGTTCATATCCAGGCACTCGCCTGCAACGGCGAGTTCATATCCAGGCACTCGCCTGCAACGGCGAGTGGTGGGTGACCTTGTAGAACCACTTGCGCGCGCCCTTCACGTCAAATTTCTTCCAGTGCTTGGGATCTTGCGCCAGGCGGTCGGCCACGGCGTACAGCGCCAGCGGGTTCATGCCCATGCCCACGTGGCTGGCGTGGACCTCGATGTTTTCGGTGTGCGGCGTGGCTTCGTTGATGCTGCACTGCCAGGCCACGATGCCGTCGGTCTTGCTGTAGATGCTGGTGGTGGGGCACTCGGGTGCCAGCCGCACCTGGTCCACCAGTTCGTGGTCGTGCACCGATTGGCCGCTGACCATCTCGTACAAGCGCCAGGCATTGGTGGCGCGTGGGTGGCCGGCAAAGGGTGTGCCCAATGTGACGACGCAGCGGGTGTGTTCGGGCTGCTCCTTGGCAATCTCTCGGGCGTAGATGCCGCCCAAGCTCCAGCCGACGAGGCTGACCTTTTCCTTGTGGCGCTGCGCGGTGTGGCGCACCAGGTCGCGGCAAGCGTCCAGAACACCGTGGCGCGGGCCGAAATTGAAGCCCTGCTTCCAGGCATAGGGCGTGTAGCCGCGGTCACGCAGGAAGTTGCGCAAGGGCACGGTGCTCATGTCGGCCGCGCCCAGGCCCGGGAACACCACCACCGGGTGGCCATCGCCCACGGGCAGGCGGTTCAACCAAGGCGCGGCTGCCACCATGGCGGCATATTCCCAGGGTGCACGCGCTTCCATCATCATCAACAGGGGGCCGGGCGCAGCGACGAGATCGTGCGGGGCCACTGGCGCAAAGGGATCGGGTTCGGGCTTCTGGCGGGCGCTGGCCCGATGCTTGAAAAAACTCATGCCGCCATTGTCAGGCTCTGCGCCGCTTGGGGGCTGGAGCAGATGCCCTGGGAAGCGCCGCCTTCTTGTCTGTCGTGGGTGTGGTGCGCGTCTTGCCTGTCTTCCTTGTCACTTGCGAGACAGCGGCGTCCACCGCGGAGTTCATCACCTTGCGCGCAGCCTTGCTCAAAGCGCCGGCTACCGCGCCGGTGACCGCCCCCGTGACCACACCACCCACGCGCCGCGTGGTGCGGCGAACCACTCCCTCGGGCAGTGTGTCGTCGCTCTCGGCCTCGCCGGGCCGTGGCAGCGCGCGCAGGTCGTCAAAGGCAATGGCGACGGCGTCGGCCAGCTCGCGCACATCGGGCATGGCCTGCGCGTCGGCCATGAGCCCGAAGTCCAGGCTCTGGTCGTAACTCTGCACCGTGATGTTCAGCGCCAGACCGTGCACGATGATCGATGCCGGGTAGTTGGTCACCATGCGTGCACCGGCCATGTACAGCGGCACCGGCGGCCCGGGCACGTTGCTGATGACGAGGTTGGCCACCTGCGGGATGCGGTCGGCGACACGGGCCTTGCCGTATAGCGCCGTGGCCGCTTCGATGAGCCAGGGCACACCCAGCGAAGGAAAGTCGGTGGGCAGGATGCTCTTGACGCTGCCCATGGTGGACTTCATGGCTGCAGTGGCCGCTTTCACATGGTCCAGGCGTTGGCGCGGGTCGCTGATGTGCGTGCCCAGGCTGATCAGGCTCATGCTGGCCTGGTTTCCCTTCACAACTTCTGCCGTCATGTCGCCCTTCTCGCGCAGCGTTATCGGCACCGCTGCCACCAGGCTCTTGCGCGGCAAGAGGCGGCGCTTGCTGTAGTAGCGGCGCAGCGCGCTGCTGCACACCATGAGCACCATGTCGTTGATGGTGGCGCCATGTGCGCGGCCCAGTTCGCGCACCTCGCGCAGTGGCAGCGTCACGCTGGCGAAGGCACGGGTGTCGGTGACCGACACGTTCAGCGGCGTGCGCGGCGCCAACGTCAGGTTGCTGGGGCCCTTCTTGCCGGTCAGCAACGACGACGTGCTCACCGCCGACGAAGCCGCGTCCTTCAGCGTGCCCACGGTGCCGGGCAGGTTGCGCACGATTTCGGCCACCTTTTGCGCCTGATTGCCCAGCACGCCGCGCAGCATCTCCGTCATCTCCAGGCGGAAGGTGCGCGGGCGCTTGCTGGGCACGCTGTCGATGACACGGGCCTCGGGTGTCACGTCCAGGATCGCATTGGCCAGCGCCACCGCTGCCTGGCCGTCCACCGCAGCGTGGTGCAGTTGCGTGTACATGGCCACCCGCCTCAGGCCGTTGGCGCCAGGCGCCAGGCCTTCGAAGATGTGGAACTTCCACAAAGGCTTCTTGCGGTCCAGCAAGACGGGGTGCAGGCGCGAGACGGCGGCTTCAAGTTCGGCCACGCCGGCGCCGCCTCTTGACTGCGACTCCAGCTTGACCCCGACGATGTGCACTTTCATGTCGGGCTCGGCGTCCACCCAGGCCGGGTTGGCCAGGTTCAGCGGCATCCACCACAGCTTGCGGCGCAGCACACCCGCCACCGGCAGGCGCGATGCAATGTGCTTGCGCAGGGCAGTGATGAACTTGCCCTTGTAGCCAAGCGGCAGCTCAAACACATGCAAGGCGCCCACGTGCATGGGCATCTGCGGTGTTTCCAGGTACAGGAAGGTGGCGTCCAGGCCCGAGAGTTGTTTCATGCGCGCTCCGGGCCGGTGCGCCCGGCCTGTGGCTGCATGCTAGGCCGGTGCCGGTGCGCGACGGCCCCGGAGTCACCCTAGCCGATCAAGACTGGCGGTGCCCCTGCTTCAGCGCCAGCGCTTCATTGCCAGCCAGCGCCAGCAACACCAGCGCGCCACCGGTCAACACGGCCGTTGAAGGGGCTTCGTTGGCACCCACCCAGGCCCAGGCCACACCGAACACCACTTCCAACAACGCCAGCAGGGAAATCTCGGGCCCCGGCAGCACACGGGCCACGGCCACGGCCATCAGGCACGGAATGGCCAGCTGCACGACACCCAGCAGCGCCAGCAGGCCCAAGTCGTTGCTCGAGGCAGAAAAGGGCAAGGACAAGGGCAGCGTCAGCAGTGCAGAGATCAGCGCGCCCAACAACACGGCAGGCAGCATGTCGGCACCACCGCCGGCCTGGCCTTTGAGCTTCTGCAGCAGTGTCCAGTTGATGGCCGCTGCCACCGGCACGGCCAGCGCCACGGCCATGCCCAGCAGGTGGCGCGGGTCGCCAGCGCTGACCTCGTGGCCGTACATCCAGGCAATGCCCACGCCGGCCAGCGCGATCGCGGCCCAGGTGCGTGGCGCCAACCGGTGGCCCAGCCACGCGCGGGCCAGCAAGGCGGTGAACAAGGGCCCGATGGCCATCGTGACCAGCACGTTGGCCACGCTGGTGAGCGTGAGCGCCACCATGAAGGCCGTGAACATCACGCTCCAGCACAGACCCGACACCCACAGCGCGCGGCCACCGTTGCGCAGGGATTGCATCAGCACGGCGGGCCCACGCAGCCATGACAGCAGCAGCACCAGCGCCAGCGCATTGAACGCACTGCGCCAGAAGGTGACTTCGAAGCTGCGTGCGGTTTCGAGGTGGCGAGAAACGACACCGGCGATGCTCCACATCAGCGCCGCAGCGATCATCACCCACACCGCCTTGCGGTGTGTCATGGCGCAGCGCTCACACCCGGCGGCCGCCGTGGAACCGGCTCTGCCGGGCCACAGGCGGCGCCCCCTTGAGGGGGAGCGCCGAAGGCGCCTCGGGGGGTGTCACAGATCCCGACCGGCGCGCTTGCGGTCGTGTTCTTTCAGGTGCCGCTTGCGGATGCGGATGCTCTTGGGCGTGATCTCCACCAGTTCGTCGTCGGCGATGAACTCCACCGCGTACTCCAGCGTGGCGTCGATGGGCGGTGTGACCTTGATCGCGTCTTCTTTGCCGCTGACGCGGAAGTTGGTCAGCTGCTTGGTGCGTGTGGCGTTGACCACGAGGTCGTTCTCGCGGCTGTGCATGCCCACGATCATGCCTTCGTAAACCGGGTCTCCGGCCTTGACGAACATGCGGCCGCGGTCGTCCAGCTTGCCCAGCGCGTAGGTGAAGATCTCGCCGTCGTCCATGCTGATCAGCACGCCGTTTTTGCGGCCTTCGATCTCGCCCTTGTAGGCCTCGTAGCCGTCAAAGATGTTGCTGATGAGCCCGGTGCCACGCGTCAGGTTCATGAACTCGTTGGAAAAGCCGATCAGGCCCCGCGCAGGGATGCGGTATTCCAGCCGCACGCGGCCCCGGCCGTCGGTTTCCATGTTGGCCAGGTCGGCTTTGCGTTCGCCCAGGGCCTGCATCACGCCGCCCTGGTGCTGGTCTTCGATGTCCACGGTCACCATCTCGATGGGCTCATGGCGCTCGCCGTTCACTTCATGGAACACCACACGCGGCTTGCTCACCGCCAGCTCGTACCCTTCACGGCGCATGTTTTCCAGCAGGATCGTCAGGTGCAACTCACCGCGGCCGCTGACTTCAAAGATGCCGTCTTCGCTGGACTCTTTTACGCGCAGCGCGACGTTGCTTTGCAGTTCTTTCTGCAGGCGGTCCCAGATTTGGCGGCTGGTGACGTACTTGCCTTCGCGTCCGGCCAGTGGGCTGTTGTTGACGCAGAAGTTCATCGTCAGCGTCGGCTCGTCCACGTGCAGCATGGGCAGCGGCATGGGGTTCAGCGGGTCGGTCAGCGTGACGCCGATGCCGATGTTTTCAATTCCGTTGACCAGCACGATGTCGCCGGGGCCGGCCTCTGTGCTCGGGATGCGCTCCAGGCCCTCGAAAGTCAGCACCTGGTTGACGCGGCCCTTGAAAGTCTTGCCGCCCTCTTCCGGCGTGCCCTCACAGATCAGCACGTCCTGCATGGGCCGAAGCGTGCCGGCGGTGACACGGCCCACGCCGATGCGGCCGACGAAGGTGCTGTAGTCCAGTGACGATATCTGCAGTTGCAGCGGCGCAGCGGGGTCGCCCTGGTGCGCCGGCACGTGGCGCAGCACGGTGTCGAAAAGTGCGCTCATGTCGGTGGCCCAGGGCTCGCCTGCCGTGCCTTCCTTCAAAGAAGCCCAGCCGTTCAGGCCCGATGCGTAGACCACGGGAAAGTCCAGCTGCTCTTCAGTGGCGCCCAGCTTGTCGAACAGGTCGAATGCGGCGTTGATGACGTAGTCGGGGCGCGAACCGGGCTTGTCCACCTTGTTCACCACCACGATGGGCTTCAGGCCCAGGGCCAGCGCCTTGCGCGTCACAAACCGGGTCTGCGGCATGGGGCCTTCTTGGGCGTCGATCAGCAGCACCACGCCATCGACCATGCTCAGCGCCCGTTCAACCTCACCGCCAAAGTCGGCGTGCCCGGGGGTGTCGACGATGTTGATGTGGGTTTCTTTCCACTTCACCGCGCAGTTCTTGGCCAGGATGGTGATGCCCCGTTCGCGTTCGATGTCGTTGCTGTCCATCACCCGTTCGGCGATCTTCTCGTTTTCACGGAAGGTGCCGCTCTGGCGCAGCAGCATGTCGACGAGGGTGGTCTTGCCGTGGTCGACGTGGGCGATGATGGCAATGTTGCGGATGGCGTGGGTCATGGGGAATCCTGGACGAGTAATTTGGGCTCCGAGGCGATGGCCTGGCCATCGCCGCCCCTCGAGGGGGTTCGAGGTGAGTGGCAAGTCCACATCACCTCGACGGGGCTCAGCAGGCGGTCAGCGATCAGTTCGCCTGCGGTGATATGGGCGGTGCCGAGAAAGGCACGCGTCGAGTCGGGGGGCTCTGGCGGGCGGCGGTAGACGCGCACGGCAGGCGCATCGGCCAGCGTGACGCGTCGGCGCAAGCCGGTCAGAAATCGACCCGCTTCGTCGTCGTGCAGATGCACCTCGGGCCAGCCGGCCACCAGCACATCGGGCGGCAGCAACAGCGCGTCACGTTCGGCTTCAGTCAAGGCTTGCAGTGTTTCCAGGGTCACGGTGTCTTGCACGCTGAGAGCGCCGCTGCCGGTGCGGCGCAGCGCACTGAGGTGCGCGCCACAGCCCAGGGCCGCGCCGATGTCTTCGGCCAATGTACGGATGTAGGTGCCTTTGCTGCAGCGCACGTCCAGCACCAGCGCTGCACCTTGCCAGCTCAGGATGTCGATGGCGCGAATCGTCACCCGGCGCGCCGGGCGTTCGATGGCCACGCCGGCTCTGGCGTATTCGTAGAGCGCCTTGCCTTCGTGCTTGAGCGCCGAATGCATGGGCGGCACCTGGTCGATCTGCCCAGTCAAGCGTGAGCAGGCGGCCACGATGGCGGCAGAGTCGCACGACACAGGCCGATCTTCGACCACGGCACCTTCACGGTCGCCCGTGCTCGTGCGCTGGCCCAGGTGAAGCGTGGCGGTGTAGCGCTTGTCTGCGTCCAGGCTGGCCTGGCTGAACTTCGTGGCGGCACCAAAACAAAGCGGAAGCAGACCGGTGGCCAGGGGATCGAGCGTGCCCGTGTGTCCACCCTTTTCCGCGCGCAGGATGCCCTTGGCCTTTTGCAGCGCGTCGTTGCTCGTCCAGCCCAGCGGCTTGTCGAGCAGCAGCACGCCGTGCAGCACACGGCGGGGCTGGCGGGGCGGACGGGACGGGAGAGCCGGCTGCATCAGTCTTCTTTGGCGCGCAAGGCATTGGCCTTGGCGATCAGGGCGCTCAGATCGGCCGCACGTTCGGTGGTCTTGTCATAGTGGAAGTGCAGCGTGGGCACGGTGTGGATCGACAGGCGTTTGAACAAGCCGTTGCGCAGGAAGCCGGCGGCTTCGTTCAGCGCCTTGGCGCACTCTTGCGGATCATTCAGCAGCACCGAGAAGAAGATCTGCGCGTGTGCGTAGTCCGGCGTCACGTCCACGCTGTTGATGGTGACCATGCCGATGCGCGGGTCCGCCAGGTCGCGGATGAGCTCGGCCACATCGCGCTGGATCTGGTCGGCCACACGGAAGCTGCGGTTGGGGACGGCTTTTTTGTGTCGCATGTGGTGGTGTCCGAGGTGGGCCCTTCAAACACAAACCCCGCCTCTGTTCAGGAGGCGGGGTTTGCAGGTGAGGGCAAATCCGCCTTACAGCGTGCGTGCCACTTCCTTGACCTCGAAGAACTCCAGCTGATCGCCTTCCTTGATGTCGTTGTAGTTCTTCAGCTTGATGCCGCACTCGAAGCCTTCCTTGACTTCGCGCACGTCGTCCTTCAGGCGCTTCACCGATTCCACTTCGCCGGTGTAGATGACGACGTTCTCGCGCAGCAAGCGGAAGCGGGCGTTGCGGATGACCTGGCCGGCGGTGACCATGCAACCGGCCACGGTGCCGATCTTGCTGGCCACGAACACGGTGCGGATCTCGGCGGTACCGATGATCTCTTCACGCTGCTCGGGTGCCAGCATGCCGCCCATAGCCGCCTTGATCTCGTCTACCGCGTCATAGATGATGTTGTAGTACTTCAGTTCGACACCGTTGCCCTCGGCCAGCTTGCGCGCCAACTGGTCGGCACGCACGTTGAAGCCGATGACCACGGCCTTGGAGGCGATCGCCAGGTTGATGTCGCTCTCGCTGATGCCACCCACCGCGGCGTGCACGATCTGCACCCGCACTTCGGGCGTGCTGAGCTTGAGCAGGCTTTGCGCCAGCGCTTCCTGCGAACCTTGCACGTCGGCCTTGACGATGAGCGACAGCGTCTGCGCCTGGCCCTCGCCCATGTTCTCGAACATGCCTTCCATCTTGGCGGCCTGGCGCCGATTGAGCGTGACCTCGCGATACTTGCCCTGGCGGAAAGTGGCGATCTCGCGCGCCCGGCGCTCGTCGCCCAGCACCATGAATTCGTCACCGGCCTGCGGCACTTCGGTCAGACCCTGGATCTCCACCGGAATGGACGGGCCAGCGGATTCGATCGGCTTGCCGTCCTCGTCCAGCATGGCGCGCACGCGGCCGTAGCTGCTGCCGGCCAGCACCACATCGCCCTTTTTCAGCGTGCCGGTCTGGACCAGCACCGTGGCCACCGGGCCGCGGCCCTTGTCCAGCTTGGCTTCGATGACCAGCCCTTTGGCAGCTGCGTCGGTCGGTGCTCTCAGTTCCAGCACTTCAGCCTGCAACAGCACCTGTTCCAGCAGCGTGTCGATGCCCGTGCCCATCTTGGCCGAGACACCGACAAAGGGCGATTCACCACCAAACTCTTCGGGGATCACACCTTCGGCGACCAGCTCGCTCTTCACACGTTCGAGGTTGCTGTCGGGCTTGTCGATCTTGTTCATGGCCACGACGATGGGCACACCGGCGGCCTTCGCGTGGGCGATGGCTTCTTTGGTCTGCGGCATCACACCGTCGTCGGCTGCCACCACCAGGATGACGATGTCGGTGGCCTTGGCGCCACGCGCACGCATGGCGGTGAAGGCCGCGTGGCCCGGGGTGTCCAGGAAGGTGATCATGCCGCGCGGGGTTTCCACGTGGTAAGCACCGATGTGCTGCGTGATGCCGCCAGCTTCGCCCGCGGCCACACGGGCCCGCCGGATGTAGTCCAGCAAGCTGGTCTTGCCGTGGTCGACGTGCCCCATGACCGTGACCACCGGCGCGCGCGGTACCTCCTCCGAGTCGTGCAGCGCGGCCTCTTCTTCGGTGAAGGCTTCCGGGTCGTCCAGCTTGGCGGCCATGGCCTTGTGGCCCATTTCTTCGACCACGATCATCGCGGTCTCCTGGTCCAGCTGCTGGTTGATGGTGACCATCTGGCCCAGCTTCATCAGTTGTTTGATGACCTCGGACGCCTTGACGCTCATCTTGTGCGCCAGGTCGGCCACGGAGATGGTCTCGGGCACGTGCACTTCCTGCACCACCTGCTCGGCCGACTGCTGGGTGCCCTCATGGTCACCCCGATCGCCACGGCGCGCGCCACCGCGCGGCGCACGCCAACCGGGTCGGCCACCGCCACCACCGTCGCTGCGGCCCTTGAGCGCAGCCCTCTTCTTGGCCGCGTCATCGGCCCAGCTGGACGACAACTTCTCGGACTTGACCTGTTTGTTCGCACCCGGCTTGGCAGCCGTGGTGGCACCCGGCGCGCCCGGTTTGGCCGTGGGCTTGTGGATCGTGCCCTTGATGGCTTCCTTGGGCGCCTCTGCCGGCTTGGGCTCTTCGGGCTTCTTGGCCACCAGCACCTTCTTGGGTGCGTTCATCATCGCGCGGATGGCGGCAGCTTCGGCTTCTGCAGCCTTGCGGCGGCGCGCCAGGTCGTCGGACTTGGCGGCGTCTTCGGCGGCCTTGTCGGCGGCCTTCACCACACGCAACACGGGCTTGGCCGGTTCTGCGGCCTTGGCGGCTTCAACGGCCACGACAGGCACGGCGGGCGCAGCCACCGGAGCCGCTGCTGGGCCGATGGCGGCCTGGGCCTTGCCGGCGGCCTTGCTCAAGGCGGCTGCTGCTGCGGCTTCGGCGGCCACAGCCGCTTCGGCTGCGGCGCGTGCGGCTGCTTCCACTGCTGCGGCTTCGGCTGCTTCACGCGCGGCGCGTTCCTGCTGCTCACGCGCCAGCCGGGCGGCTGCGAGTTCTTCTTCCTGCACGCGGATGGCTTCGGCCTGGGCGCGCGCTTGTTCTTCGCGGCGCTGCAGGTCCAGCTCTTCGGCGCTGGGGCCGGTGGGCTCTTGGCCGGCCGGCACGTCGTCGCGCTTGACGAAGACCCGCTTCTTGCGCACCTCCACCTGGATCGAGCGCGCGCGGCCGCTGGAATCGGCCTGCTTGATCTCGGTGGTGGTCTTCTTGGTCAGCGTGATCTTCTTGCGCTCGGTACCGACCACCGTGCCGTGCGAGGTGCGCAGGAAGTCCAGCAGACGCTCCTTGTCGGACTCGGTCAGCGCGTCATCGGGCGACTGCTTGGTCACTCCGGCCGATTGCAGTTGCTCCAGCAGCGCCGTGGTCGGGCGATTAAGCTGCGTGGCAAACTGGGCGACGGTCATCACGGCCATGGGTTCTTTTTCCTCGGGTGTTTCTGGCGCTGCAAGGCTTTTGCGTGCAGGGGGTTCAGGCGGTGAACCAATGTTCGCGGGCCTTCATGATCAGGATCTTGGCCTGCTCGTCGTCGATGGCGGTCATCTCGGTGAGTTCGTCCACGGCCAGGTCGGCCAGGTCGTCCCGGGTGTGGATGCCACCCTGGGCCAACTGGACGATGAGCTCGGGCGTCAGGCCTTCCAGGTCGCGCAGGTCTTGCGACACTTCTCCGACCTGCTCTTCCTTCTCGATTTCCATCGTCAGCAAAGCGTCTTTCGCCCGCGTGCGCAGTTCGTGCACGGTGTCTTCGTCGAAGCTTTCAATCTCCAGCATCTCGGTCAGCGGCACGTAGGCCACCTCTTCCAGGCTGCTGAAACCTTCGGCGATCAGGATGTCGGCCACTTCGGCGTCCACGTCGAGCTTGTCGACGAAGAGCGCACGCACCGATTCGCTTTCGTTGGCCTGTTTGGCCTGCGACTCTTCGGCCGTCATGATGTTGATGCGCCAGCCGGTCAGTTCGCTGGCCAGGCGCACGTTCTGACCGCCACGGCCGATGGCGATGGCGAGATTCTCCTCGTCCACCACCACGTCCATGGCGTGGCGCTCTTCGTCGACCACGATGCTCTGCACATTGGCCGGCGCCAGGGCACCGATCACAAATTGGGCCGGATCGTCTGACCACAAGACGATGTCCACACGTTCACCAGCCACTTCGTTGGTGACGGCATTGACACGCGAGCCGCGCACACCCACGCAGGTGCCGATGGGGTCGACACGGCGGTCGTGGCTGACGACGGCAATCTTGGCCCGACTGCCGGCATCGCGGGCACAGCTCTTGATCTCGAGCAGGCCCTGTTCGATCTCGGGCACTTCCTGGGCAAACAACTCGATCATGAAACCCGGCGCGCTGCGGCTCAACATGATCTGCGGGCCACGCTGCGTGGGGTCGATGCCTTGCAGGAAAGCCCGCACGCGGTCGCCGCTGCGCAGGTTTTCCTTGGGGATCATCTCGCTGCGCTTCAGACGCCCTTCGACACGACCGCTTTCGACAATGATGTCGCCCTTGTCCAGGCGCTTGACGGTGCCGACGAAGATTTTCTCGCCCCGGGCCAGAAAGTCGTTGAGCAGCTGCTCCCGCTCGGCATCGCGGATCTTTTGCAGGATGACCTGCTTGGCCGCCTGCGCACCAATGCGGCCAATGGTCACCGACTCCACCGCTTCTTCGATGTAGTCACCTTCTTCGATGTCGGGGATGCGGTCCAGTGCGTCGGACAGCAGCTCTTCGGCATCGGGGTTCTGCAGGCCGGCGGAGTCGGGCACCACGAGCCAGCGGCGGAAGGTCTCGTAGACACCCGTGTCGCGGTCCACCGCCACACGCATGTCCACTTCGCCGCCGTGCAGCTTCTTGCTGGCTGACGCCAACGCTGCTTCCACGGCGCCGAAGACAACGTCACGCTCCACCGTTTTCTCTCGCGAGATGGCATCCACCAACATCAGCATTTCGCGGTTCATCGCTTCACAAGCCTCCGTCAACCCCGGCCCCGGCTTCTGCCGCAGCCTGGTCTGTTGCAGGCGCGGCCTTCGCCGCGGCCTGGTTCGCACCACCGTCCTTGACTTGCCTGGACTGGCGGCCCTTGAAATCCACCACCGGCACGAGTCGCGCTTCACGCACTTCTTGCAGCGTGAAGCCCAGCACCTGCTCGGTCTTGCCGTTCTTGAAAACCAGTTGCCAGCCGCCACCTTCGGCTGCTGACAAAACGCCCTGCCAGGACTTGCGCCCTTCGAAGGGCTGTTTGAGCGTGATGTTCACCGCCTGGCCCGAAAACCGTACGTAGTCGGCCTCGCGCTTGAGTGGCCTGTCCAGCCCCGGCGAGGACACCTCGAGCCGGGCGTATTCCAGACCTTCCACTTCCAGCGCGTACTGCAACTGCCGGGTGACGGCCTCGCAATCGTCGACGGTGACAAATTCGCCGTCGTCCTGAACGGCGTCAGGGCCCCTGCCCACGGTGTAGCTGCGCCCGGACTGGCGGTCGATGGTGATGCGCAGCAGGCCGCGCGGGGCGCGCTCCACGTCCACCAGGTCATAAGCCAGTCCCGACACCGTAGCCTGGATCGCTTCCTGCCAGCCCAGGCGCACGCCGACGGCTGCGGGCTCGTGCCGCGCGCTGTCTGCACCCTTTGCTGCAACCTTTGCTGCAACCTGTGTCTTGCGGCTTGCGCCGCTGCCTGAAACTTGCCCCAAACCCGTCTGCCCCTGCCTGGTTCACCGTGCGGATGCCCGGCCCGCGCCATGCCGCCGGGCGCGCCGCCAAGACCGCATGTCCGGTGACCGGCGCTGCCTGCCCAGATGCTTTTGTGCATTCAGGCGGCGGCACGGAGCCACGAGAGTCGATCGAGCAAAAAAAATGGGCTGGAAGATTCCGCCCACGCAGCATTACCCGGAAAAGGGCGGATTATAGCTGTGCTGCATTGCACGGGCAACACCGGTGTGTTCTGGGCATGTGCTGGGGGCCAGGCCATGGCGTGCAGCACAAGTGCGGCCGCGGGCCCATGGGACGCCCGCGTGACAGAATCGCGCCCGATTTTGACCCTCACAGAAAAACGGAGACACCATGGGCTTTCTCGCCGGCAAACGCTTCCTCGTCACGGGCGTGCTGTCCAACCGTTCCATCGCCTACGGCATCGCGCGCGCCTGCCATGCACAAGGGGCCGAACTGGCCTTCAGCTATGTCGGCGAGCGTTTCAAGGAACGGGTGACCGAGTACGCCGGCCACTTTGGGTCGAGCCTGGTCTACGAATGCGACGTGTCCAACGACAGCCACATCGACACCGTGTTCAAGGACCTGTCCCAGGTGTGGCCGCAGTTCGACGGCTTTGTGCACAGCATCGGCTTTGCGCCGCGTGAAGCCATTGCCGGCGACTTTCTGGACGGCCTGACGCGCGAGAACTTCCGCATCGCACACGACATCAGCGCCTACAGCTTCCCGGCATTGGCCAAAGCCGCCCTGCCCTACCTGCGGCCACAGGCGGCGCTGTTGACGCTGAGCTACCTGGGTTCATTGCGCGCCGTGCCCAACTACAACACCATGGGCCTGGCCAAGGCCTCGCTCGAAGCCAGCGTGCGCTACCTGGCCGCCAACCTGGGGCCCAAGGGCATTCGCGTCAACGGCATCAGCGCCGGCCCCATCAAGACGCTGGCCGCCAGCGGCATCAAGGACTTCAGCAAGCTGTTGGGGTTGGTGGCCTCCACCTCTCCGCTGGGCCGCAACGTCACCATCGACGACGTGGGCAACGTCGCGGCATTCCTGCTGTCCGACCTGGCCGGTGGCGTCACCGCCGAGATCACCTATGTGGACGGTGGCTTCAGCCACGCCATGGTTGCTGGCGCCGCCGCCGCGTAGTCACGCCTCGCGCACGCAGTCCACGTAGTAGCGCCGCGTGCCGGGTTCTGAGTCGTCTTCCACCAGCCCGTGCACGTCGGTGTCGAAGCCAGGGAAGGCGCCGTTGAACTCGCGAGTGAAGCGCAGGTAGTCGACGATCTTCTTGTTGAAGCGCTCTCCCGGAATCAGCAGCGGAATGCCCGGCGGATAAGGCGTCAGCAGGCTGGTCGTGATGCGCCCTTCCAGCGCGTCGATGTCCACACGTTCGGTCTTGCGGTGGGCGATGTGCGCAAAGGCATCGCTGGGCTTCATGGCCGGCTGCAGGTCTGACAGGTACATGTCGGTGACCAGACGCGCAATGTCGCCCTTGGCGTACATGGCGTGGATCTGCTGGCACAGGTCGCGCAGTCCCATGCGCTCATAACGCGGGTAGGCCGCCACGAACTCCGGCAGGATGCGCCACAGCGGCGCGTTGCGGTCGTGGTCGTCCTTGAACTGCTGCAGTGCCGTCAGCAGCGTGTTCCAGCGGCCCTTGGTGATGCCGATGGTGAACATGATGAAGAAGGAATACAGACCCGTCTTCTCGACCACCACGCCGTGTTCAGCCAGAAACTTGGTGACGATGCTGGCCGGGATGCCGGTCTCTGAAAACTGCCCCGACATGCCCAGGCCCGGCGTGATGATGGTGCACTTGATCGGGTCCAGCAGGTTGAAGCCCTCGGCCAGGTCACCAAAGCCGTGCCAGGTCTCACCGGCCTTCAGCACCCATTCGCTGCTGTGGCCGATGCCCTCGGAAGCCAGTTCATCGGGGCCCCAGACCGTGAACCACCAGTCCTTCTCGCCAAACTCCAGTTCCACCTTGCGCATCGCGCGCCGGAAGTCCAGCGACTCCAGGATGCTCTCTTCCACCAGCGCTGGCCCGCCCGGCGCCTCCATCATCGCTGCGGCCACGTCGCAGCTGGCGATGATGGCGTACTGCGGGCTGGTGCTGGAGTGCATCAGGTAGGCCTCGTTGAAGAGGTGGCGGTCGAGCTTGCGTTCCTGTGCGTCCTGCACCAGCACCTGGCTGGCCTGGCTGATGCCTGCCAGCAGCTTGTGCGTGCTTTGGGTGGCGAAGACCAACTGGTCCTTGGGCCGCTGGCGCTTCTTGCCCATGGCGTGGAAGCAGCCGTAGAAGGTGTGGAAAGCCGCGTGCGGCAGCCAGGCTTCGTCGAAGTGCAGCGTGTCGATGTAGCCATCGAGCGTGTGCTTGATGGTTTCGGTGTTGTAGAGCACACCGTCATAAGTGCTTTGGGTCAGCGTCAGGATGCGCGGCGTGACGGTGGCCGCGTCCACGTGCGACAGCAGCGGGTTGGCCGCAATCTTGCGCCGGATGGTGTCGGGCGAAAACTGACTTTCGGGGATGGGCCCGATGATGCCGTAGTGGTTGCGCGTGGGTGTCAGGAAGACCGGAATGGCGCCCGTCATGATGATGCTGTGCAGGATGCTCTTGTGGCAGTTGCGGTCCACCACCACCACGTCACCGGGAGCCACCGTGTGGTGCCACACCATCTTGTTGCTGGTGCTGGTGCCGTT
>ENA-ORBV01000777-ORBV01000777.1-microbial-mat-metagenome-genome-assembly--contig:-NODE-777-length-72794-cov-7.181828_pt1 | contig 72794 bp, 70 predicted proteins | sample MGYA00237777_ERZ505514 | MGnify/ENA primary metagenome ERZ505514 (study PRJEB26160, sample SAMN06269048) | microbial mat metagenome | isolation source: Oligotrophic lake microbial mat | place...
ATCGGGGGCATTCTGGCTACCAACGGCAATGAGTATAGCTACGACGGCAACGGCAACGTCAGAGACATCATCTCAGCTAGCGGTCTCAACGTAGCGCATTACGAATACGATCCGTTTGGCAACAAGACCGCCAGCAGTGGCAGCTACTCCTCTCAGCCCTATCAATGGTCCAGCAAAGAGTTCCATGCACCCAGTGGCATGGTTTATTACCTCTATCGGTTTTATAACCCAGTTTTAGGACGGTGGGTGAATCGGGATCCGATTGGGGAACGCGGCGGGATCAATCTGCTGGCTTTCGTCGGTAATGACCCGGTTTCCTATATTGATCCGGTTGGCCTGATTAACTTGCTTGTGACTGGCAGCGTCCACACTCAAATTAATGACGGGACGGATGCACTAGCGCACTTCAGAAGTGGTGCGGGTGGCACTGTTCCGGCGGGAGCTGGTCTTGTTAGTTTGGTCAAGAATACGCTTATTCAGAACTATCACGGCGACTTGAAGAAAGCCATTGAGAAGCAATTAAGAGGACTTGGCAGATCGGTGCTATGTAAGGCAACGTCCGGCAAGATCTCTCGCGCCGGAGGTGTAATTGGTGTGTCGGTTGGCGATTTTGCTCTGGGCAACATAGACCTGCACATCCTTGCGTATGATGTGGATTACGCTGTCTCCAACGGTGGTCTTGGGTTTAAGAAGATATCGTATAAAGCAGATCGGCCAGCGAGCTTTAATGAAACATATCAATTCGTGATAACCCCAAATCCTGTCACCTGGGTGAAGGATGCCGTTCCTGGCGTTATTGCAGGCACGGGAACCAATTTTCAAATCACCGGATCATTCACGGATACCGTAGAGGGCTGGTTTACATTGTGTTGCTGGGGGCAGTAGCAGGAGCCATATGAATTACTTACTGTGCTTTTGCTTGCTGCTGTTCACTGCCTGTGAGCGACGAAGCCCTTCTGATCTCATTAAACGATGCGAACAGATCACGGGCTTTGATCGGCTTGGTGAGTATGTAATAAATGTAAAAAGCCTGCATTCCGCCAGTGAAGGCGAATACTTCCTACTGACTTTAAGCAAAAAGCTTGAGCCAGAATTAATTAAAAACTTGGAAACAAAGGGTTTTTCCGTGTGGGCTCGTGGCGGGATCGAGTATGGACCTATAAATGAAGGCTGGGATAGGTCGGATGACTTAATCTACTCAATGATCAAGGGAGCTAGGGAGACTCGGTTAGTGGCATTCAGTAAAACGAAGGGAGTGCTATATATTATATATCGAGAAAAATAGTGGCAAGCCAAACAACCGGTCGAGAGCGTAACAGAAAAATCAACTAAATGAGGTCAGCAACCCCGACAAATGTCGGGGCAGGAGTGGGTGGTGGTGGTGGTATGATCTGGGGACATAGGTAACACTAAAATGGCAAACTATGCCATGGAAAGAAGTGTTACTGATGGAATCGAAACTAAAGTTTGTGAGTTTAGCTGGGAGCGGCCGCTTTACGGTGAGGGAGCTGTGCCAAGAGTTTGGTGTAAGCCGTAAGACGGGTCATAAATGGATCAAGAGATATGAAGCTGAAGGAAGTGGGGGATTGGCTCAAAGGAGTCGTAGTCCTAAACATAGTCCACAGAGAACATCTCAAAGAGTGGAAAGACTCTTGGTGAAAGAACGACGGCGTCATCCCACATATGGTCCCAAGAAGTTGGCTGAGATCTTGAAACAAAGTTTAAAAATTAAAGATCTATTGCGCGGGGTCAGTCCTGAATGGCACTAAGATAAGCCTATGGCCTCCTTAATTTTGAATGACTTAGACAAGGAAGGGTATCCCAAAACCGCCTTATCTAAGTCATTCAAAATTAAGGAGACAATATCTTCACCGTTCAAATCTGGCTCTGTTGCGCAAATGGGCTTTGAACCTTATCAGCAAGGACATCACCCATCGAGCCAAAAGCGTAAAGTTCCGCCTCAAAGCGGCTGTTTGGTCTGAGACCTATCTTCGCATCCTCTTAGCCTCAACTACTTAATTTGCGTTCGCCCTGTGTCCCCAAACCATACCCCTTGCGTTCTCTGATCTTTGGGATTACAATGTGCTTATGTCTTATAAGCTAAAAGCTTTACTAGCTGGAGTCATTGGACTATCGGCTTTCGTGACTTTTTGCTGTTGTGATGCGGAAGCCAAACCTTTTGCGACCCATGGCTGCTGCAACGCCGCCCCTGTGCCGCTTCACGAGAAGGACAACTGCCTAAGTTGCCCCCACCATAACCCCTACGTACGATTCTTGGATAAGGTTCAGGCCGTCTCTCTGAAAGCAGATCCAACACCTTTACCGGTCTGCTACTTGGATAATCTAGGATTAGCCGCTTTTAAATTTTCTACCGGCAAAGAAGACTCCCTTCCTCTACGTGCAGCGGAGGGAAGTCCCCCGGTGGATCTCACCATTCTCTATCTCGTCCTGAGGCCTTGATTAAGCGGGTGTGGGTCAGGCTTTCCTGGTGTTTGTCGCCAGACCCCTTTTCTTCCCTGAGACAACACAAGTGATTCAGTAAAAAAACAAAACTTTATTTAAGGAAAATTGGATTATGAAAAAAACATTGTTAATTTTAGCTGCAGTAGCTCTGTCTTTACCTGCGTTGTTCGTTTCCACCTCACAAGCTGCAGGAAAATCCTGCCAGGATTGTTGTTATGAGTGTGTGGAATGCTGCAAGTCTGGCTGTAGCAGCTGCGAAAAGTGCAATAAGTAACTTCTCCGGTTTTTAAACCGGAACAAGGGAAGCCCGGCAGGAAACTGCCGGGCTTTTTTTGCGTATTTGCTGTGGTATGGTCCGGTGCTAATATGGGGTCAGCGACCACGACAAAAAGTCAGGGCGGGCATGTCTTGGGTGTTCGCTAAGGTGGTTCCATGGGGATGCACGAATTGCTTATTGGCAAAGGGCGGGGGAGTTGCTTTGCTTCTAGTTGAATCATGAAAGCTAACTCGTCTTCTTTTTTAGAATCCCTCCTTGATACGTATGGTCTCTCGGGCTGGGAGAGTGCCGTGCAAAAGAAGTGGCTGGACTATGTCTCAACCTTTGCCGATGAAACGGGCTCGGATGCTTATGGGAATGCCTATGCCATAATCAATCCTACGGGCAGTCCGCGTATCATGGTAGTGGGCCATGCCGATGAAATTGGGTATCAGGTTAATCACATCACGGCCGAGGGGTTTCTTTACATTGTGCGAGTCGGCGGAACGGATGTGTCCTTAGCTCGTGGGCAACGTGTCTTGGTGCATGGGGGGAAGGGTTCTGTTACGGGTGTCATCGGTAGTTTGCCTATACATTTGCAAAAGGAGAAAGGTAAGGAAAATCATGTAGAAATTCATGATTTATTCGTGGACATAGGTGCTAGCTCTAAGGCGGACGCATTAAAGCAGGTGGACGTGGGGGATCCGATTACGTTTAAGATTTCTTGGGACAGGTTAGGGAAGGATCTCTACACGGCGCGAGCGGCAGACAATAGGATAGGAATTTTTGCTGCGGCGGAGACATTGCGCCGTTGCTCAGAGCTAAAGAAGCTCAATGCCTGCGTCATGGCGGTTTCTACGATTCAAGAGGAAAATGGTTTATATGGTGCCAGCATGGTGGGACATTCGTTAAAGCCTGATGCGGCACTTGTGTTCGACGTGGGTCACGCCACAGATACGCCCGTTTGCGATTATAAAAAGCATGGAGAAATTCATTTGGGCAAGGGACCTGTGATTAGTAAGGGGAGCGTGAATCATCCTGTGCTGGTGGATCGTTTATTAAAAACAGCATTGAAGCAGAAGATATCAATTCAGTTAGCAACGGACCCTCGTGGCTCAGGCACGGATGCGGATGCGATCTTCTTGCAACGTGGTGGGGTGCCTTGTGCGGTGGTAAGTTTACCGAATCGTTATATGCATTCGACGGCAGAAGTTTTTCACGCAGGAGATTTACAGGCCATGAGTCGCTTGAGTGCCGCATTTATTGAGTCGATTGCTGTAAATGAGAGTTTCCAAGTGAAAATTCGCTGATAGTATAGTAGCTCCATGATTAAACGCCTTCTCCACACCCGTTACCGTGTCAGTGATTTAGCTAAGACTGTGACCTTTTATAAAGATGTGCTGGGACTGACCGAGCTGCGTCGGCATAAGTCGCCGCGCGGCTCTGAGTTGGTTTTCTTTCAGACCCCTGGCAGCGAGGAAGAGATCGAGATTTGCTGTTTTCCTTCGAGTGGACCCGTGCAGGTTCCAGCGGATTTAACTCATTTAGCCTTTGAGGTGGATGATTTAATGGCTTTTGAAAAAGTGGTGGCGGCCAAGGGTTATCCTTTTTCTGACGGGCCGACGGAGACGAGTTCGGGGAATTTAATCGCCTTTATCGATGCCCCGGAAGGCTACGAGATTGAGCTTATTCAAAAAGCAAAAAGTTAATTTACGACGATGAACCGTCCTCTTATTATAGCTCCGTCGATGCTGGCCTCGGACATATCTTGTCTAGGGGCTGAGGCTAAACGTGCCATGAGAGGTGGGGCGGATTGGTTGCACATCGATATTATGGATGGTCATTTCGTTCCCAATTTATCCTTCGGGGTGGAGATCGTCCATATGCTGCGCCGTCAAGTGGAGGATGCGACTTTGGATGTACACCTCATGATCGACCAGCCTGATCGTTACGCACGAACATTCATCGAGGCGGGAGCTGATGTATTAACGGTTCATCTGGAAGCTAATCATAAGACTGCTCGTACTCTTGGCATTATACGTGATATGGGTTGTAAAGTGGGGCTCGCCCTGAATCCCTTGACGGAGATCGAGCATGCCTTACCCTTACTTCATCATATTGACCTCTTACTTTGCATGACGGTAAATCCAGGATTCGGCGGACAGCCCTTCATTATTGAGGTGTTGGAAAAAATACGAGTGGCACGTCGCTACATTCTTGATCATCAACTCAACGTCGATATCGAAGTCGATGGTGGAGTGAATGAAATCACCGCGGGACCTTCCGTCACCGCAGGAGCCAATGTGCTCGTTGCAGGAACCTCTTTATTTCGCCAAAAAGACATGGGAGAGGCCATCCTCTCCATGCGAGCCAAAGCAAGCATTGTGGCATCTGCTGGTTAAGTATTAAAGTCGTCATTCCCTAGGAAACTATGTCCAGAGAGCTAACTCGTAACTTTTGTATCATCGCCCACATCGACCATGGTAAGACCACGCTGTCTGATCGTCTCCTGCAAAAAACAGGAACCATCGAGCTGCGTCAAATGCAGGATCAGCTACTTGATTCGATGGATCTAGAGCGTGAACGCGGCATCACGATCAAAGCGCATCCTGTGACCATGCACTATAAGGCTAAGGACGGTCTTACCTATCGCTTGAATTTAATTGATACGCCAGGGCATGTCGATTTTTCCTACGAAGTTTCTCGTAGCTTGCAAGCCTGTGAGGGTGCGATCCTTATTGTTGATGCAGCCCAAGGCGTGGAAGCTCAGACGGTGGCGAACTTGAATTTAGCTTTAAAGCAAAACTTAACGATTATTCCCGTCATCAATAAAATAGATCTCCCGAACGCTGACATCCCAATGGCGAAAAAACAGTTGGAAGATATCCTATCTATTTCGGCAGAGGATGCCATACCAGCCAGTGCTAAAGCGGGGATCGGGATTGATGAGATTTTAGAAGCTGTCGTCGCACGTATACCCGCGCCTCAAGACACGGGCGACACTATCCTGCGTTGTTTGGTGTTTGACTCCGTCTTTGATACCTACCGGGGCGTGATCGCCTATGTGCGAGTAATCTCGGGGGAAATAAAAGAAGGCACACCCATATTATTGATGCAGACCAATGCACGTTATGAAGTCAAGGAAGTGGGAAATTTTGCGCCTAAGATGACTAAGTGCGGCGTGCTCAGACCTGGGGATACAGGATACGTGGTGGCTAACATTAAAACCGCTGGCGAACTAAAAATTGGCGATACCGTCACCAGTTCGATCAATCGGGCTACGGAAGCCTTGCCAGGATTTAAAGAAATTCACCCTATGGTGTTTTCTGGAATCTACCCGATTAACAGTGCCGATTTCGAGCAGTTAAAGAATGCGCTTTATAAACTCCAACTCAACGACGCCGCCTTGGCCTTCACTCAAGAAAGCTCCGTGGCTCTAGGCTTCGGCTTTCGCTGCGGTTTTTTGGGCCTGCTTCACATGGAGATCGTGCAGGAACGCTTACGTCGTGAATACGACATGGACATTATTTCCACTTACCCGAGCGTGGTCTATGAAGTTTATAAAACAAATGGCGAAAAGCTTTTAGTGGATAACCCAACCTATCTACCTGATCCTGCCAGTATTGAAGAAATCCGTGAGCCCATGGTGCGTGTCTTCCTTCTTTGCCCGAACGAATCCATCGGCGACGTGCTCCAGCTCATGCAGGAAAGGCGAGGGGAGTGCGGACATACAGAGTCGCTCGATGCCCGTCGTGTTATGCTCACCATGGACATCCCCTTAAATGAAATCCTTGTTGATTTCAACGATAAGATTAAAACCATGACTCGCGGCTATGGCTCGATGGATTATGAATTTATTCCTTACAAAACCAATGACCTCGTCAAGCTGGACATCATGGTTAACGGCGAGCCGATGGATGCGTTTTCCATGATCGTGCATCGCGATAAGGCTGAGGCAAGGGGACGCCACCTGACCGCTAAGCTAAAAGAAGTTATCCCGCCCCAGCTCTTTAAAGTCGCCCTCCAAGCCTCCATCGGAGCTAAGATTATCGCTCGCGAAGACGTTAAAGTGGTTGGTAAGAATGTGATCGCTAAGTGCTACGGCGGCGATATCAGTCGTAAACGTAAATTACTTGAAAAACAAAAAGAAGGTAAGAAGCGGATGAAAACATTCGGTAAAGTGAACATTCCTCAAGAAGCTTTTATGCAAGTTCTAAAATCTTGATAGCGAATGACTAAGGAATTTTATTATGAAGTTTAAAGAAGAAATAGCGGAGTATTTACATTTCCTGCGTAAAAAGTGGAACTACACCCGTGATCTATTAAACCCGAAGCAGTTAGAAGAATTAACCAGTATTCAAGAAGAACTCGTCAGTCTGAGAATTGAGCGAGGTCAGTCTGAGGGCGAGCTGAAACGTTTAGAGTTGGTGAGGAAACGTGTGGCAAAGTTATTCCCAGATAACATGAAGGTTAATGGATGGGTGGAAAACGTAGAGGTTTTCTTCGTTGCCATCATTTTGGCCTTAGCCATTCGCACCTATCTCTATCAACCCTTTAAAATTCCAACGGATTCCATGAAACCGACGCTATGGGGCATAGCCATGCAGAGCCATCCTGAACCGATGCCAAACATCGCACATCGAATTTTTGACCTTGCGGCTTATGGGAAAAGTTACCATGAGATCATTGCTAAAACGTCTGGCCAGATCCAGTCCATCGAAGAGGGCCGACTCTTTGGTTTCATACCTATCACCGTGACCAACATCGTTATCGGTGAGCTTACCCATACCGTTGCCTGTAGCCGCATGGAATTATTTAAAGGAGCTCCGGAATTACTGCAAGGGGGACGGATGATAAAAGAGGGGGAAGTCCTAGGAAGATTTGAGCGGATTACGGGAGATCAGATTTTTGTCAATCGCTGGAGTTACCACTTTAGACTTCCACAGCAGGGAGAAGTCTTCGTCTTCACCACTCACAATATTAAGAACATTCTTGACGGCCACGCCTATGGTTCTGAGCAATACTACATTAAGCGTTGCGTCGGTGTGCCTGGGGTTACCCTACAAATTGATCCACCTTATTTACTCAGCAACGGTGAAATTCTTGGTAAGGATAATCTGGTTTTTGCACGAAACTACGCCCAAAAAGACGGCTACAGTGGTTACGTTTTTTTGCCCATGTCACGTTATCTAACAGGATTGGGTGAACAATCAAAGCTGCCAGACGATCAATTCTGGGCCATGGGTGATAATAGCCCCCAAAGCTCCGACAGCCGTGTCTGGGGTTTCGTGCCGAGAGAAAACCTGATCGGCACAGGTTCCTTTGTTTACTGGCCTTTTGGTAAACGCTGGGGAATCATCCGCTAAGTTATCCTACGACGAATGATTCTTCCGATTAACCAAATGGGTGGCGACCTCGAAAAACGGGTGCGCGCTATGTTTGGCCCGGGCGGGTTACTTTCTAAGGCTAAGAATTTTGAGCATCGGCCGCAGCAGCAGGAAATGGCAGCAGGTGTGGCGAGGGCTTTAGAACAGCGGCAACATCTCATCGTGGAGGCGGGGACGGGAGTGGGAAAAAGTTTAGCGTATCTCTTACCAGCAGTTCATTACGCAAGAGAGCAGGGGAAGAAGGCTCTCATCTCGACCCACACGATTAATTTACAGGAGCAACTTTTTTATAAGGATATTCCGCTGCTGGAAAAACTATTACCTTTTGAATTTAAGACGGCTCTGTTGAAAGGGCGTCAAAATTACATCTGCCCGCACCGCCTAGCTAAGGCCATGTCAAATGCGGGGGAGCTGTTTGTTAGTAGCGAACAGGCTGAATTGAAACGGATTTGGACCTGGATGCAGACGACAACGGACGGGACGCTGAGTGATTTCGATGTAGAGCCGGATTATAAGGTCTGGAGTCAAGTGTGCAGTGAAGCGCACCTTTGCACCTCGAAGACTTGTGGCAGTAATCCAAAATGTTTTTATCAACAGGCGCGCAAACGGATTATCGAGGCTGACGTGGTCATTTTAAATCATACGTTGTTCTTCACTTGCTTAGGCGGGATGGATGAGGAAACGGCGTCAGAGGAGGGCTACTTATTTCCGAATGATTTTTTAATTTTTGATGAGGCACACAATTTAGAATCCACCGCAGCACGGCATGTTGGGATTTCTATTTCCGCAAGCTCACTGCGCTATCAATTACAGAAATTGTTTCATCCCAGTACGCACAAGGGTTTGCTATCAATCCTGCGCAATACGGCAGCTCAACTTAAAGTAGTGGACGTTTATGAGGCTTCGGATGAATTTTTCTCGAAAGTGGAAGTGGCCTGCAAATTTAAGAACGGTGGGGAGTTTCGGGTGCGGCGTCCTGAGTTGGTTGTGGATACCTTAGCCCTCCCTTTAATGAACTTGCGCCAAGCCTTATTGGAAGCTTTAGATGGCTTGGAGGATGAGTCCCAACAAGCGGAACTGCGTGATATGTGTCGACGTCTGGTGGCATGGCGTGATGATTTAAAAACGTTCCTCTCACAGGAGCGGGAAGATTATGTTTACTGGGTGGAGAGGACAGGGCGGGATCGTGGTAGTTTGACCTTACAAGCAGCACCAGTGGATTTGGCGGAGGTTTTAAGATCATTTCTTTTCCGGCCTAATCACTCGGCCACACTGACTAGCGCTACGTTGTCGGTTCATCAAGGTTTAGGTTATTTCCAAAAACGAATTGGAGCGGAGGAGGCAGAGAGTCTGCAATTAGATTCGCCCTTTGATTATCCAAATCAGATGAAAGTCTTTATACCAAAAAAGATGCCTGACCCGAAAGAACCTGATTACGAGCCTAGTTTAGAAAGATGGGTCAGGTATTTTACCACCCAAACCCAAGGACGTGCTTTGGTTTTATTTACGAGCTATGGGTTGATGCACAGACTGGCCAGCAAAATGCGCACGTGGTTTGAGGACCAGAGCATGACGTTTTTGGTGCAAGGCACAGGCATGTCGAGAAGCTTGTTAGTGGACTCGTTTAAATCTGGGGAGAAATCGGTGCTTTTTGGAACGGACAGTTTTTGGCAAGGGGTGGATATTCCGGGAGAGTCGTTGACTAATGTGATCATCACGCGGCTTCCTTTTGCCGTGCCAGACCATCCCTTGGTGGAGGCGAAGCTAGAATGGATTGAGGAGCGTGGGGGAGATGCTTTTGCAGATTATTCCTTGCCTGAAGCAGTATTGAAATTTAGGCAAGGCGTAGGCAGATTGATCCGTACGGCTTCAGATAAAGGACAGATTGCCGTGTTGGATAATCGTATTTTATCAAAGGGTTATGGGAAAACATTTATTTCAAAGTTACCCGAATGTCCCGTGGTTTTGTTGGAGGATACGGTTTTAGGGGAGTCTGTTGATTAAACAGCTCGCCCGAATTTTTTTTCTAATTCGTCGCGACTGAGTAAGATCATGGTGGGTCGGCCATGGGGGCAGGTGTAGGGCAGGTCGCACTTATGAAGATCGACGATGAGTTTTTCTAGCTCTGCGCGACCTAAGATGTCGTTGGCTTTAACGGCGTGCCGGCAGACGGTTTTAGCCACAATTTCTTCACTAAGTTTTCGTTCCCGACGGGTTTCACCGCCTGCTTCCATTAAGTCAACCAGCATGGTGCGAAAAAAATCTTCAATATGTTGAGTTTTAATCATGGGTGGCAGGGCATCAATCATGAAGGAGTTGCCTCCCAATGACGCAACTCCGAGACCGACGGCTTGGAGGCTGTCTAAGTTTTGGCGGAGGAAATCGGATTGAGTGGGAGGGAGTTGGAGGCTGATGGGAACGAGAAGGCCTTGACTGAGAATTTCTTCTTTCGCAACGCGTTCAAGCATTTGTTCAAAGAGCACACGTTCGTGGGCTGCGTGTTGGTCGATGAGGACAATGCCGTTGAGACCTTCGGCTACGACATAAAGACCCAACATGAGGCCGATGATTTTTAAATCATGGTTTCGTTCATCAGGTAAGGGGATGTTACGTTCTGATTCTTGCCAACGGACAGCGGGTAAGAGCTCACGAGTAGGCGAGCCACTATCGAAAAACCCCGTTTGGCGTGGCTCAGGATTATTTTGGATGATGGGAGTAGGAAGCCCTGTCCACGATTGGGGTGGAAGTGGAGGGGTGGTATGAGCAAGGGAGGAGACTGGGCGCAAGGGTTGCGGTGAGCTTACTAAGCTTACTTCCAAAGCCTCATGGGTGCTGGCACGGAGGGCGTCTCGCACGGCGGCGGTGACAAAGCTGCGGACAAGGGAGTCGTCACGGAAACGCACCTCGCGCTTGGCAGGGTGGACGTTGACGTCGACTTGGGTGGGGTCGATTTCCAAAAAAAGAATGAGCACGGGGAACCGCCCACGCATTAGGGTGTTATGGTAACCTTCCAGAACAGCGTAGTTGAGCGTTGCGTTTTGGACGGGACGGCCATTGACGTAGAGGTGATGTTCTTGTCTGTTTCCACGGCTGACTCCAGGTTGGCCGATGTAGCCGTAAAGGCGCATGGCAGAATCTTTTGTTTCCACTGGCAGCATGTGTTCCATCCAACTTTTCCCGAAAATTTGGTGAAGACGTTGTGCAAAGTCGGAGGCAGCTGGGTAGCGAAAGCTCGTGTGGTCATCTTGGTTGAGACTGAAGCCAACTTCGGGTCGCGCAAGGACAGCTAGCCTCACACATTGTTCAATGTGTGCCTTTTCCGTGTCGTCTGAACGGAGAAATTTACGGCGTCCCGGTGTGTGGAGAAAGAGGGAACGTATTTCTACGGAGGTGCCAGGGGCGCAGCCAGCTTCTTTGACCGAGATGAGTTTGCCGCCGTCCATCACGATTTCAGTTCCGGCTAGAGCGACATGTTCACGGGTAAGGAGGCGGAAGCGGCAGACCGAGGCGATGCTAGGTAAAGCTTCACCACGGAAACCGAAGGTACCTATACTGAGTAAATCTTCTGCACTACGGATTTTACTGGTGGCATGTCGTTCTAGGCAAAGAAGGGCATCGTCGTAACTCATGCCTGAGCCGTTGTCACTCACTCGCATGAGGCCTTTACCACCGCGTTGGGATTCGATGTCAATCTGGGTGGCTCCCGCGTCCAGCGCATTATCAACCAACTCTTTAATAACGGAAGCGGGGCGTTCAATGACTTCGCCGGCCGCAATGCGGTTGGCTACGGTTTCTTCAAGAAGATGAATCCGATTGGCCATTATTATAAGTGCTAAGAGAAATTAGTCACCACGGTAACCTAGAACAGAAAGAATGCGTTCTAGATCGGCTGGATTATAGTAATCAATTGCGAGATGACCTTTAGAGGGAGTTCCAACAAGTTTTATCTTAGTGCCGAGAAGTCGTTGGAGGCGTAGCTCTAGATCGCGCCAATCTGCTGTTGCACCCTTTTTATTTATTTTCTTGGAAGAGGCGACCGAGCTAGTGCGGGATTCGTCGAGCTCGCGGATGAATTTTTCCGTGTTGCGGACGGAGAGATCTCGTTTAATGATCTCAAGGGCTACGGCATTTTGCTGAGTGTGGTTGCTAAGAGCTAAAAGAACCTTTGCATGACCGACACTAAGTTGGCGGTGGCGGACAAGTTCTTTAACATCGAGAGCTAGCGTGGTGAGGCGCAGGGCATTGGCTACGGTAGCGCGATTCCGACCAACTTTTTGGGCGATTTGCTCTTGGGTGAGTTGGAAACGCGCGGCGAGGAGGGCATAGCCGTCAGCTTCTTCGATGGGATTGAGGTCAGAGCGTTGAAGGTTTTCCACCATGGCCAGCTCGAGCACTTCCATGTCTCCAGCTTGGCGTAGGATGACGGGAACCTCGGTGAGGCCAGCTAGGCGTGAGGCGCGCCAGCGACGTTCACCGGCGATGAGTTCAAATTTGTCACCGACTTTACGCACGATGAGTGGCTGGATAACGCCGTGCTCTAGGATCGAGGCGACTAAGTCAGAGAGGTCTTGTTCAGAGAATGTTTTACGAGGCTGAAAGGGACTGACTACGATGCGGTCGAGATGGATGTGGTGAACTTTTTCTCCAGAGCTGAATTCTGGTAAAGTCACTGAAACAGTGGTGTTACCGCCGATGAGAGCTCCTAGACCTTTACCCAAAGCGTTACGTGCCATAAGGAAACAAGGTAGGTATGGAAAAGGTCTTGGTCAATCGGGGATTAGGCCATTTACTTAGGTGTTCTAAGTTTAAGCGCTTGGAACGGATTTAGCAAAGTGTGAACTGAGGAGAGGCTAAGTTTCTAAAATTTTCGTGACAGCGGACAATACCTTCCAAGCTCTGATTTTACCTTTATCTTTGCTTTTAAAGCGTTTCACGATCCAAAGGCTATCCGTTTTATCAGAAACTTTAAAACACCCGTTCACGGTGGTCTCGATAAGTTCTCGCACCCACGTCACTCTCCATTTTTCATCGCCTTGATTCCAAGGGACGTATATGGGTTCAGATGGTTTGGGAGGATCGCATACAGTTGAGGAATCGGTCATTTAATGTAATCTAGCCGATGACGGGGATTCGTCTAGCATGGACTAAATAATTATTTCCAAATACTTGTTTCAAAGTATCAAGCGAGGGTTTGACCATGCCTGTTGCTAAAACGACTTAAGACTTATTCTTAATTTTTTCTTTGTGAGCTTTTTTCATTTCTTCACGTTTGGCTTTTTGTGCAGGAGTTAATAAGGCGTTGATCTTTTCATCGGAAGATTTACGCAAGGCTTGCCTCTCTGCTTTACGAGCTTCTTTGCTTAAGGACTTATTTTGACGAAGAGCCTGCATGGCGGCGAGGTTTTGTTTCTTGGTTTCCGTCATTTTAGTCTGTTGCGCAGGGGAAAGTCCCAGGGCTTTATCCATTTGTTCAGCATGGCTCTTCATTTTTTCCAGCTTTTCTCTTTTGGCTGATTCTGAGGCTGGTTGTTTAGGTGCGGGAGGCTGAGGAGTTTCTGCTTTAAGAAGGTTGAGGGGCAGGACGCTAAGGCTTAGGGCTAGTAGAGTAATAGTGGATGTTTTTTTCATGTATATTTATTGATTGTTTTATTGGTTGCTACACACATTGAACATGATGCTTTAAAAATAGTTGCGCAGAAAAATTATTTATTGGGTTTGATTGAGCTAGGTGATAATTTCGGGGGAATGAGACGGATCATAAAGGTCACGACTAAATCTAAGGCGAAGACTACACTTTCTTCACGCCAGGGATTTAATCGGGTGGAGCTTGTTATCGCCCTAATGCTTTTTATTCTAGTGGTTTTAGTGGCGGCTCCTGTGGGTTATTTTTATTACACGAAGGCGCACCGACAATCAGACACAATTAAGAATTGGGGGAACTAAGGCAGGTGTAACAGAACCTGGAGGACTCATGGGACTTGAGGCTTGGGATTTTCTTGAATGAGTGGATATTTTTTCCAGTGGGTGATGTCGTAATGCCACCATTCATCTGGCACGCCACTGAAGCCAGCGGCGAACATGGCTTTTCGCAGGATGATTCCGTGCTTGCGGGGAAGGGGGGGCAGGTCAGAGAAATCGTGATTGGCGCGGTCGGTAAACTCATCAAAGTTAGAAGGCATTTCGACGAGGCGCCCGCTGAGGGTGGCTAGGGTTAAGTCAACGGTGGTGCCGCGGGTGTGGCGCGAGCCTTTTTTAGGCGAAGCTAGGAATTTTGAGTTAGGAAATGCTTCCCAAAGCTTTTGTTGAGCCCAGGCGGGGCGGTAGGCGTCGAGGATGACAATTTGGAAACCTTGACGGCGGAGATCTTTTTGGGCAAGGCGAAGTCGTTTGATCGTTTCTGGGCGCAACCAAGCTAAGCCATTAGGGTAGATGATTTTTTTGGTAAAATTGTTGGAGGTGGCGTAGCGCATATCGATCAGGAGGTCGGGCATTTCTAAATCGAGGCGGCGCAGTTCGGGAGAGGGTGACTGGGATTCAGGATTTGTTTGGGCGTAAAGGGATTGGCTGAAAAAAAGCAGCATCAAGCAAAGAGGGAGGGACAGAAAGTGCATCTCTGTTTTTCGGGAGTTTTTGAAGAAAGGCAAGCACGGAACTGTGGGTTTAGGTTTAAAAGATTGGTAGGGCTTGACGTGCTGATGGTGAGGCGAGACTATCGGAGCTGATGGACGAAAATACTAGTATCGAAGCAGTGGCCACGGACACTCTAGCTATATCAAGGGAGGAGCTTAATTTGCTGCCTTTATTACGTTATCAAGGGCCGATTGAGATTATCCAAAATGAACAAGAGTTGGCTGCAGTTTTAGTGGAAATACTATCGGAACCGATTTTGGGTTTTGATACGGAGACGAGGCCTAGTTTCCGTAAGGGTCAGAATTATCTTCCTTCGCTGGTACAGATAGCGACGAGGCATTGCGTTTTTTTGGTGCAAATTCCAGATGGCATCATGACGGAGACTTTAGCGCGTATTCTGGAGTGGCCGGGTTCGACTAAAACGGGTATTGCGCTGCATCAAGATATGTCGCAGTTGCAGCAGTTAGGTGAGTTTGCGGATCAATCTGTGTTAGATCTTTCTCGGGTGGCTACACGTTTAGGTTTTAAGACGACGGGGCTGCGTAATCTAGCTGGAATACTGTTGAAGGGTAGGATCACCAAAGGTGCCCAAGTGACGGACTGGAGTAAGTTGCGGTTGACGGATGCTCAGATTAATTATGCCGCTACGGATGCCTGGGTGAGCCGCGAATTGTATTTTGCTCTGAAGCAGTTACCGGGAGCTGAGGCGGAAATTGAGGCTCTAGTTAAGCGTTGATGTCAGGGATGTTTTTAGAACTTCACTGAGCCGTTCACGGTTGTAAGGTTTAGCGATGGCGGCGGTAAAGCCGAAGGGTCTGGGATCTTGCATAACGGGCTGGTCGATGTAACCGCTGGAGGCGATAGCGACTATGTTCGGATCCATTTTTTTCAGGGTATGAACAGCGGCGGCACCACCGACTCCGCGAGGAATTATAAGATCCATGATAACCGCATCGTAAGTCCAACCGTCAGCTAAAGCTTGGCCGTAGAGGTCGATCACTTCTTTACCGTCTTTAGCTACGGTGACATCGTAGCCTAGCTGTTTAAGCAATGTACCTACGAATTTTCTTACAAGTTCTTCATCGTCCATGAAAAGTACTTTTTTAGGTCCTGTAAAATGTGGTTTTGGTTTTGATTCTTGTGTGGGTACAGCGGATTTTTCGTAGGGAATATAAAGGCGGACTTTGGTGCCGTCATTGAGTTTTGAATCAATAAGGATTGTTCCGTTATGACGTGATAAAACAGAAAGGGCAGAAGTAAGTCCTAATCCAGCTTGACCTGTTTTAGTGCTAAAATAAGGTTCGAATACACGATCAATTGCCCCTGGGGCTACTCCAGGTCCTTCATCTTCTATAAGGATGCATAGGTAGTGGCCAGGAGCGAGCTGTGGAGGCTTACTTTCAGAATTAAGGTCGAACAGAATGCGTGAGACTGACACAGTGAGGATGCCTGAGTTTTGCATCGACTCCAAAGCGTTATTAATGACAGCTTTAAGGGCGGCGGCGAACGTGGTGGGGTTGATGATGACGGGTTCTAAAGCAGGAGGAATTGAAATTTGTTTTTTGGTAGAGCTCCGTGCAAGAGTAGAATGGATTACCTCGGTTAAGAGTGGTTCTAGTTCTGTTGAGACCATATTTATCTGGCCTTCGTCCATGCCTAGGCTTAGGAGCCGCGCCACCACTTGCTGGGCTTGGCGCGTGGTTTGATCGGCTCGGTCGAGGTGAGCTGCAGGGCTAGTTCCAGAAAGTTCAGCACTTTGCGCAGCATTAATGTGTGCGATGAGATTTTCTAAGATGTTTTTAAATTCATGACCAACTCCTGAGGCCATGGAGGATACGACTTCAATTTTTTTTGCCTTGATTCGCTCTTCATCCATTTTTTTTCTAGCGGTGATATCATGAGCCACTAAGACAATGCATTCGACAGCGCCATCTTCATTTGTCACCACACGTGCTTGAGATTCGAGATTTATCCAATGGCCTTGTCTGTGGCGCATACGATATTCGACTTTACGTCCGACGCCCGTAAGGAGAGATTCTTGGAAGACTTGTTGCACGAGGGGTAGGTCATCTGGGTGAACTTCATCGAGAGAGTAGGTTCCTTCCAAGCTTTCTGGCTTATAACCCAGAGTGGTGAGGTAGGCGTGATTATTCCACAGCCGCGTGCCATCAGGTTGCACGATAGCAAGAAGATCAACGACATTGTCGGTGATCAGTTTAAAAAGTTTCTCAACTTTAGCAACTGAGACATGTTCCTGCTGGAGTTTAGTTAGTTCAGCGAGCAACTGGGAAGAATCTCCCGATGTTACGGTCTCGCTCAGATCATGAGTTTGCATTATTTGTAAGTAATAGACTTGCAGCAATATACATGCCGAAAAAACAAAAGTATAACAAATAGCGAAATAATTTAATCTAGCTTGGTGTTTAGTTAGTAGAACCTTTTTCTATCCAGCCTCTATTTTGCATATATTCTTGTAAAGTTAGCGTTAATAGTCGCGCAGCCTCATTTTTTTGCAGAGCTAAAAACTCGGGTTGAGCCTCATTATTGTCTGGAGGGGTCGCTAACGGATCAAGCTTAACATCCTTAACTTCAATGTCATAGGTGAGGAAAGGCTGAATCCTCGAACGGTTTAGATCGAAAACAAAAACCGTGCAAAGTAAAGAGGGTTTACGTTTGGAGTTACTTAGGCTGGGATCGGGCAGTTGAACTTTGCGCAAGCGCCCCTCAATGAGCCAACTGTTAGGATGCTGGACATCATTCGCCACGGAGCTGGGAATGAGTTGATTTAACCTGTCGGCAAAAGTTTCCGTAAGCTGGGCAGGAAAGTTGTTTTGTATAATAGCCTCATCGGCAGAAGAGACTTCTAAAATCCATTGGCAATCCGTGCTGTCGAAAGGCATGACAGTGATATGCTCAGGCCTGCTTAGTGGGGTGGGTCCTGTTGTGGGCTCGATGCGGTTGGTTGAGACGGAGCCACAGCCTGAAAGAAAAATCAATGGTACTAATGCGAACGAGGATAAAAACTTCACCCGACCAATTTAGAGCAAAGAACCGCCGGAGTGGAAGAGCAATCGTCGCCAAGCGGATTGATCATGAAAGTTGGGTTGTGGATAGGTTGACGTGGAGGATAAAACAGGCTGAGCCTCTCCTGCCGTGTAGTCATATCGACAAAAAGAGGCGAACCATGGCTCCACCGGATCCCAAGCGTGGGTTTCACAGATTAACAAAAAGGGGACACTAAGCAGAAGTTGCCAGCGGTTTTCTGCGGTTAAAATTCGAGTACTAGTTTTTAAGTACTTTTTAGAAATGAGAGATTGATTAAAAAGGGGTTTAGAGTCTGACAAGTTTCGCATCTTATCGTAAAAGAGAGCACTTTCAAAACGAAGTTGTAGGATTTGATTTTCTGGCGTTACGTGGAATTCGTAGTAAGCCTCTTGAGATTGAGGGCGAAGAAAGACTTCAAAAACATCTCCCAATGCCCACATTGGTTGATTCATCTCCGTAGCGCTGTTATGTATGGATTGATCGTTGAGATCGGCGATCACATAAAAGTGGGTGTCATCATAAAAAGTCGTGACGGATCCGCCGTCAAACGCTTTACCAGAGCTATTAGAATGCAGGGGTTGAAGTTCGACGGCATGGGGTGATAAAGCTCGAGAAGCCGTCTCGTTCCTATCCCAACTAAAAGGTTTTTCCAGTCGTGCGCAAAGAATATCTGACATAATTAAGTAGTTTAAACATCAATGGGAGAGTCGATTACTTCCCAGGTGTGATCCGCTAAGAGGCGGGTCTTGGCTAAGAACTTCATCTGTGACGAACTCCATTCTTCTGGCGAAATTAAGGAGAGAAATGTAGTCCCCGAGCTACGTTCATAAAGGTAATAAAGTTGATTAATGACAGGCTCAGAACGAATTTCTGACTGATAAATACGATAGGACACCGTTGCTCTATCTTTAAGGATTTTAGCCTGTTTGGCTAAGGTTTCTACTTGTTGATAGATCTGTTTTAATTGGGTCTCTACTTGATACTCCATGGCCTCAAGTGCTTTCCCTTTCACTTTACCCATGTCTTCTGGTCGCACAATAAAGCCGCCACGTTGATGGGCATAGCTTAGGGCACTAAGGATCATATCGTCCGGGGCGGCATCAGGTGGGGCAACATTCATTTAGGTAAGGGTAATGCAATACCTGAATAAATCAATTAAAGTGCTTGGCCTGGGATGTGTTGACCTACGGAGATTCTTCTGGACCGGCACGTTCTGGTTGGGGTAGGGGAATGTTTAAAAGATAGATGGGTGACGAAGTCGCACAACGGAAAATGCGGGGCGACATTTCTAGAATCTGCGGATCCGCGATAGTGGAATGAGTCTCCAAACCTTGGGCCTGAGCTGCACTGAGGCTGATGTCTTTGACTCCGCCAATTTCTCCTGGGGCAAGAAGGTGCTTCCAGGGATCGTCACGGAAATAAACGGACGGAGCACTCTGTTTGGTCACATCCCAAAGCAAGTTCATATCACAGCGCAAATCTTTTTGCTGAAACTTACATTGATTATCGGAAAACAAAGGCTGACCATTGGTAAGTAAAATGTTATGGATAATGGTCGCACCAGGTTCGGGGTAATCGACTTGCTTACTAACGTCACGCTCACCTGAGAGACCGAGCAGGCTGCCACCTGGCTCTGGGGTCGCAAGTTGTTCAGCGTCGGGGCTGTTGGCAGGTGCTCCATGGACAGCGACAGACGTCGTGGCGAAAAGATTGTAGCGGTAGATATTTTGTCGCCCCCAGTGTTCAAAAAAGGAATTGGAAGCAGGGCCTAGGCACACGTTACTTTCAACGGTAATAAAGGAGCTGCCTTCGTCTAAATAAATACACCACGCTCCGTAGTTAGCCGCAGCGATGTCGTGGATGACATTTCCTTTTAAACGCGTACCAGGCTGCACGCCCAGTGTGTAGATCCCGCCCATATCGCTGAGGCCGCCGCGTTGTCCTAAGTGATGAATGCGGTTGTAGTCTATTCGGTTTTCGCGCGAAATATTTTGATCGTAACCCCAGACCCAGCCACAGGAAATGCCGCTATACGAGAGGTCGTAGATTTCATTATGAGCGATGACATTACGGAAACTGTGCATGGATAAAACGCCGACAGCAGCGGGGAAGACGTGGCCCGCGTTATGGATGCGGCAGTGGGTGATATGATGATGACTGTTTTGATCCGACACGGGTGCGTCGAGGTCACCGCCATCCATCATCACGCCACCAGCACCGAGGTCGCGCATTGTGCTGGCGTGGATACGGCATTGGCGAGCACCTTCCAGCAGTTGAATCGCATACGCGCCCGTGTGCTCGATCACACAATGTTCAATCACGCAGAGGCGTGCATGCTCGATACGAATGGCGGCGGAGGTGTTGGCAGCGGCTTGAGGAAAGGCAGCAAAGGGAACGTCATAAGGAGTTTCCAAACATTGTTTGCGGAAATGTTTAGACGAATCATGCAGGCGCGGGGAGCGTCCGCTCTCTTGCATGGGATCGCAACGCTGGAAAATACTCTCAGGGTGTTGTACTTCCGTATGCTGAAAGGTGATTCCGTAAAACTCGACGCCACGCACAGGTTCTGAACCTGTGCCTTCGATCCTGATGAGTTGGCGCGCTACCGGGATCACAGCTTCTAAGGAGTCTGCCTGTTCACCTGCCCGAGGCACGTAGTAGATGAGTCCTTCTGCACGATCAGCGTAAAATTCACCAGGATTGGCTAAGCCTTCAAAAACATTCTCTAAATAATACTTAGCAAAGCGTGAGTCCCACGCATCACGCAAAGGAAAGAGAGAGCGCCGAGAAGATTTAATAAGCCTTTTCTCAGCATCGCACTCAGCAATCGGCATTCGTTCGATTACCCAAAAATGACTAACGATAGCGTCGATATCATTTACGTTACGCCAAGCGGCATTAAAATCGCCTTCTTTAAACTGGAATTGTTGATGGCTAGTAAACAGCTCAAAAGGTTGGTTCAAGTCAAGACTAGGCACGGCCTCCATCCAGCTCCAACCTTCACGAGGCCAACGCGGACGTTGCGTCCGTTGACCGTGCACGTAGAGGGAAAGAGGTGGGTGACCTTTGGTGAAAAAAGTATTAGCTTCCGCTACGAAAACGTTTAAGCCAGAAGCCAGAGTCCTCTCTTGCCAACCTGTTACTCTTCGACCTCCTGAGATAATAGGCGTTTCATCTGCCCATGAGCGGAAAAGAATGCCGCCGTCTTCGTGAGAAAAAACTAAAGGCTTTGTCAGTAAATAATTTCCGCCATGCAGCCAGATCGTGACCGTTTGACCGAGTGCCCCTTGGCGTCTGAGTTGACGCACACGATCTAACACGATGACGAGACTTTTCAGCGGCCCGTCAAAACGGCTTGGGTCAGGGGAAGGAAGGAACCCCGTCCAGTTATCGTTCCCGGTGTGTGGACAGACGTGGAGAGAAGAGAGTTGAGATGCTTGGACATGAGGGAGGGACATGATTTGAAATTGCTGCGTTGTCGCTCGAAGCACAAGATTCTTTGTTAACTTTCTTTTTATAGAAATGCGCTACTTTAATCTTAGTCAATCAACCGGCAGAGGCTCGAACTTGACTGATGCACCTACACCTATGACCTCAACGGCAACCGCATAGGAAAAAGCCTTGAGAACGGGACAGCGACCAGTTACAGTTACGACAACGCATCGAGACTAACCCAAATGAAACACATTAAGGGAGTAACGATATTAGCTTAGCACCTAAGCCCTGTCCTTAACTCAAAAAATCAATAAATCTCCGCTGCTTGCATTCTGACTAATCGACCTCAGTGTTTACGTATATACTTTATGGCTACTCAAGAACAGATTTTAGACTATCTAAAGCAAATCAAATATCCAGGATTTAGCCGAGACATCGTCTCCTTCGGCTTAGTCAAAGGTGTTGAGGTGAAGGGAGCGGATGTGACCTTGCACTTAGAAGTGACAACGGGGGATGCTCGTATAGCGGAGCATCTTAAGGTGGAGATTGAGAGGGTTTTAAGTGCGGAATCCTCCATAGCATCAGTGGAGATTGATCTAAAAGTGACAGCTCCGATTCAAGCGGCGATGGAGGCGGGGGATCTTCCTAAAAATGCTATTCCGGGCGTGAGTCACGTGGTGGCAGTGGCCAGTGGTAAGGGAGGAGTGGGTAAATCGACCGTGGCGAGCAACTTGGCGGCAGCCTTGGCTAAATTGGGGCTCAAGGTTGGTCTATGTGATTGCGATCTTTATGGCCCAAGTATAGGCATGATGTTTGGGACAACGGATCGGCCCATGGTTAATGATGAGGAACAGATTATCCCGGTTAAACGGCATGGCCTGAGTTTGATGAGTATGAGCTTTTTGGTTGAGGAAGAGGCTCCGGTGATTTTACGTGGCCCGATGGTGACACGTTACACGCAACAATTTTTACGTAACGTGGCGTGGGGGAATCTAGACGTATTAGTTTTAGACTTACCACCTGGGACAGGTGACATTCAATTGACCATCGTCCAGACGGTGGCTTTGAGTGGAGCGGTTCTAGTGAGCACCCCGCAGGAGGTGGCGTTAATGGATGCTCGTAAAGCAGCCGCCATGTTCCATAAGGTTAATGTGCCTATCCTGGGTTTAGTGGAAAACATGAGTTACTTTTTGTGTCCAAGTGATGGCCAGCGTTATGACATCTTCGGGCATGGCGGTGGGGGCAAGGAGGCGGCTAAACTTAAGGTGCCTTTACTGGCAGAAGTGCCGATTGAAATAGGAGTGCGGGAGGCTGGGGATGAGGGAATGCCTGTAGTTCTAAGAAACTCTGCGAGTGCAGCGGCACAAGCTTTTATGAAAATGGCGGAAGAACTCGTCGCTCTACTCAAATTAAAGCTTTAGAATGCAGCCAATTAAAATTACTTTAGGCCTACGAAATAGATTCTAAGTTGTTGTTTTTGAGATTATTGCAGATGTTGTGGTGCAGGTAACGGTGGGTTTAAAAATTGACAGGTTCCTTAGTTGTAGTAACAGTAAAGAAATCATATCTATGACGAATACGTCAACAGACCAAGAAAACTACTTTAAGAATTCCGCACTCTACCGAGAGTTTCTCGCAGAGAGGCAGGAAATCTTGAGGCATAAGTGGATTGAGAGCGAGAAGCTTGGTTATGATATCGGCTTTGAAAAGGCTTTACTCGATTGGATTGTAAAATATCGCTCAAGCTGGAGAACGGATCGACATCCTACACCCCATTAACCTTTTTAAATAGACCTTAACCTTTAATAGAGTCCTGCGAGGCTCTGAAGGTAACATGTGAACCATAACGTATTATTAGATTCTAAAGCCATCGAACGCGCATTAAACCGCGTCGCCCACGAAATACTGGAGTCTATTCCAGATACATTCCCTTTAGCATTCATTGGAATCCACACGCGCGGCATTCCCCTAGCACAACGTTTGCAAACTCTTTGCGCCACATTCGAGCCGAGCCGCCCTATCTTGCCTGTGGGTAAATTGGACATTACTTTTCATCGGGACGACTTATCAAGATCCCTGCCTATGCCGAAGGAGACGGACGTTCCTTTCGATGTGAGTAAGCAAATGGTTATCCTTGTCGATGATGTTCTTTCCACAGGTCGAACGGTCAGTGCGGCACTCAATTCACTGGTGGATCTCGGTAGGCCTAGAGCCATACGTCTAGCTGTTTTAGTGGATCGTGGCCACCGGGAGCTACCCATCCGGGCGGACTATGTGGGTAAGAATTTACCTACATCTCCTGACCAAATCGTTAAGGTTAAGTTAACGGAGATCGACGGTATAGACGAGGTAGTTTTTAAATGAATTGGACACGTAAGGATTTAGTCGGCATCCGCGAGCTGAGCGCAGAAGAAATCACTTTGCTGCTGGACACCACCGCTTCTTTTAAAAGTATTTTAAATCGGCCCATTAAAAAAGTTCCGTCTTTGCGCGGAAAAACGGTGGTGAATCTATTTATCGAACCCAGCACACGGACGCGCATCTCCTTTGAGCTAGCGGCGCAAAGATTAAGCGCAGACGTCATCAGTGTTTCTAAGGAGTCTAGTAGCATTAAAAAAGGTGAAACGCTTAAAGACACTGCCTTAAATCTACAAGCTCTGAATGTGGATTTTATTATTCTACGTCACACGGCGGCGGGTTCAGCCCAGTTTCTAGCGGAACGTTTAAAATCCTCTATCATCAATGCCGGTGACGGATCCCACGAGCACCCGACGCAAGCTTTGTTAGACACCTTTACTTTGCGAGAAAAACTTGGATCCGTAGCTGGTAAACATGTCGTGATCGTGGGTGACATTCTTTACAGTCGGGTCGCTCGTTCTAACATCTGGGCCTTGACCAAACTTGGAGCTAAAGTCACCTTAGTCGGCCCTTCTACTCTGGTGCCTGACATGTTTAAACAGATGGGGGTGGAAGTGCGTCGGGATCTCGATGCGGTGCTCCCTGAAGCGGACGTGGTGAATCTCCTCCGCATCCAACATGAACGCCAGCAGAAAACGATGTTTCCCTCATTAGGAGAGTATGTTTCCCTCTTTGGCCTAACCGCCAGCCGCTTTAAAAAATGTAAAGAAAATGTCCTCATTATGCACCCCGGACCGATGAATCGTGGGGTAGAGATAGCAAGTGAAGTAGCCGACGGACAGAACTCCGTCGTGTTAGAGCAAGTGACCAATGGCTTAGCTGTGCGCATGGCGGTGCTGTATCTCTTAAGTGGCGGAAGCTCTGTTGAGCCTTCTCTAGCGGCTGCAGCGGGAGCTGAATTATGAAAAATGCTCTATGGATTAAAAATGCGCGTATCATTGACCCCGCTAACTCTGTTGATGCCGTCATGGATCTGCGGGTGCAGGACGGCAAAGTGGTGGAGACTTTTTCTGCTTCCACTACGCCGAATGTAATTGAAGCGAACGGTCTTGTTCTAGCACCAGGCTTAATCGACATTCATGTGCATTTACGTGAACCTGGTCAATCGGCCAAGGAGACTATTCGCACCGGAACAGAAGCGGCAGCGGCTGGTGGGTTCACGACAGTCATCGCCATGCCTAACACCTCTCCTGTGGCAGATGGAGTTGATGTTATTGCTTGGATTCAGCAACGTGCGAGAGAAACAGCTGTCGTTAATGTCTTACCGACGGGCTGTATTTCCATGGATATGAAGGGAGAGTTATTAGCCCCGATAGGTTCTCTGGTTAAGGCCGGTATCGTGGCCATTACGGATGATGGGCAGTGTATTCAAAGTAACGAACTTATGCGACGTGCTTTGGAGTATGCTAAGATGTTTGATATTCCCGTGTTCGATCATTGTCAGGATTTTAAGCTAACCGCTGAAGGTGTGATGAATGAAGGCTATTGGTCTCATGTGCTAGGATTGAAAGGATGGCCTGCCATTGCTGAGGAGGTTATTATAGCCCGGAACGCTTTACTGGCCGAGCTCACAGGTGCGCATGTGCATTGTCAGCACGTGACCAGTGCGGGCGGGGTGCGCATACTACGGGAAGCGAAGGAGCGCGGAGTTTCTATTAGTGGCGAGATTTGTCCGCACCATATTTGTTTAACGGATGAGATGCTACAAGGTTACGATACAAATTTTAAAATGAATCCGCCGCTGCGCACGCCACGGGATATTAAGGCTCTGTTAATTGGGGTGGCGGACGGAACGATAGAATATTTGGCTAGTGACCATGCGCCGCACTGTAATTATGAAAAAGAGGTGGAGTTTGATGACGCGCCCTTTGGCATTCTTGGGTTAGAAACGGAATTGGGTCTTTTTTTAACCCACCTCGTGCATGCGGGTGTTATTACGTTGCCTGATATGATTGCGCGGCTCACGAGTAAACCTGCCGATTTAATCAAAAGCCGTAAGGGCCGATTAAATGTGGGGGCGGATGCTGACATTGTTTTGATTGATCCTCAGCTGAAATGGAAAGTAGATAAGAGCCTCATGCTTTCGAAATCACGAAACACGCCCTTTGATGGGATGGAGCTTACCGGGCGTGCCGTCATGACCATCGTTGGGGGTCGTATCGTTTGGACCTTACAGAATGGCATTGTTGTTTGATGCGATTAGGCTTTTTATGGAAGGGTATTTGACAATGCCCTAAGTGTGAATAAATTATTTCTAACCAAGATAATACGTTGAGCAGAATTTTATTTAGTCCTTCTTATCCAGGCTATTGGCCTGAAGTCACCCCCGAACAATGGAACGATTGGAGCTGGCAGATGCGTAATCGTGTCACGAGCCTCGAAGGTCTGGAAAAGCATCTAAAGCTCAGCCCTGAAGAACGAGCTGGCACTTTATTAACGGGCAGTAAATTAGCTACGGCCATTACGCCTCATTATTTTAACTTGATTGATCCTGAAGATCCGAATTGTCCGATTCGACGTCAAGTGGTGCCACGTCTGGAAGAGTCTAGCTATTCCGCAGAGGAGATGTCGGATCCTTGTGGGGAAGATGGTGCTATGCCTGTCCCGGGACTGGTGCACCGTTACCCCGACCGCGTTTTATTTCTTATCACAGATCGTTGTGCTTCTTACTGCCGTTATTGCACGCGTAGTCGTGTCGTTAGTGGGGTAGGGGAGCAGGAACTGGAGACAGATTTTGAAGAGGCCTTTCGCTATTTAGAAAAGCATGAAGAAGTTCGTGACGTTCTACTCTCCGGTGGTGACCCTTTGCTGTTTTCGGATCGTAAATTGGACGCTATATTAACTCGGCTTCGTTCTATACCGCATATTGAGTTTGTAAGAATTGGTTCGCGTGTTCCGATTTTCTTACCACAACGGATTACCCCAGAGCTTTGCGCTATGTTGCGTAAGCACCATCCTCTTTGGATCAGTATTCATACGAATCACCCCAGAGAGTTGACGACAGAAGTAAAAGAAGCCTTAGGGAGACTTTCCGATGCGGGCATTCCCTTAGGTAACCAAGCTGTTCTTTTAAACGGTATTAATAATGATGCAGAAGTTTTGAAAGAACTTTTCCATAAGCTACTCATGTGTCGCGTTCGTCCTTATTATTTGTATCAGTGCGATTTAATCAAAGGTTCTGGCCATTTGCGCACGACGATTCAAGAAGGTCTAGAGATCATGGATAAATTGCGCGGACACACCACAGGTTATGCCGTCCCTCAATATGTGGTGGATGGACCAGGCGGCGGTGGTAAAATTCCCTTAAACCCTGACTATATTGTGGCGCAGACGGGGGATCGCTATGTGTTAAGAAATTACCGTGGAGACATCTACGAATATCCTAACATGGCGACACAACCAGCTGTGGTAAATAAAGACTAATTTTTTTGGTTCTTTCCTGCGTTTAGTAGGACGTTAGATTATCCACATGGCATCCCTTAAATTAAATCCAGGCAATAGGCAACGCGTGATGCAAGGGCATCCATGGGTTTATGCAAACGAAGTGCAAAAGCTCTTAGCCTCAGAGTTCAATGGACAGGCTGTTGAGTGTCGAGACGCGCAGGGTCGTATTCTTGGCACTGGTCTTTATAATGGACATTCACAAATTATCTGGCGCAAGATTTCTAAAGACAAACAAGAATTTAATTCCGTCTTCATTCATAAAACCTTAGCTGCCGCCTTCTTGCGACGTCGTGGTCTAACTTCTGGTAGATATTTTTGGTCAGAGTCCGATGGGATTCCAGGTCTAATTATTGATCGTTTTGAATCTGTTCTGGTGGTGCAATTTTTAACTATGGCGGTGGATCGTGCTCAGGACATTATTTTAGATTGGCTGGAACAGGAACTTAAACCCACGGCGATCATTCTACGTAATGACGCCCCATCTCGTGAGAAGGAAGGGCTTCTGCGCAGTGTGTCCGTGGGAAGGGGGACGGCGCCGAGTTCGATGTGGCTACATTTTCAAGGCGTGGATTTTCTTTTCGATTGGGAGTCGGGTCAAAAAACGGGATTCTATCTCGACCAATGTGAGCAACATCAAAAAGTTGCAGCCTATGCCAACGGGCGCCGCGTGCTGGATGTTTTTTGTAATCAAGGAGGCTTTGCCCTCCATTGTGCTAAACAAGGTGCAGCATCTGTTGTTGGGGTGGACTCTTCCGTTGAGGCAATTGGTTTAGCTAAACAAAATTCAGCTAAGAATGAATTAACTATTACGTGGATTTGTGAAAATGCTTTTGATTATTTAAAACGTCAGAAACCGAACAGTTGGGATCTCGTTATCCTAGATCCGCCTCCATTTGCGAAGTCACGGGATCGGTTGCAAGAAGCCTTGGGTGGTTATAAAGAAATTAATTTGCGGGCAATGAAGCAACTGGCTCCAGGAGGGATTCTTGCCACGTACTCGTGTTCTCACCATATTAGTTACGAGATCTACCGTCAGATGTTGATGGAGGCGGCGGCAGATGTTGGGCGTAATGTCCGCTTGCTGGAAATGTGCAAGCAGAGTTATGATCATCCCGTGATGTTAAACATCCCAGAGAGCGAATATCTACGAGGTTTTATATTGGAAATAGAATGATAACATTTTTAAAATTTTTTACACTCCTTGTGCTTACCCTCTCGCCACTTGCGGCGGCACCTCCGATCACGGCGAAGGATGCAGATGGAGTTGAGCGCACCTTAAATCAGGTGGGTCAAGTCACGGTGATCGTCTCCAGCAATCCTTCGGTTCAAGAGCGCACGCGGCAAGCAGGTAAAGCGATGGACGCGTTTCAAGGTCGCACAGACTTCCGATCTATTGTCCTAGTGGATTTGCGTGGAACGATGGCGGACTGGGCTAAAGGCTACACGCTGAGGCGGATGGTGAAAGATCTGGATCAAGAGGCACTACGCATCACGCCAGCTTATCGTAAAAATGGGAATTCAGGGAACCCACGACTCGCTGTTTCTGCCGTGGCGGATTTCGATGGTACTGTCGGCCTGCGACTCGGGTGGCTTAAGCCAAAGAATCAACTGCGCGTGATCATTTTCGATCGTAATGGTAAAAGATTTAGGGAATGGGAAGATTTAAAAAATCTTTCTGAGTTAACGAGTGCTCTACAAAAATGTTTTCCCTAGGATAAGTATATGCCAAGTGCTGAAGATTATATTGATGAGGGAAACGGGGAGCTGGCCATGGGCGAGCTGGAGAAGGCGTTAGAGTTTTATCGTCTAGCCACGGAGATCGAGCCTGAGTGTTTTGATGCATGGCAAGCTTACTGCGTGGCTCTGATTAAATTAAATCGGGCAGATGAAGCTATCCGAGCGGGAGAGATTGCGATCAAGCTTAAGCCTAACGACCAGATGGCCTATGCTACGATGTCACTGGCCTATGGGAGAAATAATCAAATTAAAGAAGCAGAAGCGATGGGGGCTAAGGCGCGGATAATTTCGTGGGGCGGGAAGGTTAGCTTAGAAAAGCCTTTGGGAGAGTTGTGAAAATTTCAGCGTGCTGAGATAAGTGCCGTGGTGGTTAGTCCGACCCAAACAGCAAGGAGGCAAAGTCCGACGGAGAGCGTGATATTTAATCCTGCGTAAAGCCATTGTCCGTCATTCATGAGCTGGATGGTTTGTAAACTGAAGGCGGAGAACGTGGTGAAGCCGCCGAGGAATCCGACCATGATGACTTGGCGTGTGAGGGGTGAGGTGAAGAAGAATCCGTCTGAACCCGTTAAAGCACTTACGATGCCGATAGCTAGACAGCCTAGGACGTTAACGAGCAGAGTTCCGAGTGGGAAGCTTTCGCCGTAGCGTGAAGCCATGACGTGGGATACCCACAGGCGTGCTCCTACGCCGAGCGCACCACCCGACATGACGGCTAAGTAAGAGGGTAACATATTTTTAGATAGAGTAATCAGGAGGGAAGACGTGGAGGCGTGTGGCGGTAAGGTGGGCTGTCTCGTTTACCTTTAATTGTAATTTCCCATAGAGATCACGGGTAATTTCTACCGTGAGAAATTCTTGATTATCCACCCGTGTCATTTCGATGCGCACGAGAGGACCGATCGGTTGGATATGCAGAATTTTAACTTCAAGGGAAGATTCAAGGGGCTTATCTTTATGCACTTGAAATTCGTGGGGTCGCACAAAAGCTACGACACTGGATTCATTTAGTTTCTCATTGCGAGTATCAAAGACGAGGCTGCCAACTTGGGCTTTACCTTTGATGACTTTACCCGTGAAGCTATTAACAGAACCGAGGAAGTTGAAGACGAAGGGGTTAGCGGGAGCTTCATAAACTTGTTCAGGAGTTCCGATCTGTTCAATTTTGCCTGCATTCATAATGACAACGCGGTCAGCCAGCTCCAGAGCTTCTTCTTGGTCATGGGTGACGAAGATGCTGGTGACGTGGATTTCTTGGTGGAGCTGACGCAGCCAGCGCCGCAGTTCTTTTCGCACCTTAGCGTCTAAGGCTCCGAAGGGTTCGTCAAGTAAAAGTACTTTAGGTTCGACGGCTAGAGCGCGGGCGAGGGAGATCCGCTGGCGTTGGCCACCAGAAAGCTGGGAGGGAAAGCGTTTCTCAAGGCCCTCAAGCTGCACAAGTTTTAAGAGTTTTAAAACACGGCTCCGAATTTCGTCTTTACTTGGTCTAGTGGAGGAGGGGCGTATGGTTAGACCGAAGGCGATGTTTTCAAATACCGTCATGTGGCGGAATAAAGCGTAGTGTTGGAAGACAAAGCCGACGCCGCGATCTTTAGCACTTTTAAAAGTAACTTCCTCACCCCCAAAAAAAACGCCACCGCTGCCATCGTCAGGGTTTTCTAATCCAGCAATGATACGGAGCAGAGTGGTCTTACCTGAACCACTGGGTCCAAGAAGGGCGAGGAGTTCACCCGATTTGACTTCGAGTTGAACTTTGTGGAGGGCATGGAAGTTGCCGAAGGTTTTTGAGATTTGTTGGGTTTCGATTTTCATGCAGGTTCTTGGGAGTTAAAGTGTTCGATCACGGCTTTAATCACGAGGGTGAGTAGAGCGAGGAGAGTGAGTAAGGAAGCCATTGCGAAGGAGGCGGCGAAGTGGTATTCGTTGTAGAGAATTTCGATGTGGAGGGGGATGGTATTGGTAAGACCCCGGATATGGCCAGAGACGACAGAGACGGCGCCGAACTCGCCCATGGCTCGGGCATTACAAAGGATGATACCGTGGAGGAGTGCCCATTTGATATTAGGTAAGGTGACACGCCAGAAGATTTGCCAACCGTTGGCTCCGAGGGTAAGGGCAGCCAATTCTTCATCCTTACCTTGTGATTGCATAAGGGGGATCAGTTCGCGAGCGACAAAGGGAAAGGTGACGAAGGTGGTGGCGAGTATGATGCCTGGAGTGGAGAAAATAACTTGGATAAACCATTCTTTATAAAGCCATGCTCCATGATTTTCGGAAAATAAAACTTGATGGGAGAGGAACCACTGTTGGATGGAGTCGCCCAAGAAGGGGAGCCAGCTTAGAATTTTAACGGGGGAGGATTCAAGCAAGGGAGCGGCCCAGCCGTGTTGGCTGAAGATGAGGATAAAGACAAGCCCTGCGATCACGGGTGAAACAGCGAAGGGTAAGTCAATGAGAGTGATGAGAAAATTTTTCCAACGAAATTCAAACTTAGTGATAGCCCAAGCTGCGCTAAGTCCGAAAATGACATTGAGGGGAACGACGATGGCGGTGACAAAGAAGGTTAGTTTAATGGCACTGAGAGCAAAGGGGTCTTGGAAGGAGGCGAAATATACGTCTGCTCCTTTGCGGAACGCTTCCACGAAGACTGCGATGAGGGGAACGGCTAGGAAGAGTAGAATAAACCCTAGGGCAAGGGAAATGAGGAGAAGCCGTGCCCAAAGCGGTTCAGTGCGACTCCTTGAGGCTGCGCACTGCCCGTTAGGACTAGATTTTGGGGAAGAGAGTGGACGTGTGATGGCCATGGGGAAAAAAGTTAGCGCACGGAAAGCTGGAAGCGGCTGGCTCGCCATTGTATGAGGTTAATGGTGAGTAAGAGGAAGAAGGAAATAATGAGCATAACACAGGCGATGGCGGCGGCTCCTGCGTAATTAAATTGTTCAAGTTGAATGATAATCAGTAAAGGTGTGATCTCTGTTTTGTTCGGCATGTTACCTGCGATGAATATTACGGAGCCATACTCACCAATGGCACGGGCTAAAGCCAAAGCAAAACCGGTGAGGATGGCAGGACGTAGTTCGGGAAGGATGATACGTGTGATAGTTTGCCAGCGATTTGCGCCTAGGCTGGCAGCGGCTTCTTCAATCTCATGGGAGAGGTCTTCTAGCACGGGTTGTACGGTGCGAACGACAAAAGGCAGGCCGATGAAGGTCAAGGCGATGGTGACGCCCACGGCATTGTAAGCTAGGCGGATACCATCTGGTGGGAAGAGACTACCGATCAAACTAGTTTCGTTGAAATAATGCCCAATCCAACCAGTCGGGGCGTAAAGCGAGGTTAGGGCGATGCCAGCTACGGCGGTGGGTAAGGCAAAGGGGAGATCGACTAAAGCATCAATAAAGCGTTTACCAGGAAAACGATAACGCACTAAGACCCAGGCGATGATGACGCCGAAGATGGCGTTGATGATGGCCGCAATGAGGGAGGTTCCGAAGGTTAGGCGGTAAGATGCCATGGCGCGTGGGCTGACAATGATGTTCCAGAGATCCGTCCAGCTTTGATCGAAGGCTTTGAAGAAGACTCCAGCCAAAGGAATAAGGATAATTAGGCTTAGGTAGAGCAGGGTAAAGCCCATGGTTAGTCCAAAACCAGGCAGCATTTTCCGTCGTGGAAACTTTTTTAACTTGCTCATGATTTTTATAAGTCAGCACTATAGCTAATGAAGCTGCGATAGGTTTCTAACATGCTGAGTAAGGCCGTGACGTTAGCTTCGACTTGTTTATCAAGAGGTGCGAGTTGGGGAGTTTCTAGGACGATTTCAAAAGGTTTAATTTTTGATGAAAGTGGAGCAGTTAGGATGCCATCATAGCCCTTAGTAATAATACCGTCCTGAGCGGCGAATCCGTCGATGGTTTTATTATAGTTAAAGGGAAGGTGGATGCTAGCTGCTAGGAGGGCGGGTGCGAGCACGTCACGGGTTAGGGTGGCCCCTTTGACGAAGCCGTAAAGGCCTTCGCTTGTGTCATCGGCATGGAGGGAGATGATTCCTTGAAAATGGTTTTCTATGAGTTGTTGTTCAAGGAACTGGATTTCAGACTCGCGTGAATTTTTCCAGAACTCGCGGTTGAGATCTTTACCTCTGCGGGAAAAGCGGGTGTTGTCTTCAAATCCAGTCGGATTGGTTACGGGGTAAACAAAAAGCTCATAACCACGAGCGAGTTGAGGATTTCCATCAAGGTATTTAAGTAGTTCGAGTGCGGCAAGGGTGCCAGCTACTTCATCTCCATGTATTCCAGCAAAAAGCCCGATCCTGATATATTCGGAGCCTTGGCTGGGGCCGACAAAGAGAAAGCGTGGGATCGCATAGAATTCGTTACTGTGTTCAAAACGCTGGGACGGGGCTTCAAAGAGGCGGTGAGAGTTTTCAACTCGTGCACGAAGTGGTGCCAGAAGACTTGAAATAGAACGACGCTCTTTATACAGAGACACAGCTTGCCAAGGTGTCTGTGGTTTTGTCTGTAGTGCTTTCATGGGTAGTAAAATAAAATCTCTTGAGTCCGCAACCCGTTAGAGGTTATGACCCGATAGTGAGGTGATTAGTTTCTCAAGGCTTTGTGATTTCGTCAAAAGTTCCACCATCATCAAAGTGAGCTTTTTGCGCTTTTTTCCATCCACCGAAATCTTTGTCGATGGTAACTAGATTTATTTTAGAGAATAGGGAAGAATACTTGGCAGCGGCTTTGGCGTCGCGAGGGCGGTAGAAGTTTTTACCAATGAGATCCTGAGCTTCTGGAGAATAAAGGTATTCGAGGTAAGCTTTAGCTACTTCGGCAGTGCCTTTACGGGCGACGACTTTATCCACGACGGTGACGGGAGGCTCGGCCAGAATGCTGATGGAAGGGGCGATTATTTGAGTTTGACCAGGGAATTCTTTTTCGATCAAGTGAGCTTCATTTTCCCAAGAGAGCAAAACGTCACCGATTTTACGCTGGGCAAAGGTGGTGGTCGAGCCACGAGCGCCTGAGTCGAGGACGGGGACATTCTTGTAGAGCGTGCGAAGGTAGTCCTTAATTTTCACTTCGTCGTTACTGAATTTTTGAGCGGCAAAAGCCCAAGCGGCCAAGTAGTTCCAACGAGCACCGCCAGAGGTTTTAGGATTGGGTGTGATGACTTTAATATTGGGCTTAACGAGATCGTCCCAGTCTTTAATATTTTTAGGATTACCTTTACGAACGACCAAGACAATCGTGGAGGTGTACGGCGAGCTGTTATCAGGCAAACGGCTTTGCCAGTTTTTATTGATTATTCCAGATCTTTCGGCGATGGCATCAATATCAAAAGCTAAAGCAAGGGTAACGACATCAGCTTGAATACCATCAATAACGGAACGAGATTGTTTACCTGAGCCGCCGTGGGATTGGAGGAAGGTGATGTCTTGACCTGTTTTTTCTTTCCAGTGTTTAGCGAAGGCGGCGTTGTACTCGGTGTAGAACTCACGGGTAGGATCGTAGGAGACATTGAGTAATTCTATTGCCTTGAGTTGTTCGGGTACAAGTAGAAGAGAGAGTCCTAAAACAAGGAGGGATAATGATTTTTTAATGATTTGTTTCATGTGTTTCTGTTTTAGTTATCTCTTGCCCCATTATGAGTAGAGAGTTTGGTTGGTAATGCGCTTTAAATTTAGAAGGTTAATGGGTAGCCTTAAGGGAAGAAGATGACGTTTGAGGTGGGCTTGAAGCATTAAAGTTTTTGTGTTAGTAGAATCGGACATGAGCGTTAACATGCAATTTAGTAATTGTATTAATTTAAATATACTAAATTAGTATGGTATGTAAACAAAAAAGTTTAATTTTTATTGCGTGGAGCCTATGCGTCGTTTTTGTAAATAGTTAACGGCTATTTGTTTATATCAAATTTGAAAATCTGAAAAAGGGATGAAATTTCTTAAAACTTCACTTGTTGTTTTAGCTTTTGAGGTCGAACTGCCTTTTACGGAGGTAGAGCCTCTCTGATTTTTTTGATGCTGCGTGGCGACATCTAGCACATGGCCTAGGGTGTAACGGTCTAGAATGTTAGCGACTGCGTTACGTACGTCCAGCATGAGCATGCGTAGCCCGCAGGTCGCCTCGTCTGGGCAGGAGCATTTTTCGTACTGCGTTTGACTTACACAGCCTAAAGGGGCGAGGGGGCCGTCGACTAAACGCACGATGGCGCCCATGGAAATAGTTTCTGGTGTTTTAGCTAGGTAATAGCCGCCATATTTTCCACGTTTTGCCTGGATATAGCTGGCTTCGCGGAGTTGCAGGAAAATTTGCTCTAGAAAACCTTTAGGAATATTTTCACGTTCGCACAAAGCATTTAATTGCAAAAGCTCTTGGCCTGAGCGGTGAGCTAGTCCTAGGGAAATGAGTGCACGTAAGGCATATTCACCACGTTTAGAAAGTTTCATGTTAGCTTAAAAATGTAGTTTAAGCAGACAACACCTCTCACGACAAGTCTAGCCACTCATCTATAATTCTAGGTTTTCCGTAAGAACTAGTCTTCTTGAGTTCTATATTGTAACCAACACTTAACTTAATTGCTGCTGAGTTTGATCGATTAGCGGGCTTAACGATCCCTATTCGATATGAGGTAAATTTATAACGAAGGAAGTTAATCCCTTCTTGCTTTGATAGTGAATCTTTCCGCCATGAGAGAGAACTATTTCTCTGCATATACTGAGCCCCAAGCCGTTGCCTCCAGTCTCGGACGACCGGCTTGGATCAGCTCGGTAAAAGCGTTCAAAAATACGGGAACGGTGTGCTTCTGGTATACTTGAACCAGTGTTGGAAATGATAATGGAAACCTCTCTAGGATCGCCCTGTAAAGTCATCTCCACAGTTCCCTCTAGGAGATTGTATTTAATGGCATTATCAAGAAGATTCAACAGGGCTTGCCTCAATAAAAGCTCATCACCTTGAAGCTTTAAACCGGGAGCAATCTGTCCTTTGACGCTGATCCTGCGAGCCGAAGCCAATATTTCTGCGTCCTCCAGAAGTTCTGAGCAGAGACTGCTGATATCAACGGATTTCCTATCTATTAACAACTGTCCAGCATCAGCCCGAGCCAGAAAGAGGAGCCTAGTAGTGATGGCGGTGATTCTGTGGGTCTGCTCCAGAACGTTTTCCAAAACCGTGCGATCGACCGTCTCATTCTTCAGAGCTGCTTCGAGTTCAGCTCTCATGATGGTCAATGGAGTTTTGAGTTCGTGGGAAGCATCCGCACTAAACCGGCTGCTTTGTAAGAAACTTTTTTCCAGTCGTTCGATGAGGTTGTTGAGAACCACCGCCAATTCACCCACTTCATCCTTAGACATGGGAACGGGCAAGCGCTTGCTTAAAGCTTTGGCATGGATTTGTTGAGCCGAAGTTGTCATGTCACGTAAAGGTTGCAGCACTCTCCTAGAAAGGATCCAAACACCCACCGCAGCTAGCAAAACTGCCACTGGCAATGATATGGCGTAACTGGCGATAAGATCTCCCAGTAAATCGTGAGCCTCCGCTTCGTAGTCTTCTTTGGTCAGTGGTTTTTGCTTGAGCTGGTCAATGGCTTCCAGCTTTTCGTGGTAAAGGTTAAATGCGGAAAGGGCACCGAAAACGATTAGGGTTCCCGTCATCAGCAGAGAAATCCAAACCGTCAACTTGGCTTGAAGTGTCCAGATCCTCACGCGGCGCCGCTCATTCTATATCCGATTCCACGAACTGTCTGAATCAACTGCAGAGATTCCCCATCGTCAATCTTCCGGCGTAATCGCTGAATATAGACATCGATCAGGTTTGTTCCTGGATCAAACTGATAATCCCACACATGCTCGCAGATCTGTGTCCGGGTAAAAACACGCCCTGGAGATCGAACTAAATATTCTAACAAAGAGAACTCCCTCGTTGTCAGCTCTATTTTCCTGTTGCCACGACAAACAGTTCTTTTTGCTGTATCCAACACAAGATCTTCAATTTTGTAGAGATTTAGGCTTTCCCCGCTGCCGCGGCGTATGAGGGCTCTGATGCGGGCAGCCAGCTCATCCACGGAAAAAGGCTTAGTCATGTAATCATCCGCTCCAAGATTGAGCCCTTCTACACACTCATTGATTCCGCTCCGAGCGGTTAGAAATATCAAGGGAACACGGTTTCCTTTATCCCGCGCCTGTCTCAAAATACTGAGTCCGTCCCTGCCAGGAAGCATGACATCCAGAACCACTGCATCAAAAGGAGTTGATAGGATGGCCTGCAGTGCCTCGTCTCCGTTATGTAAAACATCCACTACAAAACCATTTTCCCGCAATCCTTTTCGGATCAGCTGGGCTAGGCGCTTTTCATCTTCAACAACTAAAATTCTCATGGGACAGGGAGCATCTTGATCTGGTAGTGGATCACGGACTGAAATTTCATCAATAATCATTATATTGTTTTTAAAAAAATGTAACAATCCTTCAGTTGACGGCAGATTTGATCAAGGGTGCTATTAGAACGAAAGCTCCCGCTCGCTTCAAAATCTTCCATTCTGAATCAGGAAAGTACTGCACAAAATCCTGATATAGAATGACTCCGAACGTATTAGGCTTATGCGCCATGCTTTTCTGAAGTTTTTCGGGAGAATCATAGAGACGGGTCTGCTGTTCAGGCTCAGTCTCTAGAACTAAGTCAGCTTCAGGACTTGTCATAGCTACCTTACCTCCTAGGTAAAACTCGAGTCCATGCGCCCTGATTCCCGAGGCAAAAACTGTAGGTTTGGATTTTCCGGTTTGACTTTGGATATGTTCGGCCAAGCTCCGAATCGAAGCCTGACGGCCAAAATAATCGTTCCACTGTTCCGCCTGGCTTGCGGCCAGTAGGAGGAAGAGAATACTGGAAGCTCCAACAACATAAAGTGTGCGTAACCTATATCCCTGCCTCTTCCAGTAGATGGCCAAGCCAAGGGCAAAAGCCGGAAAAAGAGGAAGAAGATAGGTTAGGAGTTTGGAACCACTAAGGGAAAGAATGATAAACGGAGGAAGGATCCATCCCATCAAGAGCCAGTGATTGACGTTTAAAGGAAGCGGAAGTCTCGCCCTCTCCCAAAAGCGTTTCATCATGGAGGGGACAAAAAAGACCCAAGGTAAAAATCCTCCCACAAAGACCGGAATGAAATACCAAAAAGGTTTTGACCTCCCATGAACGTTGCTGCCGAATCTTTGAATAAATTCGTAACCAACAAAGTAGTCCAAGAGTTGAGGATAGCTTCTAATCATTATAACAAACCACGAGATGCTGATAATCAGAGTGAGGATTAATCCCTTGATCCAAGGAATGGAAAATCTACTTCCGTTTTTGTCACTCCCGACTTGCAGGGCAAGAGCAACGGATGCGGGAACTATCCAAGCCATGGGACCCTTGGTTAAAAAACCTAGGCCCATCGCAATAAAAAATCCCATAAACCATAACCATGTTCCCTCCCGTGATTTCATCGCCTTCACGAGAAAGGCAATGGAGCTCACGATGAAAAAGGACATCAGCATGTCGGGCGTAAGAAAACGGGCTAAGGCAAAAAATAGGATTGAAGAGGAAAGGATAACGATACTGGGAAGCACGAGGGATCTTCCAAACATCATGGAGGCAATCCAGGCAGTCATAGCCAGTATTCCAAAGGCAGCAAACGTTGAAGGAAGGCGAGCCCCTACTTCATTGAAGCCGAAAATTTTGAGGGATGCCGCAGTTGCCCAGTAAATTATCGGCGGCTTTTGGAAATGAGGCAAGCCATTCAGTTTAGGTGTCATCCACTCGCCTGAAACTAACATTTCCCTTCCTATTTCCGCATAGCGTCCTTCGTCGGGTTCGTTCAAACCCCGTGTTCCGAGAAAAGCAAAAAAAGGCAGAATAAGAACACAGACCACCAAGAATTTTTTCCAAGCTGATGACTTAGACGTCAGCTTGGTCGGAGCGGCAACTGCTGGAACCACCCCATGCCGCGTGAGGCATCTCCTATTGATGAACCACCACATACCGACCATATCTACCAGTGGACGCCATGACATGACCATAAGGCCGTAGTTGGACTTCCCTTTTAAACGGGGGCGATGATTGACGGCATGTTGAACAACGCAAAAGCCTGCCGCAACGGCCAAAGCCGGCATAAAAGAATAGAGAGTTTTCAAAGGAATGAATGACTCTGAGACCTCCCTCTTTAATACCTTGATGGCACATCCTGTATCTTGGACTCCATCTCCCAAAAATCTTGATCGGATCGCATTTGCGAAACGAGACATCGTCCTTCTAAGAAGCGAGTCCTTTCTGTTAGCCCTCACCCCGATTGCCATATCCGCCTGTTGATTCTTCTGTAAGGCAATTAGCGTTGGAATGTCTGCTGGGTCATTTTGCCCGTCTCCGTCGAGTATGATAAAGATTTCGCCAAGAGCCTTTTTCATTCCAAAATACAGCGCTGAAGATTGTCCGCTATTTTGCTCAAACTGGAAAACACGGCATTCTGGCCAAGAGCTCGCTTTCTCCAAAAGTAGAGCCTGCGTTTGATCCTTGCTTTCATCGTCCACCAAAAGGATTTCGTAAGGAGCTCCTAGGGAATCCATCACTTGCCTAAGTTCAGACAAGAGCGTGGAAAGATTTTCGGCTTCGTTATAAAATGGAATGATTACGGAATAGTAAACTGGGAGGGTCTGGAAAAGTGGATTGGACATGATGTTCTCAATAAAAAATATAGCCCACCCTCCTTTCCCCAACCCTCTTCCCTAGATGACAGTTTGTTCATGTTGGAGACGATTTACCCTGCGAATTATCTTTAGTAGGTTATAGGCGGTGGAACGCACCTATTTTGTCTAATACCCTGAGAGGTAATGACTAGACTCCTTGAACTCTTTGTTCAAACTGGATGCTAACTTATGCGTATAACTTTGATCACAGGCTTTCTTGGTGCGGGAAAGACAACGCTGCTTAAAAGACTTCTACGCGAAATATCTCCTGAAAAAAGTATTGGTGTCATTATTAACGACTTAAGTGAGTTAGATGTGGACGGCGAATTAGTTGGGTTAAGTCAGCGCGTTTCAGAAAAAGAGGGAACTCTTATCAGCCTTTCGTCAGGTTCTATTTCGGACAAAAGACGCCTAGAGTTCATTGAGGCTCTGGAGGTTATGGAAAAACAAAACCTAGAGCATCTCATCATAGAAACCTCTGGAGGGTCTCTGCCTGACACAATCATTGAGGAACTTCAATCACGCCCTGCTTGCACACTCCATACCGTGCTCGTTATGGTGGATGCTCGCGCACTTTACTGCGATTACGCGTGCGGAGAAGCTCTGCTAAAGAGGACAACTGACGGGGAAATACCTTCGGGACTTTTTTCAACAGAACATCTGCTACTTGCTCAACTTCGTTCCGCCAGCGTCATAGCACTCTCTAAAATTGATCTCATTCCCGAACTAGAGTTACCAGCGCTTCTCCGAGCACTTCAAAAAATTAATCCTACCGCTCAGTTGACGGCTTGCGTGTTCGGTAAGATTGATTCTAAAGTATTTTTTGATTCCGCTCCCTATGTGTCAGTTAAAAAATTACCTAGTCAGGTTCTGACCACGATAGAAGATTACGATATGGGAACGACGGTGCTGCGTGAGCCTAGGCCTCTCCATCCAGAACGGTTCTATCATCATTATTCGCAAAATCTGGGCTTGGGGATTTTCCGTAGTAAAGGCTTTATCTGGATGGCTAGCCGTCCCGATCAGGTTTTGCTATGGAATCAGGCAGGGGGCGCTATGGGACTAGAATTACTTGCGTTGTGGAGAATTGCTATTCTTAAAGAAGGTAAACTATTACCTGAAGAGCTGGCAGAGCTAAAAAAACAATTAGCACACAGCCACCCGCTTTTCGGAGATAGAAATAATGAACTCACCGTGATCGGTCAGGCGCGGGATCGACGCATATTTTGTGAGGGTTTACAGAGTTGCTTCTGCACGGACAGCGAAGTAGAGCACTGGCAACGTGGTGGCAGCTTTAAAGATCCTTGGCCTAAAAATTTGAAAACGATTTTCTAATTACGGGATAATCAAAAATACTATTAGCTAGGAATCAAAGGTTGCTGTTGGGTAACGCAGTGGATAGATCCGAGACCTGCGACTAAGGCGCTGCACTCAATCGGGATAATTTTACGATCAGGAAAGGCATCATTAAAAAGGGATAAAACGTGGGCTTCGTTCGGGGCGGAATAGACGGGAACCAAGACGATGTCATTGGCGATTAAGAAGTTAGCGTAGCTGGCGGGGGAACGACCAAAGGGACCTTCCACCCACTTGTCAGGCATGGGGAGTTCAATAATGGTGAAGGGGTTGCCATCTTGGTCACGCATGTCACGTAGTTTACGTGCGTTGTTATCGAGGGGCAGAAAGTTAGGATCGGAATGATTATTTTCTACCACGGTGAAAATGGTGTTGGCATTAACAAAGCGGGTGATGTCATCCACATGGCCGTCCGTATCGTCGCCCTCGATTCCTTCGTCCAGCCATAGGACATTCGTTACCCCTAGAAAGCGTTTCAGGTTGTTTTCGATTTGGGCTTGAGATAGGTGGGGGTTGCGGTTTTTATTAAGTAAACATTGCTTAGTGGTTAGGACGCTGCCACGGCCATTGACGTCGATGGAGCCGCCTTCGAGCACGAAGTCGTGTTGAATCAGGGGCAGTTGTAAAAGGCGAGTGGCGTGTTGGGGAATGGCATCGTCATCAGAATAAGGCTCATATTTTTTTCCCCATGCGTTAAAGATGAAATCATGAGCGACAAGAGGTTGTGTGGGATGGTTAGGATTAGTGATGAAAATAGGGCCGGAGTCGCGCAACCACGAGTCGTTGTAAGGGATGTGGCAAAGTTGTACGTTGCGGCGCAGGCAGCCGTGCTCTTGCAGCTTTTCTTCCAGAGAGTCATTGGCCTCGCAATCTTGTAGAAGAACGTAAACTTTTTCGTGGTGGCTAAGAGCGGAGATCATTTGCAGGTAAACGTTGCGGGCTTGTTCGAGGTGCTCGGGCCAGGTTTCCAGATTAGCAGGCCAAGCCAGCCACGTGGCCGCATGCGGTTCCCACTCAGCAGGCATACGATAACCTGTGAAATCAAAGGAGTCGGCTTGGGTGAGGGTGTTCATGGCAGGATACAGTGCTTATTAGTCGATGTAACGTTTAGTGATTTCTTCGTAGGAATCAATGCGGCGATCGCGCAAAAAGGGCCAATGCCGGCGAGTCGTATCCACTTCTTTTAAATCACAAGGAACGATGAGAATTTCTTCCTTATCTTGAGATCCGAGCTGGAGGATTTCACCAAAGGGATCACAGACGAAGGAGCCGCCCCAGAAGTCGAGATGACCTTCGCTGCCGACACGATTGGTGCTGGCAACAAAGACACCGTTAGCGATGGCGTGGCTGCGTTGGATGGTTTGCCACGCATCGGCCTGACACTTTTTTACTTCAGGTTTTTCCTCGTGTGCCCAGCCGATAGCGGTGGGATAGAAAAGGATGTCGGCACCTTTTAGCGCGGTGAGGCGGGCAGCTTCGGGATACCATTGATCCCAGCAGATGAGAACGCCAATTTCGGAATAGCGAGTCTTGAAGGTTTTATAACCGAGATCGCCAGGGGTGAAGTAAAATTTTTCAAAGAAGGCAGGGTCTTCGGGGATGTGCATTTTACGGTAGATGCCAAGGAGGGATCCGTCGGCATCAATGACCGCGGCGGTGTTATGATAGAGGCCCTTTGCACGTTTCTCAAAAAGACTGGCGATGATGACAACCTGATATTCCTTAGCCACACGGGCAAGAGCTTCCGTGCTCAGACCCGGGATACTTTCAGCGAGGTCGAACTGTTCAAATTCTTCGGTGCGACAAAAATATTCTGTGCGAAAGAGTTCTTGCAGGCAGATAATTTTTGCACCTTTTTTTGCGGCTTCTTCGCAACGAGCGACGGCCTTAGCGAGATTACCAGAGGGGTCGGGGGTGCAAGAAAACTGAATGAGTCCGATGTTAACGATGGATGGTTTGCTCATAGCTAGATGGTTCACATCTAAGAGCCGTTCGACAAGTCTAAAGGCAGTTTTTTGATTTATTGATTTGTACGAATTGACTTAATGCTCACAGTATCAATAGAAAGTAGTATACAAGATAAAATCACGACTGCGGTGAACTGTGGCACCGCGCCCAGCGAGAAGCAGACCAATATCCAATGTTGCAAAAATCTTGATTGCCCGATCCGTAATTTTTCCTAACATATTGTTACTGGAGGAGCCTAAGCGTTAACGGGGTTAAGAGCCAAAGGTAGGAGGGTAAATCTTTAGAAAGAAAATTACAGTGTTATGAATCCATTTCAATATCCAAGAGATTCCACCCATGATGAAGCACCAAAGGAAAAGTTGTGCCTTGAAGTAAGCGATATTGCCGAATGGGTGGAATATTTGTGTGCTCAGCATGATCATTCACCTACTGAAGATAAGGTAGCCAGTTTCGGAATCTCAAGTTCTATCAGTGATTCTATCCGTCAAATTTTTACGAACCAAGCTAGGGGTAAATCTCACCAACACCTGAGCGCAGAACATTTAGATGACACAATAGACACGACTGCAGATGATATCTACTTCTTAGGAGCAACCTTCTATGAATTAATATCAGGGGAGGCTCCATACAGAACGGGAGACGAATGTAACGATTCAGAAAAGTTACATCCTGAGTCGATGACGAAACGGCGTCAGCTACTCGGCCTAGTGGGAGAAGAGATACCTCAGGAATGGGAGGAAACGATTTTAGCCTGTTTGGATAGCGATCCTAGCAAACGTCCGCAAAGTGCCAATGAAGTTACCGTGCGGCTAAAATTGAATACTCAAATAATCAAAAAAGCAGCAACCTCCATTAAAAAGGCCGCCAACAAAAAACAGCTTTTAATAAGGATATTTATTATCACAGGTGTGCTCCTCTTACTTCTAGCTACTTACGGAACTTGGTATGGACTTAACGTCATCGTAGAAAAATATCAGATTGAGGAGCAGGCAAAACTTGATGCGGAAAAAAAGAAAATAGAAGAGAAGGCTAATGAGGAGGCACAAGCAAAGGCGGCTAAAGAGGAAGCTGAGAGGTTTCGATTAGAGGCTGAGAAGGCTGGGTTGGCGGAAGCAGAAAAAGTGAGGCTGGAGGCTGAGCGTTTGGCGAATGCGAAAGGCACGCTTACGGTAAGGACGGCACCTAGTGAAGTTACGGTGAAACTGGGGGTGGAGAATTTACCACTAACCTCGGCGGATCTTAAGGCACTTAAAATCGGCACGTATCAAGTCACTTTGAGCCTAGAAGGCTATGAACCCGTCGTGCGAGAAGTTAAAATAATGGAGAACGAAACAACCGATTTGGGAATGATTAAGTTAATAAGGCAGACGGGTAGTGTTGCCTTGACTAGTGTTCCTTCAGGTGCCGCAGTGTTTAGTAATGAGCGGGAAATTGGAAAAACACCTCTTATTATGAAAGATGTCCCTACTGGGTCAGTAAGCTATCAACTTACGTTCAAAGGGTATGAAGTAACTTTATCCAATTTAATCGTAAAGTCCAAGCAACAAAAGAATTTAGAAGTTAAGTTAGAAAAACTAAATAATCCCGTTCGGGGGCAAAATTTTACAGCCGGCAACGGGATGAAGATGAATTGGGTGGCTCCCCTAAAAATATGGGTAGGGGTATATGAGGTAACACAGGAAGAATATAAGATGGTGATGGGAGTGAACCCGAGTGAATTTCAAGGCACTAGAAAGCCTGTGGAGAAGGTAAATTGGAATGAAGCGCAGGACTTTTGTTTGAAATTAACGAATGCAGATAGAGCTTCGGGATTACTTCCGGAGTCGATGAAATATCAGCTCCCCACTGAGCGACAGTGGGAACTCTTTGTGGCAGACACTAGGCTAAGAGATGCAGTGACCACAGAAACAAGAGAGCGCACCACGACGGAGAATGTAGGCAGCCTAGGAAACAATCAATATGGTTTATATGATTTGCGAGGTAATGTTTCAGAATGGTGTGAAGATATCTATAAACCCTCTGAAAACTGGCGAACCTTACGAGGTGCTTCTTGGAATAACAGCAACCCCACTCAGTTAGATTTATCTTATCGCTTTTTTAGTGAACCGAATGAACGCAGCTATGATGTAGGTTTTCGTGTAGTGATGTCAACGGGGTCAGCCGCTGAAAATTGAATGAGCGAGATGAAGCGTAGTAATTATTTTTGTATCACCTTTATTTTTCATCTGAACCTATCCCTCTCCTTTCGAGAATTCTCAGGATACTTCAGAGAGATTTTTGAGCCCAGCGTAATTTAGCGGAACTGGATCGGGGATTAAGCTGGCATTCCTGAGGACTTGGGCGGATCACATCGGAGATTTTACAATAGAGGCTTTCTTGGAGGCCGCTTTGGAAGGCTTTCTTGACGCGCCTATCTTCACCAGAATGGAAGGTGAGAATGGCAACTTTACCCGAGGGTTTTAAGCATTCAGGGAGGTGCTTGAGCAGGGTGTCGAGGGCTTGGAATTCATTATTAACGTGAATGCGGAGTGTTTGAAAAGTTCGGCGAATGGAGAGAGTTACGTCAGATTCATCCAAGAAGCGCAGGGTTTGCTTAAGTAATATGCTTAATTCCGTAGTGGTGGTAAAGGTGCGGCCTGCGGTGTGTTGAGCAATGAGGGAGGCGTGTTCTTCATCGGCGTTATCAATGAGGAGTTGGGTTAAGTCAGCCACGTTGCAGTTTTGTAAAAACTGGGAAGCAGAAATTCCTTTCTCGGGGTTCATCCGCATATCGAGAGGGCCGTGGTGTTTGACGGAAAAGCCCCGTTCGGGTTGATCTAGTTGCATGGATGACACACCTAAGTCGGCCAAAATTCCATCTACCCCTCCTAAGCCTTCCAGAGCTAAGGCGCGTTTTATTCCAGCAAAGTTACTGCGTTGTGTGCGGAAGGTTTCTGCGTTGAAGCCGAGTGAGCGTAGGCGAGTTTCTGTTTTAGGTTGTTCTATAGGATCAACGTCTAGCCCGATTAAGAGGCCATTGGGCTGAATTCTAGCTAAAAGTTCTCGGGCGTGACCGCCGTAGCCTAGGGTGCAATCAAGGAAGGTTTGACTAGGATGCGGATCGAAAATTTCTAAAATTTCGGCCAGCATGACGGGGAGGTGCGAGCCAGCGGGGGTTTTACCAGAAGCGATTACTTTGGCGATAGTTTCGGGGTGAAGCTCAGGTTGGTGCTCTTTATATTTTTGATCATAGCGGCGAGGGTTTTTACCGCTGTAACGGGTACGACGTCGGTGAGGCGTGGGTGGCGTGGGAGACTCGTTCTGGGGTGGGGATGAGTCGTTCACAGTTGGTTGTATTTTTTATTATTACCTTTGGCTTTTTCAACTGAGTAGCGTAGGTCGTTCTGCGCCAGCTTAGCTTCCACGGCGGCACTGAGATCTATTTCGCAATTGGCGGCCATTTCAAAGAGGAGGATGGCGATGTCAGCCATTTCGGAAGCGATTTCTGTTTTGTGGGTTTGAACGCGTTGGTCGGACTGACTAGAGTCTTGCCAGACGAAGTGTTGCAAAAGCTCGGAGGCTTCTACAGAGATAGCTAGAGCCATTTCCTTGGGTCCATGATAAGGCTTCCAATCTCGGGCATCACGGAAAACTAGTATTTTTGAGGTGAGTTCTGTGATAGAGGTCATGGGGTATATTAAAGAGTGTGCTTAGAAGATTGAAAACTTATAAAATCGGTTGTCGTTTGAAGCTGTTAAAATATTTAAAAATCATCTTTAACTTTACAAGGGATCGCTAGTATTGACGAAACAACACATGAGCAATCTTTTTATTAATGGTATCGCGTAGTTTATGAACAATAGGTGGAAAGCTTTTAGATCACTGGTTTTATTAGTTATACTAAGCCTAAGTTCTTCTTTGACTGAGGCGCAAACTGATTTAACTCAGGAAGAAAGGGCTTATCTTCAAGCAAATCCTATCCTTACTTTTGTTAGTGGAAATAATCAACCACCGCTTATCTTTTTTGATGAGAACGGCCTCGGCCAAGGCGTCTATGTTGATGTTATTAGATGGATGAGTCAGGAGATTGGATTTACCCCAAAGTTCATTTACCGTAACCACAGCAAGGTGCCAGAGTCACTGAAAAATGGTGAGGCAGATGTCTTTATGACGTCAACATCTAGCAAAGAGGGTGTGTCAGAGTATAGTTTTTCTTCTTTAGTAATGGAAGTGCCGAACTACATTTTCGTTTCGACTCAAACAGATAGCATCAAGACATTTGAAGATTTGAAACAGAAGATTGTTGCCGTGCCAAGGGGCAGCGAGGCTGAGGGTTTTCTGAAAAGAAGTATCCTGCCACTTAGAATTTACTATACCGCAGACTTTCCTACTGCCCTTAGAGCCGTAGTTGATGGTAAAGCAGACGCCTTGATTGGAGACATGGGACTCGTCAATTATACATTAAATAATTTAAAATTAAATGGAAGATTGAAGGCTAATGATCGACCCGTTTACACCAGCAAGCTTTTTCTAGCCACAGCTAAGGATGACCTCCTGCTTTTAGGGTTGTTAAATAAAGGCGTGCTCTTAGCAAAGAATTCTAAGGTGATGGAAAAACTCAAAGTTAAGTGGCAGCCTGTTCCTCCTTCTTCAGATGGAATTCTGTGGCTGCAGTACCGTGCGCCCATTATCTCAGTCGTTTTGTTGATTATCGTTTTATTTTTAGTCGTGGTCTTTTTTAACATGCGCCTACGTAATCTGGTGCATAGCCGGACGGCCCAAATCAAGAAAAGTGAGATAGCGTATCGCAGTCTCACTGAGAACTCGACGGACTTAGTACTAAGGCATGATGCGCGTTATAAGATTCGCTATATTAATCTAGCCGTCGCTCGTTTCGTTGATAAAAGAATTCGTGAGTTGCAGGACGTAACTCTAGTCGAAGCAGGGTTCCCTCCTGAAGTTTGCCGACAATGGGAAGAGCGTATTGGCGAGGTTTTTGTTTCAGGAATAAGCTCAACTATGCTTCTGCACGGCACAACAAATGGTGTGCCATGGTGGTTAGATTGTCGCTTAATTCCTGAATTCGCTATGGCGCAACAGGTTGAGACGGTTCTTAGTACATGTCGCGATATTACAGAAAGCAAGAAAGCTGAAACCGAGAGGCGCACGCTAGAGCTGCAAATGCAGCAGGCGCAAAAGCTAGAGAGTTTGGGCGTGATGGCAGGCGGTATAGCCCATGACTTTAATAACCTCTTGGCTACTATCCGTGGAAATGTAGAGCTTGCCTTACTGGATGAAAATCTTAACGACTCTCAGCGTCAACATCTAGTCTCCATTGACGAGACAACACAACAAGCCTCCAACCTTTGCTCACAAATGCTTGCCTACACTGGTAAAGCCCAATTTGCCGCGGAGTTGATCGATCTAAATGCACTGGTCATCGGAATGAAGCAACTTTTAAAAGTTTCCCTTGCCAAGAAGGCCAGCATTAAACTTAACCTTATTGAAAATCTGCCTTTGATTCAAGGTAACCCGACGCAGATCCAACAAATTCTGATGAATCTAGTTTTGAATGCTGCTGAATCTACTGGGAACACAGTGGGCACCATCATTATCGAAACCGAAGCTAAGGAAATAGATGAACAGGCTGCACGGGAAAAAGTAACTCCATTGAAACCTACTTCGGGAAACTATGTTTACCTCAAGGTGTCGGATAATGGTTCAGGTATGAACGCAGAAACGTTAGCACGAATTTTCGATCCTTTTTTTACGACCAAATTTACGGGTCGTGGCTTAGGTTTAGCTGCTGTTTTGGGCATTATTAAAAGTCACAACGGCTTTATGCATGTGACCAGCGAGTTGGGTGTGGGTTCCGTCTTCACGATCTGGTTTCCCGTTGTAGAAGGTGAACATAAAATCCTCCCTCAACCTATGCCAAAGAGCTTGCCAGCGTGGAAAGGCACAGGAACTGTTCTTTTGGCGGAGGACGACTTATTCGTTCAAAACGTAATTTCTAAATTACTAGTTAAGGCGGGTTTTCAAGTTATCATGGCAAGTAATGGGCAAGAGGCCCTAGACCTTTTTGTAGCACATGAAGGAAAGTTTTCTGCTGTTCTCCTAGACCTAACCATGCCCGTTATGGATGGGGTCACTGCTATGCGAAAAATGAAGGAGCTAAACCCTAAGGCTAAAATTATTATTTCTAGCGGTTATCACGCCATGGAAGCGGAAGCCATGCTAGACTTTAATGAACGACCTACCGCCTTCTTACAAAAACCCTATTCCTACACACAATTGATTGATGTACTAAAAGTAGCATCTGAAAGTTAAGTCTCCGTGAAAGCCTTCCCTTTACATACGGTTGAAGCACTAATCCATCGCCCTAACGGGGCAGGTGGTTTCTATGCGTTCACGAATTCCGTCGAAGAAATTTCTGGAACTTCAGCCGATTGGAATTTGTTGGAAAACAAATTAAGAGATTATCAGGTAGTAGGCTGTGACCAACTTCATCCCCCCGGCGCTGCTGTGGGCTACTTCACTTACGAGGGAAGTTTTCATTTTCGTTTCTACACGCACGTAGAAGTTCTTTCCGCAGACGCCGTTTATATTCCCACGGAAGAATTGCAAGGCGGTGCCAGCGCTTCTCCTCATGAGTGGACTACATCACACGAGAGGGAACCTTATGGAATTATGGTGGAGGCAGCGCAGGAGTTTATCCGCGAAGGAAATATTTATCAGGTAAATTTAGCAAGAAGCTTTTCAACCCAAGTAAGAAAGTGGAATGGTTTAGATTTTTTTAAAGCACTCTGGCACCTAACTAAAGCACCTTACGCAGGTTTTCTGAAATTTAGTGATAGAGAATTAATCGCTGCGTCGCCAGAGCTTTTCATAGGAATCCAAGGCCGAGAAATCACTACACAACCGATCAAGGGAACCCGACCTCGTGGATCCACCGTGATGGAGGATAGGCAAAACGCCTTGGAACTAGCGACTAATACGAAAGAAGTAGCTGAGCTCGTTATGATTACGGATTTGGAGCGCAATGATCTTGGAGCCATTTCTGAATATGGCACGGTGGAGGTTAAGGAACTCGTCCGCTGCCGAGCTTATTCCCATGTCTTTCACCTCGTATCCACCATCACCTCACGCTTACGCAAAGAAATTTCTCCATTACAGGCCGTGCATCGTTGTTTCCCTGGCGGATCCATAACTGGCGCACCGAAAAAGAAGGCGATGGAAGTGATCCAACAACTTGAAGCGGAGGAGCGGGGAAGTTATACTGGCGCTTTTGGTTATTTTGGTTTCGATGGCTCAGTCCAGCTAGGAATGACCATCCGCACCTGTGAACGTAAGGGTGAGCATCTTTCCTTTCGGGTAGGCAGTGGCATTACGATTGACTCTGATCCCGTGAAAGAATTTGAGGAGACTAACCATAAAGCTAAAGCCATGAAAGATGCTTATGCTCTCTATTTGAGCGCGCAGAAGTTACACCTAAGCAAAGGTGAACCCATCCATTCATGAGTGTGTCTACAGTTAGCGTAGAGGATCAGGGGTTTCGCTGGGGCTTGGGTGTTTTTGAAAGTCTGCGTGTAAAGAAAGGGGTGGCTCTTTTTCATCAGATGCATTTAGAAAATATCACCGAAGCGGCTGATGCTCTAGGCTTACCCATGCCTGAAGTAGAGCTTTGGAAAAAAGCACCCGAGGGAGAGGGTGTTTGGCGTTGGTATCTTACTCCGCAAGCACAACTCACCTCATGGGAAGCGGGCGAGCCTGTCTTGCCTGAATCTTATTCTTTAAGTCTTTCCCCCTTCATCGTTCAGCGTGCCAGTTGGGAAGCGCGGTATAAGACACTTTCGTATTTATTAAGATACCAAGCTAGGAAGGAAGTCGGCACGGATGAGGCTGTTTTACTAAACGAAAATGGGGTATTAGCTTCTGCCAGCATGGCGAATCTGTTTTGGGTAAAAGATGGGTGTCTCAACACGCCTTCGTTAGAGTGCGGATGTAGGGAGGGTGTGCTGCGTCGTTGGATTGAAGAAAGTTGGGCTGGGAAATTTTATGAAGGAGCCTTTTTTCCTGCTGACCTGCTGGAGGCTGATGAAGTGTTCGTAACCAATAGTCGAATAGGGGTCATGCCAATTTCAACTTATGGCGGTCGAATATTGGAACTAGGTTCCGTCACGAAAGAACTACAGGCTCAACATCAAGAAACTGTCATGCGTGAGCTGGGAGTGAAGAAGAAGGAGTTGTGAGAAGAAGCTAAACAGAAACCTCAGACCACGCTTTTTCTTGTAATTCAAAAAGTTTTTTGATTCCTTCAGCCGCTGCGGAAACAAGTTGTTGCTGTTGCTCTTGCGTGAAGGTGGCTTCTTCTCCACTAGCCTGTAGTTCGACAAATTCACCTTTATCAGTCATCACCACATTCATATCTACAGCCGCATCACGATCTTCAATGTAACAAAGATCCGTTACGACGGAATTTTCCCAGATACCCACGCTTGTAGCGGCCACGGCACATTTAAGCGGGCTTTGCTTAAGTTTACCGTCTTTAATCAATCGGGCTACGGCCAACTTTAAAGCTAGGTAGGCACCTGTAATAGCCGTGGTTCGCGTGCCGCCATCTGCTGCTAGCACATCGCAGTCGATGCTTAAAGTGCGAGGTCCAAGCTCTTCTAAGTTAATAACCGCACGTAAAGAACGTCCGATGAGACGTTGGATTTCTGAAGAGCGACCATCAAGGCGTCCCTTCGTGATGTCGCGTTGCTTACGATCAAGTGTAGAGTAAGGCAGCATTGAATATTCCGCACTAGTCCAACCACCTGTCACGCCTTGCGCTTTCATCCAGCCTGGGACTTTCTCCTCAATCGTTGCGGCGCAGATAACCTGAGTATTCCCGCAACGTAGGAGAATAGAACCCTTAGCGTTGGGGGCAATATCCCAGACGTAGGTGAGGGGACGTAGTTGATGAAGTTCACGTTGATCAGGGCGAATAGACATAAATTTTAATATAGAAGAGGCAAAAGAGTAGAAATGAAATAGTTAAGGTGCTTCAAGGTTGCAGGCAAGGATTTACGAACTTAAAATTTAGGAACCGCATCTAACAGCTTCTTCGTATAAGAATGCTGCGGATTCGCATAGAGATTTTCGGGTTCTCCTTGTTCGACGAGTTTACCTTCCGTCATGACAAGGACTTGATCACTAATGTGTTCGATCACAGCAAGATCATGGGAAATAAATAAATACGTGAGCTTAAGTTTCTCTTGGAGATCTTGAAGTAAATTAACAATTTGTGCCTGAACAGAAACATCAAGCGCACTGACCGGTTCGTCGCAGATGATGCATTCAGGTTCGACCGCAAGAGCACGAGCAATGCCGATTCGTTGGCGTTGGCCGCCGCTGAATTCGTGAGGGTAACGGTCAATATGCTTTGGTTCTAAGCCGACGAGGTTGAGAAGCTCAGTGATGCGTTGACGACGTTGGATCTTAGTCATCTGAGGGAAATGAATTTCAAGTGCTTCTCCTATGATCGATTCCACATTCATGCGAGGATTAAGGGAGTTGTAAGGGTCTTGAAAAATCATCTGGATTTTTTTGCGAAAACTTAAAAAACTGCTGCGTCCTAGATGGGTTATTTCCTGACCTTGATAGTGAATGGAGCCCGCCGTGATATCAACAAGGTGAATGATACTTTTTCCGATGGTCGATTTCCCGCTCCCACTTTCACCGACGAGTCCTACTGTTGTGCCCGATTGAATTGTAAAGGAAACATCATCGACCGCTTTAATGTGATCCGTGATGCGCTGCAGCACGCCCGTATGAATGGGGAAATAAACTTTAAGATTCTGAACTGAGATAAGCGGGGTGTTCATTTGAAGAGATCTTAATCATTCAAGCCATTGCTGCGCGATGTTTTATTAAGCTGTGGCCTGTCATTTCCTGTGGCTTAGGCACATGGATTAGGTCGAGTAAAGTGGGTGCAACATCGGCGAGGATCCCGTCTTCCATGGTGATACCTGCGACGTCGTTAGCGACGTAAATAAAGTGAACTAGGTTTGTGGTGTGGGCGGTGTGAGGTTTTCCTTCATCGGTAAGTAGGCGTTCGCAATTTCCATGATCCGCTGTGACCAAAGCAACACCATCCATGCTAAGAACTTTTTCTACCACACGACGCACGCACTCGTCGATGGTTTCGATCGATTTGATGACGGACGGGAGAATGCCAGTGTGGCCGACCATGTCGGTATTAGCGAAGTTGAGGATAATGAGATCGTAGGTGCCGGTGTCTAGTCGGCGGAGCACGGCTTCGGTCAGAGCAGGTGCGCTCATTTCTGGTTGCAAATCGTAAGTGGCAACCTTGGGAGAAGGGACAACTTCCCTGTCTTCTCCTGGATAAGGGGCTTCGACGCCGCCGTTAAAGAAGAAGGTTACGTGAGGATACTTTTCTGTCTCAGCCATGCGGCATTGGGTTTTACCAGCTTGGCTTACGACTTGGCCAAGGATGTGATCCATACTCTGAGGTGGGAAGGCATAGTGGGCACCCCATTCTAAATAACGGGCATCATATTGGGTCATGGTTAGGAGGCTAATTTTAGGACGTTTTGAAACGTCAAAGCTGGTAAAGTGAGGTTCGATCCATGCACGACAGAGTTGGCGTCCACGATCGGATCGAAAATTGAAAAAGAAGACACCGTCATTGTCTTGCATGAGAGGGCGAGGGGTATCGAGGAAGATATGAGGCTTGATAAATTCATCCGTGATTTTTTCAGCATAGGATTTTTCTAAAACCGTGAGAGGGTCAGTGGCTTTTTCTCCAACGCCATTAACAAAAAGGTCGTAGGCCAGATAGGTGCGTTCCCAGCGTTCATCACGGTCCATGGCGTAGTAACGACCAATAAGCGTGGCGATAGTTCCAGATTTAAGTTCCAGAAGTTTGGCTTGTAGGGCTTTGACGTAGCCTAGGCCGCCGTCGGGCGCGGTGTCGCGACCGTCGGTGATGAGATGGATGAGGATATTTTTTATACCCTGGTCCCGGGCCATCTGGATGGTGGCATAGAGTTGATTTTGGTGGGAATGCACACCACCATCAGAGAGGAGACCTACGAGGTGTAGGGTGGAGTTAGCTTTTTTGACTTGGGTGAAGAGTGTGAGCAGTGCTTTGTTTTGAAAAAAATCGCCGTCACGTATGGATTTATTAATGCGAGTGATGTCTTGGTAAACGATACGTCCTGCGCCGAGATTGAGGTGTCCTACTTCGGAGTTCCCCATTTGTCCCTCTGGTAGGCCCACTTCCTCCCCGCTGCAAGAGAGGTGGCTCATAGGATAGGTGGAATAGAGATGGTTGTGGAAAGGGATGTGAGCTAAGAGTGTGGCGTTACCCTCTTGGATGGCGGCAGCTTGACCTCGCGGGCTGATGCCCCAGCCGTCGCGTATGATGAGAATGACAGGTTTCTTTTTCATGAATGAAACTATGAGATGCGTTGCTGTCTTTTTAATCAAGAGGAATCGGTAGTAGTTTAAAATTGAGGTTCTTTATGCTTGAGCCTTGTGAGGCATTCAGAGTAAAGCTTAGTGAGTATGATTCATTCCTTTGTTTTTAGTGAGGGTAAATTAGCTGCCCAAAATCTAGATTTGGACGCGCTAAAACTGGTGCGTTTCGATAAGGGTTTAATTATTTGGGTAGATTTAGATCATCCCACGGATGAGGAAACGAAGCAGGTATTGGGTGAACTGTTCCAATTTCACCCCTTGGCAATTGAGGACTGTGTGGCGGTGAGTAGTTTGCCTAAACTGGAAGATTATGATGACTATTCTTTCATGGTAATGCATGCGGTCGATTTTAGTAAGATGGATAAGTTTACCACTACGGAGCTGGACTTATTTCTGGGAAAGGATTTTTTAGTAACCTATCACACAGAAGATTTAAGGTCGGTGCGTGCGGCTATTGAGCGTTGCCACAATAGGCAGGGAGCACAAATCGCTCGTGGCCCAGATCGTTTGGCGCACACTTTACTTGATTTAATGGTGGATAATTATCAGCCGATGATTTCTGAGTTAGGACGGGAGTTAGATGAGATCGAAGATATTCTTTTGGGGGATGAGGATGAGAAGGAGATGTCAACGAAGCAGGTGATGCATCAATTATTAGAGTATCGGAAGGATTTAAGTCGATTACGACAGATTGTCAGACCACAGCGCGAGATGGTGCATCGATTAGCCCGTGGGGAAAATAAACTTATCCGTCCTGTTATGCTTCCATATTTCCGAGATTTACATGACAACTTCAACCAGATTGAGCAGACGGCATCGAGCTACAACGAGCATTTGTTAGTCTCTTTTGATGTCTATTTGAATAGGACGGGACAACAAACAAATGAAGGGATTAAAATTTTAACGGCCTTGACGGCTATTACGTTACCACCGGTTTTAGTTGGCAGTTGGTATGGGATGAATTTTGCTTTCATGCCTGAACTAGGTGGAAAATACTCATACTGGATTGCCTTGGGTGTCACGATTCTGGGTATGGTGGGTATGTGGCTTTGGTTAAAAAACCGTAAATGGTTTTAATCAGCTCAGAGTATGAGCCTAACTTTCGATATAGACTTATTCAAAAAGCATTGAACTAGCTGCGTTTAGTCCCTTTAATTTGAACTTAACTTTTTTGATTCAATGAAGGGTCAAAACAGTAACATCACATAGCATGTCCAGACTTAAAACCGCCGTTCGACTAAAACTGTTAGAAACCATGTTTCAGAGTCGTGAAGGGGATCGCCGCGAAGGCATCCTTTTCCGCCAAGGTCAGGGATGGTTCCAAATCTCCAGCATGGGACATGAGGCCCTTATCGCCTTAAGCTTGCATCTGCGCGCATCGGATTATTTATTTCCTCATTACCGTGATCGTTGTCTCGTCTTGGGGCGTGGGGTGACAACCCGTGAGCTAGCCAGTATTTTTTATGCTAAAAGGGATTCTACCAGTGGAGGACGTCAATTACCCGGACACTACAGCAGTAGAAAACATAATATCTGCAGCCTCGCTTCCCCCACGGCTAGCAATCTGCTTCCAGCTTGTGGAGCGGCATGGGGCATGGTGCTTGATGGTAATGATGATGTGGCGATGGCCTGCGTAGGTGACGCTGGGATGCGGCAAGGTGAATTTTACGAAGCCTACGCTTTTGCGGTGGAGCGCAATCTCCCCGTCATCTTTGTCGTGGAAGATAATCAATACGGCATTAGCTCTTGCACCACAGATTCTAATCCTTTACGTAATCAACTATTTGATCAAAAGCGTGTGCTGCAAGTCAATGGCCGCTGCATTGATGACCTTCAAGCCGCTTCCAGTAAGGCGATTCAGCAGGCACGCTCAGGCCAAGGCCCTTCAATTCTCTGGTGTGAATTAGACCGCTTAGCCAGCCATTCCAGCAGTGACGACCATCGCATCTATCGTAGCCCTGAAGATTTAGAACAGATACTAGCCCGCGACCCGATTACGGTTTTATCTAAGCAACTGATAGAAGAAGGTATTCTCACCGAAGAAAAATGGCAAAAGACCCAGAACCAAATCATTGAGCAAGTGGAAGCTGATTACCGCAAGGCTTCGGAATCCAGTGATCCGAAACAGGCCGAGGTTATGGAACAACTTTTAGGGGAAGCCCATGGAGGCCTAGGCGATACGGTAAATGAGGGCTGCTCGGATTGGCGTATGCTAGACGCTGTCAATGAAACCTTTAAACAAGCTCTCGACAACAACCGTCGCTACGTCTTTTTTGGAGAAGATATCTGCGATCCCATGGGTGGCGTTTTTAAATTAACCAACGGCCTTTCCACCAAATTTCCTGATCGTGTTTTTAATTCGCCCTTAGCCGAGGCCACCATCGTCGGCGTGGCTTGTGGACTGGCGGCTTATGGGTACCGGCCTGTATTTGAGTTACAATTTATTGATTTCGTCGGTCCCGCATGGAATCAATTAGTTAATAATCTAGCCACCCTACGATGGAGAACTTTTGGCGAGTGGACGGCACCTGTGGTCCTCTACGCACCCTACGGTGCTTATTTACCCGCGGGCGGCCCATGGCACAGTCAGGCTAATGAAGCGGCTTTTGCCCATGTGCCGGGTTTACGTGTCGTGGTTCCATCAACGCCAGAGGACGCTGCAGGCTTGATGCAGACTGCTTTAAAGGCGGAAGATCCAACTATTGTTCTTTTACCAAAACACCTACTCAGAGTGCGTCGTCCTCGCCCTAGCCGAGTAGAAGCGGTGCCCTTTCAACAAGCCATTCTACGTAGCCTAGGCGAGGACGTCACCGTCGTCTGTTGGGGAAACTGTGTTGAAAAAGTAATGGAGGCCGTGCAAGAATTGGGCGGCATCAACTCGGTTGAGCTGGTTGACCTTAGAAGCATTTCACCGTGGGACAAAGAAACCGTCAAAGAATCTGTCCTTAAAACAGGGCGCCTCCTTGTGGTCCAAGAAGATAATATCACTTGTAGTGCGGGTCAGATGATCATTAGTGATTTACTACAGGACAGTGATGTGTGGGCCGCCCTGCGTTGCTCTCCGCGTCTCCTCTCTCGGCCTGACATCCACATTGGGTTTCATCCCGTTTATGAAGAAAGCGTCTTACCTGATAAGGCACGCATTTTACAAGCCTTACTCGATATTACAGAAGGCGGCCAAACGAAGCCCTCCCGCCAAGGAAGCGCTTCGCATTCTAACTTGCAAGACCATGGCGCGGACAGCGCTAACGGACAACTCCCTATTCGTGTCCCTCATATCGGGGAGGGTTTAGAAGAAGCACGCATCATCAAGTTCTTTAAACAACCTGGCGACAAGGTCAAGCGAGATGAACTTATCTATCAGCTTGAGACAGATAAAGCCGTCGTTGATATTGAATCACCCCAAGATGGATTCTTAAGTTCTTGGGAAGCAGCAGAATCTAGTATCGTCCGTATCGGTTCTATTATTGGTCATATTCAAACTACTAATTCCCCAACAAGCACAAAATCAGCATCGGCAAAAGTGAACCAGAGCGTTCCAAAGTCAGCCTCTAACCTAGCTCCATCCCTCAGTAGTAGTCACATAGGTTCCCCGACCGCGTCCACCCGTCAGATTGCCCCCCTGCAATCTACCATGCTGGCTAAAACAGCGGCGGAACTGGCTAAGCAAGTAGAAGGAGCGGACTTTGAAGAAATCACCCTTTCCGCCCAACAACAAGTTCTAGCCACCCGTCTCGTGCGCGCAGCTCGCGTGGCTGTGCCTGCCACCATCTTCCAAGACGCTTCATGGGAATTAATTAAAAAAGCTCGGGAGTCCATCAAGGGCGATCCAGAAAAGAAAGAAATCACCTCCTTTGCCATCTTCGCTTGGTGCGTGGCTCAGGCGGTGAAACTGCACCCTGTTTTCCGCAGTTCTCTTCCACAAAACTCCATCATGCGTGTTTACCGTGACGTGCATTTAGGCGTGGCCGTTTCCTTGCCTAATGATGACATGACCACGGCTGTTTTAGAAGGTGCTGACACGTTGAATCTTTTAGAATTTAGTCGTAAATTGCGGCGTCAAGTGGAACTGGCTCGTGAAGGGGTGGATCAAGCTAGGCAGCCTGCTTCCCTGATCCTAACCAGCATGGCCAGCTTTAATATCCCGCATGGTATCCCCGTTATTGTGCCACCTGCCGTGGCTACTCTCCTACTCAGCGCTCCCCAAAAGAAAGTAGTCCTTCAAGGAACAACTCCCGTAAACCGTGAGTTTATCAACCTTTCTTTAACTATTGATCACCGCGTTATGAATGGATCCAGCGCAGGAGCTTTCCTAAATGAAGTGAAGAAAAAGCTCGAAGAGTTCGAGTTGCGGCCTGAGATGTTTTAACTGTGGATTTAAGGCTCTAAGAAGATGACCGCTTCCCAAGGGCGCAAGCTCCTGGGATCAACGTCTGGATGGTTGGAGAAGAGGGGCTTTGTTTCAGGTGCTGGCACGGGCCAAAGTTGTGGCTCAGAACTCCAGTTTAAAATAATTCTTACAGCAGGAAATTTACCCCAAGCCCCACGCCGATAAGCTAAGACTTGAGTCGGTGCGGCTAGTGAGGTGAAGTCACCATAAATAAGAGACTTTATTTCTTTACGCAAGGCGAGAAGGGCGGCGTAGGCATGAAAGAGGGAGTTAGGATCAGCTACAGCTCCGCTCGCGTGCTGGGGGCGGTGTTCTTGCGCAAGGGGAATCCATGGTGTTCCTTTGCTGAAGCCAGCGCTGGGGGAGTCGTCCCAAGGAAGCGGTGTACGGGCATTATCGCGGCTGTCTTCACGCACGGAGGCTAAAGCGGCTTGAGGTGTCAAACCCTGAGCTAAAGCGGCATGATAACGGTTGATGGTTTGGATGTCGCGGTAATGGTCGATGGAATCAAAAGAGACGTCGCTCAGACCAAGTTCGTCCCCTTGCAGAATGAATGGCGTGGCTGGCAGGGTGAGGAGCCATGTAGCGAGAAGGCTGGCAGAGGCATAGGGATAGTTAACGGGATCACCGAACTTAGAGAGGCTGCGGCGCGAGTCGTGGTTACCCAAGGTGACGGTGAGCCAACTTTTATGACGCGTGGCTTGGTAGAGTTTATGAAAGTTCTCGAATTGCTCTCGACCCGTAGGCGCGAAGTGGAAGTAGAAGTAAAAAGCCCCATGCAGTTGCCCTGCGTCATACCCAGTGTAGTCTAGGGTGTTTTCTGCACCCATACACCACGTTTCCCCCACGGCATAAAGATCGTTCCCTTTGAATACTTTTTCGTAAAGCTCACGTAGGTAGTCGTGGATGGGAGGGTTGTTGCAAGAAAGGCAATTCAGGGAGAGAAACGTGTCTGTGTTACCCTCAGGACGCACCACGTCGGGATATCCTTCGGCCTTAGCGATCATATTAATCACATCCAGACGAAAGCCATCGGCACCACGCCCCGCCCAAGTTTGTAGCACGGCGAAGAGGGCTTCACGCACTTCGGAGTTTTTCCAGTTCAAGTCAGGTTGCTTACGCGAGAAAAGATGGAGGTAGTATTGTTGTGTGAGAGTGTCCCAAGTCCACGTGGGGCCTTCAAACGCGGCCTTCCAATTGTTAGGTGGGATGGGGAGTCCATCAGAAGTAAATCCCTTGGCATCAACCCAGATATACCAGTCGCGCTTAGGGTTGGTGCGGGAAGAGCGACTTTCTTGAAACCATGGGTGCTCGTCGGATGTATGGTTGAGAACTTGATCTAGAATAAGTTTTAGTCCACGTTCTTTTAAGCCATCGGAGAGCGTTTGAAAATCGGAGAGGGTGCCGTAGGCTGGGTCAATGGCGAGGTAGTCTGAAATATCGTAGCCGTTATCGTCCTTCGGTGAGGCGTAGATGGGGGAGATCCAGAGAGCATCAATCCCAAGTTTTTTTAAGTAGTCGAGCTTACTGGTAATGCCCGGTAAGTCCCCGACGCCATCCCCGTTGGAGTCGGAGAAACTACAGGGATAAATTTGATAAAAAGCCGCCTCCTTCCACCAAGCGGGAGTTTCAGCAGTGGGTTTATGAGAGAAAAGATCAAGCGACATAAGACCTACAACTTGGAGGATAGTTTAATGAGAGACAAACAGAAAATGGATGAACCTTTGTTTACGTCGCATTAGAAAGGATGGACCATAACATCCTCCTAGGCGTTAGAGCGGGTGCTTCTTTAAGTGTCGCACCAAGTCTTGCAATTTTTTCAGCGTAGCATCAGAAATGTGATGCTCAATCCCTTCGATGTCATTGTAATATTTTACAGGATCAAGTCCTAGCTGTGTAAACAACGCGCTTAACAATAAATGCCTCACTTCGATAGCCTGAGCAATTTCCCGTCCTTTAGCGGTCAGGGCAAATCCACGATAAGGCTCCCTTTTCAGATAACCTAAATCATCGAGTCGTTTAATCATCAGAGAAACGCTGGGGCGTATGAGTTTCAAGGAATCGGCTACGGCTGAAACGGAAACAAATCCGTCTCGCTGCACTAAAGTGGAGATACACTCCAGATAATCCTCGATACTTTCTGTAACTGCTGTGCGTTGGTGCGCACTACGCTTGACCGCTTTTTGGGGCTTAGGTGGCAGAGATTTAAGTTTCAAAACAAAATACATTAAACCGCACAAAAAATAAAGGACAAGTCAATAAAGTTTGCTTAGACAAACATTTATTGTTGACGCAATCGTCGATTGCTCTAAACATTCTTAATGTGAAGTAAAAAGCTTCTCTGTTCCGAAACCTTTAAAAAGAATCCTACCCATGAAACGCACTTATTTACTAACCACCTTGCAGCTAAGTCTAGTGCTCTTATTTACTGTCATGCTCGCAACTCTAGGCGCAGCAGAAAACGTAAAGCCTAAGCGCATTCTTACTACCTTCACAATTATTCAAGACATAGCGCAAAACGTGGCCGGCACCTCAGCTATTGTCGAATCAATCACTAAGCCTGGGGCTGAAATCCATGAGTACGAGCCCACGCCACTGGACATTGTTAAGGCGCAATCGGCTGACCTCGTATTATGGAACGGGATGGGATTAGAGCGTTGGTTTGAGAAATTCTTTGGAGATATTAAGAACGTTCCTAGTGCTGTTTTAACTGAAGGCATCGAACCCATGGGGATCGCAGAAGGCCCCTACACAGGCAAGCCAAATCCTCACTCTTGGATGTCACCTGCCAACGCCATCATTTATGTGGAAAATATACGTAAAGCTTTAGTTAAACTTGATCCAGTTAATGAAAAAAATTACAGCGCAAACGCCGCAGCTTATACCGCTAAGCTTAAAGCGATTGATGAGCCCATAAGAAAAAAGTTGGCGGCGATACCACAGGAGCAACGTTGGTTGGTAACAAGTGAGGGTGCTTTCTCTTATCTCATTCGGAATTACGACATGAAAGAACTTTACCTTTGGGCCGTCAATGCAGATGAGCAAGGCACCCCTCAACAAGTTCGTAAAGTAGTGGATACCGTGCGAAAGAATAAAATCCCTGTGCTTTTTACGGAGAGCACCATCAGTGATAAGGCTGCCCGACAAGTGGCTAAAGAGACGGGTGCAAAATTCGGTGGAATCCTGTTTGTTGATTCTCTGACGGATAACGAGGGTGTAGCTCCGACTTATCTTAAACTTTTAGAATATAATGCAGATACCATCGTTAAGGGCTTTCTTCAGAAATAGTAAAAATTATCTATGAGCCATACTGAATTGAATGTATCCGTCAAGGATGTCACCGTAACCTATAATAATGGGAATACAGCACTCCACGATGCTTCTTTTCATTTAAACGCAGGAACTATTTGCGCCTTGGTCGGAGTCAATGGAAGTGGGAAATCTACTCTCTTTAAAGCTGTCATGGGGTTTGTTAGACCATCTCGGGGTGAGGTAACTATTGCGGGCTTACCTATCCAGAAGGCTCAGAAAAAAAATTGGGTGGCTTATGTTCCTCAGGCCGAAGAAGTGGATTGGACGTTTCCTGTTAGCGTCGAGGATGTGGTGATGATGGGGCGTTACGGTTATATGAATTTCCTCCGCATCCCTAGTAAGTCAGATAAACAGATCGTTCATGAAAGCTTGGAACGAGTTAAGATGTGGGAGTATCGTGACCGTCAAATCGGTGAGCTTAGTGGGGGGCAAAAAAAACGAGTCTTTTTAGCTCGCGCCCTAGCACAGCAAGGTAGGGTTATTTTGTTGGATGAACCGTTCACTGGAGTTGATGTTAAAACGGAAGAGGCCATTATTAACCTTCTGCGTGAAATGCGTCAGCAAGGTAACATCATGCTGGTATCTACGCACAATCTAGGATCTGTTCCAGATTTCTGTGATCAATGTGTGTTGATCAATAAAACCGTCTTAGCGGCTGGCCCGATCGAGACCACGTTTACGGAGGATAATCTCACCCGAGCTTTTGGAGGCGTACTCCGTCACTTTCATTTTGATAAGTCAACCGTGGACGATAGCGATGGACGATCCGTTACCTTACTTACAGATGATGAACGTCCGCTAGTGCTCGGACGGGGAGGGCATTTAGAACGCCGGACGGAATCTGAAGAAGAAACAAGCAGTAATCAGAAATGATACAAGAACTTCTCATTCCTTTTCAATACGAGTACATGTTAAAAGCCATGTTCGTCAGCGCGCTTGTCGGTGGTGTCTGTGCTTTTCTTTCGTGTTTTGTGACGCTTAAGGGTTGGTCACTCATGGGGGATGCCCTTTCTCACTCAGTTGTTCCAGGTGTGGTTATTGCTTACATTATTGGATTACCCTTTGCTCTAGGAGCTTTTGTCTCGGGTATGTTGGCATCCTTGGGAATGGGGATTGTTAAATCTAAAACACCCATTCGTGAAGATGCTGTGATGGGTATAGTCTTCACCAGCTTTTTTGCTCTAGGCGTTCTCCTCATCTCACTTTATCCAAGTAATGTTAGTCTGAAGGGAATCATCTTTGGTAACATGCTAGGTATTTCTGATTCAGATATTCTACAAGTGCTGATTATCTCTTGTCTCAGCCTGACCGTCTTGGCTTTAAAATGGAAAGACTTGCTCCTCTTCTGTTTTGATCCCAATCAAGCGCGCTCCTTAGGCATGAATACGCACGTGCTCCACTTCACTTTACTCACACTTCTTTCAGTCACTGCCGTTGCCGCTCTGCAGGCGGTTGGAGCTTGTTTAGTGGTAGCCATGCTCGTGACTCCAGGCGCTACGGCCTATCTTTTAACAGACCGTTTTGGTAAAATGATCGGCCTAGCTAGTGCGTTGGGAACGCTTACTTCGTTCACAGGTGCCTACTTAAGTTACTTTTTTAATGGCTCAGTTGGGGGCTGCATTGTCGTGCTGCAAACACTGTTTTTTCTACTGGCTTTAGTCTTTGCACCCAAGCATGGAATTCTGGCCTCGAAACGAGCTACGAATAGGGTGCTGTATGCTGAGGTGAAAGCGTGAAAGGGCTCGACCTATTTTTAGCTGATCCAACAGCACCTTTTCAGTATGGCTTCATGGTGCAAGCATTCATCGTCGCCACTTTGGTCGGGTCCGTCTGCGCAATACTCTCCTGCTACCTCGTGCTAAAAGGTTGGTCGCTCATGGGAGATGCTGTTTCGCACGCCGTTTTACCAGGTATTGTTCTGGCCTATATCGTGGGGTTACCATTGGCTCTAGGAGCCTTTGCCTCGGGACTGTTTTGTGCGATATCCACGGGCTACATTAAAGCCAATAGCCGGGTTAAAGAGGACACCGTCATGGGTGTAGTCTTCACGGGAATGTTTGCGCTGGGTCTGATCATGGTATCTAAAACAGAATCAGATATACATCTCATGCACATTTTATTTGGAAGTCTTCTAGGCATTCCCCGTGCCCAAGTGGTGCAGACTTTGTGGATAGGAGGCCTTGTGCTGGCTACCCTCGCAATTATGCGCAAGGATTTAATGCTCTTTTGTTTTGACCCTCGTCATGCTCGCAGTATAGGGCTGAACACAACGATGCTTAATTATACCCTATTGTCTTTGTTAGCCCTAACCATTGTCATTTCCATGCAAGCTGTTGGCGTCATTCTTGTGATTGCTATGCTCATTACACCGGGTTGCGTAGCCTATCTTCTTACCACTAGATTTGAAAAAATGATGATTATCGCTCTCGTTAGTTCGGTGCTTTCATGCTTATTGGGGACATACGTTAGTTTTTTTATCGATGGTGCAACAGGTGCCTGTATTGTGCTGGTGCAAGGCATGCAGTTTCTTCTGGCCATGCTGATTTCCCCGAGGCACGGCTTACTTAAAAAGTATTTCTTTACAATAAATTTTGATAAGAAGCCGTTATTTTAAAATAGAGAAATCCCTTGCAGACTAGGATTCATTCTCATGATTATTGAAAAATAATTCATGGATTCTTGCGTCTAGTATTTACTTTCCAGTCTTTATTCATGTTAAGCTATTCTTAGATCATTTTTTCGTGACCCCTCAAAATAATAATGGAGATCCTCGTTTGGAAGGTTTAGCGCGTTTCCTAGAAAAGGAGGCGGGTTTGGAAGCTGTCCTAGTGGATTTAAAAACAGGGCGTCTTTCCTTAGCGACCCTAGGCCCTGTCGATCATGAGGAACTTAAGCGGCACCTAGCGGCAGCTCTAGCTGAAATCAAAAACACCTGGGATGATCCGCAGCAAGTCGCGCTCCATTCCAAGCTGAGCTTACGTCGAATAAAAAATGAGTGGCTCTTGGAAAAACCTACCTGCCCAACCGCTCCACTTTTTTGGGTCTGGCGGGACATGCCTTGGCCTGAGGCTCCAGAACCAGAGGAGACAGGAGAGGAATGGCGTCAACTAGCATGGCAGGCCGGAATTTGTGGTTTGTTCTTAGTTCTTGGATTTGTGTTAGGACAATTTTTTGAGGTGCCACGCGCCTACGTGATTGCTTGCTATGCGGTGTCTATTTTGGCTGGTGGTTGGGATGCCGCCATTGATGCGTGGGCGCGGATTAAAAAACGCGAGCTGGATATTCATTTCCTGATGTTGGCGGTGGCCAGCGGTGCCGTCGCCATAGGAGCTTGGGCGGAAGGTGCTTTATTGCTTTTTCTTTTTTCGCTTTCGGCAGCACTCGAACATTTCGCCCTGCACCGAACAAAGCGAGAAATTAATGCACTTTTCCAATCGGCTCCGAAGCAAGCGATTCGGCTCACTCCAGACGGCCAAGAGCAAGAGGTTCCTGTGGAGAAAATAGTGGTCGGGGACTGCGTACGGGTGAAGCCAGGAGATGTGTTCCCAGTAGATGCAGAAGTCCTGACGGGAGAGACAGCCGCAGATGAGTCCAACTTAACGGGGGAATCCATTCCCATTACGAAACGAGTTGGTGACGAGGTGTTAAGCGGAACCATCAATCTATGGGGATCGGTGGATGCGCGTGTGCTGCGGCCAGCTTCTTCCAGTGCCTTAGCCAAAATTATTCGACTGATACAAGAGGCACGACATCTTAAAGCACCTAGCCAGAAATTTACGGATCGATTCGGAACACGCTACACCCAAATTATTTTAGCTGCAGTCGTGGTGATGTTTGTCATTTGGCATTGGGGCTTAGGCTTGCCCGCATTTCAAGCAACGGCTGACGGGGGGGACTCCGCTTTTTACCGTGCCATGACCTTGCTCGTTGTGGCGAGCCCTTGCGCTTTAGTGCTGTCGATACCATCGGCTATTTTGGCCGCCATTGCTTGGGGTGCGCGTCATGGGATTCTTTTCCGAGGCGGAGCGGCGATAGAACGCTTAGCGGAAGTCAAGGTGGTAGCCTTAGATAAAACAGGCACGCTGACCACGGGAGACTTACAGGTCATCGCAGTGGAGAGTTTTCCTGTGGGGCAAGAAAAAGAGATTCTACAACTAGCCGTAGCTTTGGAACAAAAAGCGAATCATCCTATTGCTCGAGCTATCTTGCGACATGGAAAATTACAAGGGGTGGAAGTCAAAATGCTCGAGGACTTCCAATCGCTAAATGGCTACGGAATTAAAGGGCGATACGACGGCGGGGTGTGTGTTTTAGGGAGACGTGAGCTTCTAGGGGGTGGCAAGCTGGCGGAACTCGTGGCGGAAATTCCATTGCCTCCCGGTGGGTTTACGGAGGTCTGGGTTTTACGGGAGTCTTTATTAGGACGTATTTTACTACAAGATAAAATCCGAGAAGAGTCAGGAGCCGTTTTACATGAGCTTAGGGAGCTCGGCTTGCATACGATTATGTTGACGGGAGATCGTTTGGAAGTGGCTCAATCCGTAGCGGCCGAATTAGAAATTAGTGAGATTCGAGCTGGGCTGAAGCCAGCGGAAAAAGTAAGTGCGATTGAAGAGATTATAAAATCTGGACGCGTCGTGGCGATGGTGGGTGACGGCGTGAATGATGCGCCTTGTCTAGCTGTGGCGGATGTGGGTGTAGCCATGGGAGCGCGAGGAAGTGATGCTGCCATGGAAGAGAGTGAAGTTGTTTTAATGCGGGACAGGATAGATCTTTTCCTAGACGCCTATCGTTTAAGCGTGAGAGCACGATCTGTCATCCGGCAAAACCTCGTGATCTCCTTAGGCACCGTAATGGTCATGGTGATCTTGTCCTTAGGTGGATGGGTGACACTGCCCATTGGCGTGATAGCTCACGAAGGGAGCACGGTGCTAGTTTGCTTAAACAGTTTGAGACTACTTTTTCATCGTAATAAATCTGAAGATAAGAAAGGCAGGGGAATGGGGGAAAAGTTGAAGGTTGAAAGTTAAAGGTGGGGACGTGTAGGACTTATAACTCCTATACGTCCCAAAAGTCCCCTGTGAGCTTTTCAGAAGGCTCTACGGAAGGATCCGTTTTAGGTGGCTGAGTGGGCTTGAGATTAGTGAGGTTTAGTGAGAGTTACCAGAAACTCGCTGAGGCCAATTGCGGAAGCGGATTCTGAGAGCGGGTAGGATTTTCCTTCTGGTATAAGGAAGGTGCTGCAGGTGGCTCCAAGGGTTTTGATGCTCTCAAGGAAGGCAGGACTAAGCTTCGGGGAAAGAGTGCGCTTAATCTCAATAGCGTGGATTTCTCCAGAGGTGGATTCAAGAATAAGATCGATTTCCGCTCCAGCCTGAGTGCGGTAGTAACTGCATGACGTAGTAGGCGGAACGAGGGAGAGGATTTGCTCAATGCAGTAGCCTTCCCTTGTTAAAATGAAGGAATTAATTCCTTATTTACAAGTCAAAATATAGAGTCTTTACCGAAATCAACTATGGAACCTGTGAGACTTATGGTATCTATGAGACCTATGGGACCTATAAGCCCCATAAGTCTTTTTCCAGTTTCTTAGCGTGAAACATCTCAGCTTTGCTTAAAGTGAACAAAAAACTATTTAGTACAAATGAAGCGTTAGCCGATTTTGGATTTTAAGAACCTTTCATTTCAAGATTGCGGTTTTAGGTGGTATGCCTAACTGTGATGTGTGTCTTTATTTCGTTATCATGATGACAATCTAAGTCCTGAGCTGATCTTGCTTAAGACAATCCCTTTCTTTTCCACCCTCAAAACGCGTGAACTCCACGTATTAGAGCCTATCCTGCATGAGCGCACCTATATGGAGGATGAAGTTGTTTTCGAGGAGGGTGATGAAGGGTTAGGGATGTATCTTGTTTTAGAGGGTGAAATTAAAGTCGTGCGTAAAGCCATGATCGGAACGAAAGAGGTTACTCGCCTGGGAGTGGGCAGTTTCTTTGGAGAACTTTCGTTGCTCGATGGTGGTCCACGCTCGGCCACGGCTGTGGCGTCACAGCCCAGCAGGCTTTATGGTTTTTTCAGGCCAGAATTTTTAGAGATCATGGACAAACATCATAAAATCGGAGCTAAGATTAGTTTTCAACTCGCTCGGTTATCAGCATCACGTCTGCGGCACACCTTAAATGGCACACAACCCAGCGGAGTGTTTTAAGGATGAACGCTAGTGGGTTGAAAAAAAAAGACTCGGGTCTAGAGCATCCGATGGTTTGGGTGGGTGTATTTTCTGCTACGCTTTTGGCGGTTTACCTGTGTGATTTGATGTGGTGGATTTCTATTCCTTTAGTTATCTCTGTCGTCCTTTATTATGTTTTTCTACCTATGATTGAATGGCTAGAGCGGCGAGGGCTCATTTATGAAAAGGCACTCTGGATATTCATTCTCGTTCTCAGTTTGCTCATGTTGATATTGCTCCCAGCACTACTCTATTGGGTTACGGATCAGCTTTATCAAATCCAAACAAAGCTCCCCCTCGTTCTTACCCGGGTCAATGACGCTATTATCCAGGGCTTAAGCAATGTCGAGCATCGCTTCCCTTGGTTGCATGATGCTGATGTTGCCCAAAAGATGACGGATAAAATGGCCCTGCTCAAAGAAAGCTTTTTGGACAACGCACTACCGCACCTTGTTATCTATGTCTTGCACTGGGTTCCTTGTATGTTGTTGGTTCCTTACCTGACCTTCTTCTTATTAAAGGATGCGCATAAATTTAAAAAACTACTCATGCGCGGTGTTCCCAACGCTTTTTTTGAAAAAGTCTTACTTTTGTTTCACCGTATTGATACCCAGATAAAAAAATATTTCTGTGGGCTCATGGCCATGACAGTGTTGGACACAGTTAGCTTAGCCCTAGGTCTTTGGGTGATCGGTTTAAACTTCGGCGTGTTTGGTGTGGTGCCTTCCTTTTTCTTGGGGCTGCTCTGTGCGGTGTTTTCGTGGCTACCTTTTGTCGGCTCTATTTTAGGCTGCGTCATTATTGTGCTGGTTTGTGTGGTACAAAGCCCTGAGCCCGCCTGGATTATATTTTGGTCTGTCGCTCTCTTTATAACGGTGCGTCTGTTGGATGATTTTATCTACACGCCGCTAACTATCGGACGCTCCCTAAGTGTGCATCCTTTGGTGACGGTTTTGATTATTTTTGCTGGCGGCTTTGTTGGGGGTGTTACGGGCCTTTTACTCGTCATGCCGCTCTTGGGAGTGTGTATGGTCTTAGGTGAAATTTTTGGTCAAGTTTGGTTCGATGCCCGTTTACGCGCTCGCTATCATCTTTCCCACCAGTTAAAATTACGAGTGGCTAGACTTGGCTTGTTTGAGTAAAGTCATGCCGATTGCATGACGATAAGAAGGCGGAGTAGTTGGTGAAGTTTTATTATCATGTGACTTGCCACCATAAGGGAAACTTGCTTAACATATAGGTTATGAGCAATACCCTAGTTACTAAAGATAAGTTAGTTGATGATGTTAAAGAAGTGATCGCAGATGCTGAAGCTCTAGTGCGTGCCACAGCAGATGACCTTTCCGTAAAGGCTAAAGAAGCCCGTGCTAAGCTCTCCGTTAAATTGGAGTCAACCAAAGTGCAGCTTAAAGAACTAGAGGCTGTCGTTAAACAAAAAACCGCTGAAGGCGCCAAGGAAACAGACCGTGTTATTCGTGACCATCCCTATGAGTCCATCGGGGTAGCTTTAGGAGTTGGTCTTTTGATTGGTATTCTTCTCAACCGCAAATAAGCATGTTTTTTTCCAGCAAATCAAACGAGGGAGGTCTCTTAGGCCTCTTACGTAAGTTCGCTTTACAATTAGTCAGCCTTCTCGAAACGAGAGCTGAACTAGTTGCGGTAGAGTTCCGCGAGGAAAAAATCAGATTAGTTAAAATCTTAATCTGGAGTTCTACCACTTTGTTTCTGGCGGCGATCGGATTAGTTATGCTGACCATGACCATCCTGTTTTCTATCTGGGATAATGAACAATATAGGATAATTGCCCTGAGCATATTTACCTTATTCTACTTAAGCGGATCTGTCTTTGGATTCGTTATGATGAAAAAGTTGCTTTTGGAAGGTGAGTTGCCCTTTGCTGAAACGATTAACCAGCTAAAAAAAGATAAATTCACTTTAGAACCCTAGCTCCATGAAAGCTGCTTCAGTAAGTTTAAAGCAACAAAAAGCTCATCTCCTCTTGCGTTGTGAAACGGAACGTTACATTTTAAGTTCCACCTGCGTCCAATTACAACAATCCATGACGTGGTGGGATATGGGTTACACACTGGCCTCGGCCTTTGCTCCGAAAGCTAAACTACTTTTACCCGTTGTTGCTATGGTGCTGGGATCACGGCTCGGTTCCTTAGGTCAGGTAGGAAGCATCGTTTCTAAACTCATTATGGGCTGGCAATTTTTTCAAAAAATAAGGTCTGCTTCAAGTTCGCTTGATCTGCCTGCTTTATTTAAGCGTTTAAAAGGCTAGGAGTAGCTCACCCGCAGGGTCTTGGGTTATTTTTCTCCATAACCTTTTTACTTTCTTCCTTTTTCAATTTTCCACATGCTTAACTCTTCATGAGCAAACGTCGTCAACTCTGGGTTGTTAAAGTGGGTAGCGGTTTACTCACGCATCGTAATGGTGGAGTAGATCGCCAACTCATGGCTGGGTTGGCCGCACAAATCGCAGAGCTTCGTCAACATCACATCGCCGTCATTCTCGTTTCCTCGGGTGCCATCAGCGCAGGCATGTCGGCTTTAAACTTAGAGCAACGGCCAGTCGAGCGTAAGGCTTTGCAAGCCTGTGCTACGATCGGTCAACCCCGTTTGATGGCCGCATGGAATGACGTGTTGAAGAAACATCAACTTTGCGCTGCTCAAATTCTATTAACGTCGTGGGATCTCGATAGCCGCAAGCTTTACAATAACACCCAGTCCACCCTACAACATCTTTTATCCTTAGGAAATTGCGTTCCTGTCTTCAACGAGAACGACGCCCTCTCCTTCGAGGAAATCGAAATGCTGAACCGTTTTGGGGATAATGATAAACTCTCCGCTCATGTAGCACTACTCGCAATGGCCGATCAGTTGATTATTTTATCAGGAATAGACGGCCTTTACACCAAGCCTGATGGAACGGGAAAGCTCCTGCATGTGGTCAAAGAAATTGATGCCACCATCATGAGCTATGCTGGCACGACTCAGAGCCAGCGCTCCGTGGGTGGCATGATCTCGAAGCTTGAGACCGCTCGACTTGTCATGGGGCAGGGGATTCCCCTAGTGATTGGTAACGGTAGAGGGAAAGATATTTTACTTAAGATCATGCGTAAGGAAAAAATTGGCACCCACTTTATTGGTAAGAAAAAAACTAAGTCATGAGTGAGTTATACCAACAGATCGAAGCTCTATGCCAAAAAGCTAAGAAAGCCTCTCGTCAACTAGCCATCGCCTCGGCACAGCGTAAGAATGAACTGCTCAGAGCCATAGCCGACTCATTAGAGCAAGGTCGCTCACGTATCTCGGAGGCGAACGCTCTGGACCTAGCTCGTGGGCGGGCAGCCGGCCTTTCTGCAGCCATGTTGGATCGTTTAGAATTAAATGATCATCGCATCACTTCCATGATCCAGTCCGTACATGACGTGATCAGGCTGCATGATCCCGTGGGCGAAAGCTTAAAAAAATGGACACTTCCTAATGGCTTGCAGATGAACAAAATCCGGGTGCCCATTGGCTTAATCGGCATCATCTACGAATCCCGCCCTAACGTTACGGTCGATGCCTCTGTCCTGTGTCTTAAGACAGGCAACGGCACGATTCTACGCGGTGGTAAAGAAGCTCTCGAATCCAACCTTGTCCTGACAGCGCTCTTGCAAGAAGCCTCCGAGCGCAGTGGGTTTCTCCGTGAAACGGTTACACTTTTGCCCATGACCGATAGGGAAGCAATTCCGATCTTATGTCAGATGGATTCCTATGTGGATTTACTTATTCCTCGCGGTGGACACGGCTTGATTGAGACTGTGGTCAAGAATGCGCGCATGCCTGTGATCAAACACTACAACGGCATCTGTCACCTCTATGTCCATGAAGAAGCTGATTTCTCCATGGCCGAAAGGATTTTAATTAATGCCAAATGTCAGAGGCCTGGAGTCTGTAATGCGGCAGAAACGTTGTTAGTCGATGAACGTATTGCGGCTCGATTACTGCCCCCACTTTTTAAACAGCTACGTGACCATAAGGTAAAGATTTTCGGCGATGCCAGAGCATCGCAGGCTGCGGGGGAGACCTTGCCTGAGCCAGAAAATTGGACAACGGAATATTTAGATCTGATTCTAGCAGTTAAAGTCGTTAAGAACGCCGAGGAAGCCGTTAAACACATCGAAGAATACGGTTCCCACCATTCCGACGCCATCGTTACGGAAAATGAACAAGTAGCGGAGCGATTTCTTGCCGAGGTGGATTCCGCTACCGTTTACTGGAATGCTTCGACTCGCTTTACCGATGGAGGGCAATTCGGCTTCGGAGCTGAAATCGGTATCAGCACCGATAAGATCCATGCCCGCGGCCCCATGGCACTGGAAGAACTAACTAGCTATAAATACGTGGCGAGGGGAACTGGGCAGGTGAGGGAATAAGCTATCTAAATCCCTTATGATCGCAATTAGCATACTAAATAATCTGTCTCTTATACACATCTGACGCTGCCGACGAATAGAGAGGTGTAGATCTCGGTGGTCGCCGTATCATTA